>ERZ772969.1084-NODE-1084-length-22458-cov-5.930500_pt1 | contig 22458 bp, 19 predicted proteins | sample MGYA00511676_ERZ772969 | MGnify/ENA primary metagenome ERZ772969 (study PRJEB29015, sample SAMEA2737651) | human gut metagenome | biome: human gut; feature: human-associated habitat; material: faeces | place: China | collected 2012 ... | reverse complement strand
TATCAGAGGCCGGTTCAGAGATGCGGATGCGTACCCTCTGGACCAGGCCTTTCCGTTGCTGATGAAACAACTGGAACTCATGCTCACCGGCGGTGAACTGAATCCCCGTCATCAGCATACCGTCACACTGTATGCGAAAGGGCTGACCTGCGAAGCCGATACCCTTGGCAGTTGTGGTTACGTTTATCTGGCTGTTTATCCGACACCGGCAGCGCCCACAATCACCGTATAACCCCGGATATCTCCCCTTTATCACCACCTGTTACAGAGAACTTAAGATGAATACATTACCCGACACTCACGTACGGGAGGCATCGGGCTGCCCGTCTCCCGTCACCATCTGGCAGACACTGCTCACCCGACTGCTGGACCAGCACTATGGCCTCACGCTGAATGACACACCGTTCGCTGATGAACGTGTGATTGAGCAGCATATTGAGGCAGGGATTTCACTGTGTGATGCGGTGAACTTTCTCGTTGAAAAATACGCGCTGGTACGTACCGACCAGCCGGGATTCAGCGCAGGAGCCCCGTCGCAGTTAATCAACAGCATTGATATTCTCCGGGCCCGCCGGGCAACCGGCCTGATGACCCGCAGCCACTACAGAACGGTAAATGACATTATCCTGGGTAAGCATCCGGAGGCGAAACAATGAAACTGGCCCTGACGCTGGAGGCCGACAGCATTAACGTGCAGGCGCTGAACATGGGGCGCATTGTCGTTGACATCGATGGTATTGAGCTTGCCGAACTGATTAACGTGGTCTGCGATAATGGCTACTCCCTTCGTGTTGTTGATGCATCTGACCGGACCGCAACTGACAGCATGCCCCCCTCTGCTGCCCTGAGCGGTATACGCTGCAGCACCGCACATATCACGGAAACAGACAACGCCTGGCTGTACTCACTGTCGCATCAGACCAGTGACGTTGGTGAATCAGAATGGATTCATTTCACAGGCAGCGGCTATCTGTTACGTACCGATGCGTGGTCGTATCCGGTTCTGCGACTTAAACGACTGGGACTGTCAAAAACGTTCCGTCGTCTGGTTGTCACACTCATCCGGCGTTATGGCGTCAGCCTCATTCATCTGGATGCCAGCGCTGAATGCCTGCCCGGTTTACCCACTTTCGACTGGTAACCAGGAACAACATGAAATCATTAACCACGGAAACAGCGCTGGATATTCTGATTGCGTGGATGCAGGACAATATTGACTGCGAATCAGGGATTATCTTCGACAACGATGAGGATAACACGGATTCAGCAGCACTGCTGCCCTGCATTGAACAGGCCAGGGAAGATATCCGTACCCTGCGCCAGGTGCAGTTTCTGCAACAGAACCGGTGAGTCTTACTCACCAGACTTCATTCCACTGACGCCAGCCTGAATACGGCTGGCGTTTTCGTTTATCAGTAAAAAGGAAAAACGATTATGTCTGAAATCACAGCCTCCCGTCCGGAAGTGGTCAACGGGCATACGGACGTTATCTGCTCCACCTCAGTCAGCCACATTCTGGCTGTGCGAAAGAGTGCGCTGCTGCAAATCGACACACTTATCCGGCAACTGGCAGAAATCTCAGTACTGACAGACAGTATTGGAGGTAAAACCGCCCGGGACTGGGCCATGAAACAGGATTTTCGCTGCGGCTGCTGGCTGATGGATAAAACGGAAACCGCAATGAAAGCTATCACCCGCAACCTTGACCGCGAAATCTGGCGTGACCTGATGCAACGTTCAGGGATGCTGTCATTAATGGATGCACAGGCCCGTGATACATGGTACCGGTCACTGGAGTACGATAATTTTCCGGAAATCAGCGAGGCGAATATCCTGAGCACATTTGAACAACTGCACCAGAATAAGGATGAAGTGTTTGAGCGAGGTGTGATCAACCTCTTCAGAGGGCTGAGCTGGAATTACAAAACCAACTCCCCCTGTAAATTTGGCAATAAAATTATCGTCAACAATCTGGTGAGATGGGACCGATGGGGATTGCATCTTATCACCGGGCAACAGGCAGATAGACTTGCCGACCTGGAAAGAATGCTGCACCTGTTCAGCGGCAAACCAATCCCCGACAACCGGGAAAACATCACTATTCGGCTGGATGATCACATCCGCTCCGTTCAGGGCAAAGCGTGCTATGAAGATGAGATGTTCAGCATCAGATACTTTAAGAAGGGCTCCGCGCACATCACGTTCAGGAAACCAGAGCTGGTTGACAGACTGAATGATATTATTGCGAAATACTATCCGGAAACCTTATCGCCCGTTTAACCCAAAGCACAGACTCAGTACATACACAAAAACATTCTGATAAATCTGGCGTCATTCAGAGCAAAAAAACATGTTTTCCAGATTATTTGTAAAAAAACATACTCCAGCTATGGTGGCAGGTAGTCTGATATTTCTGTTCATTATTCTGCTGACATTTTTCTGGAAAAAAGCAGAGCTGGTGAATGACAGCCAGATCAGAGTTAATTTCGCACTTGGCTATATAGAAAACATTCTCAATCAGAACAACAGCATCAGCCAGGAAGCAGAACATTTGCTTCTGAATAACTGTAACGCAGATACTCAGCATGAATTAAGCAATCTGCTGCTGAAACGCCCACAACTTCGTGCACTGAGCCTGGCAAGACAAGAGGCTGTATTTTGTAGCACCCACCCCGGTTTGCCTGTCGGTCCAGTTGCTGAAAAGGAACAGTGGCGGCACGATATGCTGATTCGTTTTCCTGAAGATACAGGTACTCTGCCCTGGATCCTGTTAAGAACACCTTACAAAAACGGCACGGTCATTACCGCCACGGATTATTATTTTATTCAGGACATCATCTCTGTGGTTCATGCGGTTCCTGCAATACGATTCCGTTTGGGAAACACGGTCCTGTCAGCCAGCGGAAAAAATGTCACTCTGCTCCCGGACGACAGCGGTATACAAAAAGAAAGTCATTCAAAAAAATATCCGTTCTCCCTGATTTATATCATCCCGGTGAAAATGCAACTTACCTACGCCTGGAAACAGGCCTGGTATATGATCCCTGTTGCCATCTTCGGTGGAATACTCACAGCCTTTCTGCTGTCCCGCCGACGTCCATCTTCCCCGCTCGATATGCTGAAAAATGCACTTGCTCACGGAGAGTTCAGACCTTATTTTCAGCCCATCATTTCCGCTAAAAATCACCAGCTAACCGGCTGCGAAGTACTGATTCGCTGGCATCACCCCGTCAGCGGAATTATCCCACCAGATCAGTTTATCCCGCTGGCAGAGTCCACCGGATTAATTGCCCCGATAACGCAACAGTTGATGTCTCAGGTCGAACATAGCCTTAATTCTGTTGCGCATTTTTTACCGAATCAATTTCATATTGGGATCAATATTTCACCAGCGCATTTTCTGTCTCCGGGACTGGAGGATAGCTGTATGAAGTTTCTATCCACCTTCCCGAAAGGGAAAGTGAAACTGGTTCTGGAACTGACAGAACGAAACCAGCTATCCGTCACAGCAGAATCAAAAGCGTTATTTGCGAAATTACATCAACAGGGAGTATTGTTTGCACTGGATGATTTTGGTACTGGCTATGCAACCCACAGCTACCTGCAGTCGTTTCCTGTCGATTACATCAAACTCGATAAAGGGTTTGTACAAATGGTCGGCGTGGATGAAATCTCCGGGCATATAGTAGAAAATGTTATTGAGCTGGCTCGCCGGTTAGGTATTGATATCATTGCCGAAGGCATTGAAACCGAATCACAGGAATTGTTCATGACAGAGAAAGGAAGCTGCTATCTGCAGGGATACCGCTATGCACCTCCACTACCCGCTGAACAGTTTATTGCTGAGTGGGTATACAACAGCGGAAACGGCAAAAACCAGAGATAACACATACTGAAATGGACCAGGATATGCGTCCCCCCCTTTCACCTCATCTCCCAACTCCCGGGTTTGATTCCTTTTTCACAGCAAAAGGGACTGAGGGTACAAAAGAGGGTACATTTTTAACCAAACCAAACAAAATTAACCAATATCAACATGATAGAAGCAATCTTCGATTCCGAGTCCGCACCACTATTCTAAAGAACCCGCCCACAAGGCGGGTTTTTGCTTTTGGATCTTTATATAAAATAAACTTGGGAGCATAACGCCATCAGGTCTTAAACACTCCCGAATCATCAATAAACATCCCCCGCTAACAAAACACAGTTCAGTTCACATAACATCCCTGTTATCCCACACATATCTGCAGGCCGAACGACGCCAGTGCGCGTACGGAGGCAAGAGCAGCCCTGCACATTGCAGCGCTTGTGGTAACCTGGTTTAATCCGGTGATAAAGGCGTTTTACATGCATCTGCCAGCAGCCGGAAAAACCAAAAAAGTGGCGCTGGTTGACTGTATGCGTAAATTGCTGACCATCCTGAACGCAATGCTCAGAAAGAACGAAGAGTGAAATGAATCGTAGCATCATGTTGCTCCATAATTTTTACGTTCAAGACAGTTGATTATCGGCGCATATGACTCAAAAAGAGCCTGATGATTGCCTCTTTTCCATAGGCTCTTTCTCTGAAGTGAAGGAAGGCCCGGAAGAAAGCACTCGCTGGCATACGTGACTCCAGCTCAACCAGAGATAATCACCATTGTTATTTTTCTATTTAATAATAATCTCCTGGAAAATAGATATAACAAAAATACAATCCGGCCAGATTTAATTCCGCATTCATTACCAGAAATAATCAACACTACAACTATTATATCATTCAATAGTCACCGCTAAAATTTTATTATTTCCCTCTTCTTTACATAGAAATTGTCAACCTGTTTATTATGCTACTCTTAAATAGTTAACCACAAAACAACATCACCATTATTTACGTGTTTTATTTATTAATAACATGGTCATACGTTCTTTTTTTACAAGGAAATAATCAATTGATAAATTGTTTTTGGGTTTAATAGTCAAGCGGGAAACATTTTAATAAATGATAAAAATCCTAAATTCCTTGTTCATAATGTAGGGGTGTGTTAAATAGGTGGGAAAAATTTGGTTCCCCTTCTCGCCTGTAATATTGCAGCATCTTCGCGCCTCCATGAGACATTGCGACTTAATAAGAAGGTGATAAGTCCTGCATATAAGCATGGACTGACCATGGTTTTATATTCATTAAAAATTTTGTTACAACCCATTGATTTAGCATAAATAAATTATAGTGGGTTCGGGTTTGTTGTGACTGTGGCATTATTTCCGTGCAAAGGAGCTGATATGTCTGAAAGACATTTACCTGATGACCAGAGCAGTACTATCGATCCATATCTAATTACCTCTGTTCGCCAGACTCTGGCAGAACAAGGCGCAGCATTACAAAACTTGTCTAAACAACTGGATTCCGGGCAGTACCAGCGTGTCCTTAATTTGATAATGAACTGTAAAGGGCACGTTATTCTTTCGGGAATGGGTAAATCAGGGCATGTCGGTCGTAAAATGTCAGCGACGCTGGCCTCTACGGGTACGCCTAGTTTCTTTATTCATCCTGCAGAAGCTTTCCATGGCGATCTGGGCATGATTACGCCTTACGATCTTCTGATCCTTATTTCTGCCAGCGGTGAAACGGATGAAATCCTCAAGCTAGTTCCTTCACTGAAAAATTTCGGCAACCGAATTATCGCCATTACCAATAATGGAAATTCCACGCTGGCGAAAAATGCTGATGCCGTGCTGGAACTCCATATGGCGAATGAAACCTGCCCGAATAATCTTGCACCAACAACGTCTACCACGCTGACGATGGCGATCGGCGATGCGCTGGCGATTGCCATGATCCACCAACGCAAATTTATGCCGAATGATTTTGCGCGCTATCACCCGGGCGGTTCATTAGGTCGTCGCCTGCTGACCCGCGTTGCTGATGTCATGCAGCATGATGTTCCTGCGGTACAGCTGGATGCGTCATTTAAAACCGTGATTCAACGTATCACCAGCGGATGCCAGGGAATGGTGATGGTAGAAGACGCAGAAGGTGGGCTAGCGGGCATTATCACCGACGGTGACCTGCGTCGCTTTATGGAAAAAGAGGATTCTCTGACATCCGCCACGGCTGCGCAGATGATGACACGTGAACCGCTGACGCTACCGGAAGACACCATGATCATTGAAGCGGAAGAAAAAATGCAAAAGCACCGCGTCTCAACGTTATTGGTGACCAACAAGGCAAATAAAGTCACTGGCCTTGTGCGCATTTTCGACTAATTAAGCAACGGGGTTCGAGAGGTTAGTCTCTCATTGAGTTTGCGCCCCACTGAAACTTTGATAATCGTTACATGTTGATAAAAGTGAAGTCTGCCGTATCCTGGATGCGTGCTCGTCTGTCTGCCATCTCACTGGCAGATATCCAAAAACACCTGGCGAAAATCATCATTCTGGCACCGATGGCGGTGCTGCTGATCTATCTGGCTATCTTCAGCCAGCCTCGCTATATGAGCGAGTCGAAAGTCGCCATTAAACGCTCGGATGATTTAAACAGCGGCAGCCTGAATTTTGGTCTGCTTCTGGGTGCCTCTAACCCCAGTTCCGCAGAAGATGCGTTGTATCTGAAAGAGTACATCAACTCGCCGGATATGCTGGCGGCGCTGGATAAGCAACTAAATTTTCGTGAAGCGTTTAGCCACAGCGGGCTCGATTTTCTTAATCATCTTAGCAAGGATGAAACTGCAGAAGGCTTCCTTAAGTACTACAAGGACCGTATCAACGTCTCGTATGACGATAAAACCGGATTACTGAATATTCAGACGCAGGGCTTTAGCCCGGAGTTTGCGCTTAAGTTTAACCAGACCGTGCTGAAAGAGTCAGAGCGCTTTATCAATGAGATGTCACATCGCATCGCGCGTGACCAGCTTGCCTTTGCAGAAACGGAGATGGAAAAGGCACGCCAGCGTCTGGACGCCAGCAAAGCGGAATTGCTCTCTTATCAGGACAACAACAACGTTCTGGATCCACAGGCACAGGCACAGGCGGCGAGCACGTTAGTGAATACGCTGATGGGCCAGAAGATCCAGATGGAAGCGGATCTGCGTAACTTGCTGACGTATCTGCGTGAGGACGCCCCGCAAGTAGTGAGTGCGCGTAATGCGATTCAGTCATTGCAGGCACAAATCGATGAAGAACAAAGCAAAATCACTGCGCCACAGGGTGACAAGCTAAACCGTATGGCGGTGGATTTTGAAGAAATCAAATCAAAAGTAGAGTTCAACACCGAGCTGTACAAACTGACCCTGACCTCCATTGAAAAGACCCGTGTAGAAGCGGCTCGTAAGCTCAAGGTGCTGTCAGTGATCAGTTCGCCACAGTTGCCGCAGGAATCGTCTTTTCCAAACATCCCTTATTTGATCGCCTGCTGGTTACTGGTGTGCTGCCTGCTGTTCGGCACCCTGAAACTGTTGCTGGCTGTTATTGAAGATCACCGAGACTAACGCTGTCGCTGAATGAGTTTGTGATGAAATTATTGAAATCAATTTTACTGATTGCCGCCTGTCACGCGGCGCAGGCCAGCGCGGCCATTGATATTAACGCTGACCCAAACCTTACAGGAGCCGCGCCGCTTACCGGTATTCTGAACGGGCAACAGTCGGATACGCAAAACATGAGCGGCTTCGACAATACCCCACCGCCCGCACCGCCGGTGGTAATGAGCCGTATGTTTGGTGCTCAACTTTTCAACGGCACCAGCGCGGATAGCGGTGCGACGGTAGGATTCAACCCTGACTATATTCTGAATCCGGGTGATAGCATTCAGGTTCGCTTGTGGGGTGCGTTCACCTTTGATGGTGCGTTACAGGTTGATCCCAAAGGTAATATTTTCCTGCCGAACGTTGGTCCGGTGAAAGTTGCTGGCGTCAGTAATAGTCAGCTAAATGCCCTGGTCACATCCAAAGTGAAGGAAGTATACCAGTCCAACGTCAACGTCTACGCCTCCTTATTACAGGCGCAGCCAGTAAAAGTGTACGTGACCGGATTTGTGCGTAATCCTGGTCTGTATGGCGGTGTGACGTCTGATTCGTTACTCAATTATCTGATCAAGGCTGGCGGCGTTGATCCAGAGCGCGGAAGTTACGTTGATATTGTGGTCAAGCGCGGTAACCGCGTGCGCTCCAACGTCAACCTGTACGACTTCCTGCTGAACGGCAAACTGGGGCTTTCGCAGTTCGCCGATGGTGACACCATCATCGTCGGGCCGCGTCAGCATACTTTCAGCGTTCAGGGCGATGTCTTTAACAGCTACGACTTTGAGTTCCGCGAAAGCAGCATTCCCGTAACGGAAGCGTTGAGCTGGGCGCGCCCTAAGCCTGGCGCGACTCACATTACGATTATGCGTAAACAGGGGCTGCAAAAACGCAGCGAATACTATCCGATCAGTTCTGCGCCAGGCCGTATGTTGCAAAATGGCGATACCTTAATCGTCAGCACTGACCGCTATGCCGGCACCATTCAGGTTCGGGTTGAAGGCGCGCACTCTGGCGAACATGCCATGGTACTGCCTTATGGTTCCACTATGCGTGCGGTTCTGGAAAAAGTCCGCCCGAACAGCATGTCGCAGATGAACGCGGTTCAGCTATATCGCCCATCAGTGGCTCAGCGTCAGAAAGAGATGCTGAATCTCTCGCTGCAAAAGCTGGAGGAAGCCTCACTTTCTGCCCAGTCATCCACCAAAGAAGAAGCCAGCCTGCGAATGCAGGAAGCACAACTGATCAGCCGCTTTGTGGCGAAAGCACGCACCGTGGTTCCGAAAGGTGAAGTGATCCTCAACGAATCCAATATTGATTCTGTTCTGCTTGAAGATGGCGACGTCATCAATATTCCGGAGAAAACATCGCTGGTTATGGTTCATGGCGAAGTGCTGTTCCCGAACGCGGTGAGCTGGCAGAAGGGTATGACCACCGAGGATTACATCGAGAAATGTGGTGGCCTGACGCAAAAATCGGGTAACGCCAGAATTATCGTCATTCGTCAGAACGGTGCAGCCGTCAACGCAGAAGATGTGGATTCACTCAAACCGGGCGATGAGATTATGGTTCTGCCGAAATATGAATCGAAAAATATTGAAGTTACCCGTGGTATTTCCACCATCCTCTATCAGCTGGCGGTGGGTGCAAAAGTGATTCTGTCTTTGTAAGGAGTTGAAATGAGCAAAGCTGTTATTGTCATCCCGGCTCGTTATGGCTCCTCGCGCCTGCCGGGTAAGCCACTGCTCGATATTGTTGGTAAACCGATGATCCAGCATGTTTACGAGCGTGCGTTACAGGTGGCGGGCGTTGCGGAAGTTTGGGTGGCAACAGACGACCCGCGTGTTGAAAAGGCCGTGCAGGCATTTGGCGGGAAAGCCATCATGACGCGCAACGATCATGAATCCGGCACCGATCGGCTGGTCGAGGTGATGCATAAAGTCGAGGCAGATATCTACATTAACCTGCAGGGCGACGAACCAATGATTCGCCCGCGAGATGTAGAAACGCTGTTACAAGGAATGCGTGATGACCCCGCGTTGCCAGTGGCAACGCTATGCCACGCGATTTCTGCCGAAGAAGCTACCGAGCCAAGCACGGTAAAAGTGGTTGTGAATACCCGCCAGGACGCGCTTTATTTCAGCCGTTCGCCGATTCCGTATCCGCGCAATGCTGAAAAAGCGCGCTACCTGAAACACGTCGGTATTTACGCTTATCGTCGCGATGTGCTGCAAAACTACAGTCAGTTACCGGAGTCCATGCCAGAGCAGGCAGAATCACTGGAGCAGCTGCGGTTGATGAGCGCAGGGATCAACATCCGCACATTTGAGGTTGCCGCAACCGGTCCGGGCGTCGACACCCCAGCATGCCTGGAAAAAGTGCGCGCCCTGATGGCACAGGAACTGGCTGAAAACGCATGATTGGCATTTACTCGCCTGGCATCTGGCGTATTCCGCATCTGGAGAAATTTCTGGCGCAACCGTGCCAGAAACTTTCTCTGCTGCGCCCTGTTCCGCAAGAAGTTGATGCTATCGCCGTGTGGGGACATCGTCCCAGCGCGGCGAAACCAGTCGCCATCGCCAAAGCAGCGGGAAAACCCGTCATTCGTCTGGAAGATGGATTTGTGCGTTCGCTGGATCTTGGCGTCAATGGCGAGCCGCCGCTTTCTCTGGTGGTGGATGATTGTTGCATTTACTACGATGCCAGCAAGCCTTCAGCACTGGAGAAACTGGTACAGGATAAAGCCGGAAATACAGCTCTGATAAGCCAGGCCAGAGAAGCGATGCACACCATCGTGACCGGGGATTTGTCGAAATATAACCTGGCACCTGCGTTTGTGGCTGATGAGTCAGAACGTGCAGACATCGTTCTGGTTGTCGATCAGACATTTAATGATATGTCAGTGACGTATGGCAATGCTGGCCCGCATGAGTTTGCTGCCATGCTGGAAGCCGCGATGGCGGAAAATCCTCAAGCCGAAATTTGGGTGAAGGTGCATCCGGATGTCCTGGAAGGAAAGAAAACAGGTTATTTCGCCGCTCTGCGCGCCACGCAACGAGTACGTTTAATTGCCGAGAATGTCAGCCCGCAGTCGCTGTTGCGACACGTTTCCCGGGTTTACGTCGTGACCTCCCAGTACGGCTTTGAAGCCTTGCTGGCAGGAAAACCGGTGACATGCTTCGGCCAGCCCTGGTATGCAGGCTGGGGCTTAACCGACGATCGCCATCCGCAGTCCGCTTTGTTATCTGCCCGACGCGGTTCTGCCACGCTGGAGGAACTTTTTGCCGCTGCATACCTGCGTTACTGTCGCTATATCGATCCGCAAACGGGAGAAGTAAGCAATCTATTTACCGTGCTGCAATGGCTGCAATTACAACGTCGACATCTGCAACAGCGTAATGGTTATTTATGGGCGCCAGGCTTAACGCTGTGGAAGTCAGCGATCCTGAAACCTTTCTTGCAAACGGCAACAAACCGGCTGAGTTTTTCACGTCGCTGTACTGCGGCGAGCGCCTGCGTGGTATGGGGTGTAAAGGGAGAACAGCAATGGCGAGCCGAAGCGCAGCGAAAATCACTGCCGTTATGGCGAATGGAAGATGGTTTTCTACGTTCATCCGGACTTGGCTCTGACCTTTTGCCGCCGCTATCGTTGGTCCTGGATAAACGCGGGATCTACTATGACGCCACGCGCCCCAGCGACCTGGAAGTGCTGCTTAATCACAGCCAGTTAACACTGGCGCAGCAGATGCGAGCTGAAAAATTACGCCAGCGACTGGTTGAAAGCAAACTGAGTAAGTACAACCTGGGAGCCGATTTCTCTCTACCAGCCGAAGCCAAAGATAAAAAAGTTATCCTGGTGCCGGGTCAGGTAGAGGACGATGCCTCTATTAAAACAGGCACTGTCTCGATTAAGAGCAACCTTGAGTTATTACGCACAGTACGCGAGCGCAATCCGCACGCCTACATTGTTTATAAACCGCACCCGGATGTACTGGTGGGGAATCGCAAGGGCGATATTCCGGCAGAACTGACTGCTGAACTCGCTGATTATCAGGCACTGGACGCCGATATTATTCAATGCATTCAGCGCGCAGATGAAGTGCACACCATGACATCATTGTCCGGGTTTGAAGCGTTATTACATGGCAAGCACGTACATTGTTACGGCCTGCCCTTCTATTCCGGTTGGGGTTTAACCGTCGATGAACATCGCTGCCCGCGTCGCGAGCGAAAATTAACGTTAGCGGATTTGATCTATCAGGCGCTGATTGTTTATCCAACCTATATCCACCCAACACGGCTACAACCTATTACGGTTGAAGAGGCGGCGGAATATTTGATCCAGACGCCGCGCAAGCCGTTGTTTATTACCAGAAAAAAAGCGGGGCGAGTAATACGTTATTACCGCAAATTAATTATGTTCTGCAAGGTCAGATTTGGCTAAACAATTTCATAGTTGACTATTACGCAAATTATTTATGCAAGGTAATGCACTAACCGTTTTATTATCCGGTAAAAAATATCTGCTATTGCAGGGGCCGATGGGACCTTTTTTCAATGACGTCGCCGAATGGTTAGAGTCATTAGGACGTAACGCTGTGAATGTTGTATTCAACGGTGGGGATCGTTTTTACTGCCGCCATCGACAATACCTGGCTTACTACCAAACGCCGAAAGAGTTCCCCGGATGGTTACGGGATCTCCACCGGCAATATGACTTTGATACCATCCTCTGCTTTGGTGACTGCCGCCCATTGCACAAAGAAGCAAAACGTTGGGCAAAGTCGAAAGGGATCCGCTTTCTGGCATTTGAAGAAGGATATTTACGTCCGCAGTTTATTACTGTTGAAGAAGGCGGAGTGAACGCATATTCATCGCTACCGCGCGATCCGGATTTTTATCGTAAGTTACCAGATATGCCTGCGCCGCACGTTGAGAACTTAAAACCTTCAACGATGAAACGTATAGGTCATGCGATGTGGTATTACCTGATGGGTTGGCATTACCGTCATGAGTTCCCTCGCTACCGCCACCACAAATCGTTTTCCCCCTGGTATGAGGCTCGTTGCTGGGTTCGTGCATACTGGCGCAAGCAACTTTACAAGGTAACACAGCGTAAGGTATTGCCGAGGTTAATGAACGAGCTGGACCAGCGTTATTATCTTGCCGTTTTGCAGGTGTATAACGATAGCCAGATTCGTAACCACAGCAATTATAACGATGTGCGTGACTATATTAATGAAGTCATGTACTCATTTTCACGTAAAGCACCGAAAGAAAGTTATTTGGTGATCAAGCACCATCCAATGGATCGTGGTCACAGACTCTATCGACCATTAATTAAGCGGCTAAGTAAGGAATATGGCTTAGGTGAGCGCGTCATTTATGTGCACGATCTCCCGATGCCGGAACTATTACGCCACGCAAAAGCGGTGGTGACGATTAACAGTACGGCGGGGATCTCTGCACTGATTCATAACAAACCACTCAAAGTGATGGGCAATGCCCTGTACGACATCAAGGGCTTGACGTATCAAGGGCATTTGCACCAGTTCTGGCAGGCCGATTTTAAACCGGATATGAAACTGTTTAAGAAGTTTCGGGGGTATTTATTGATGAAGACGCAGGTTAATTGGGTTTATTATGGGGGGAACACAACAAACTGCCAACATAATATATATTAAATTTCAAGTCAATATCTTTTGAATTTTAAGTAGCCAAAAAATCATTTCCATCCTCTTCAAAGAAAAGTAACATAAAGATAATAAAACATACTACTTTAAGATTTAATTTTACGACTGGTACTGTAATAGAATATAAAATGTAGCTTTTATTACTCCCCCAAGAAAATCCTTTTATCGTGCAAAGAGGGAGATGTTATATCATCCGATAATATTTTAACATTATCAAAATTCTTTAAAATATCGAAATGGAGACGCAGCGTATTAATCCCTTTTTGGGATTTATCATTATCACACAACTTTATCATAAGAGGCGCTATTGAATAAGACTGACATCTTTTGGAAACTAAAGGTGCATATACCAAAGAAGATGATGTTAATCCAATTAAGTGTTTTATTTTTGCTTTTTTTATTACCGGCTCTATTAAAAAGTCTGGCTCTGTTATAAGAATTATGTCACGACATTTTGCCTTTTTTATTGCCTTTTGAATTGCATTAATATTTTTTTTAGGCTCTTTAGGGTGAGGTTTTATAAATATTCTTGCATTATCAGGCTTATCTATTCTAAGTAAGATAGAAATTAACGAATCCGCAAATAATGTATGTTCAATCAAATACTTTTGATTTGCATATATTATATCATCTCTAGTTATAGAATATTTATGGATAACATTATCTATTCTGGTTGATGATTTAACTGATGGAGCACCTTTAAACTCAACAAATTTTTGCGCATTAAATTTTTTCTTAAGCAAAATTGGATATGTACCGTATACATTTTCAAATTTCAAATCTGGATAATGGAACAAGATAATTGAATTAATAATCTCTGAATAAAAATTAATATTTACTACTGGGTTTTCTTTTTCGGTTTTATAAGTCCCTGTCCCCTCTTCAATTAATGAACATCTTATATTATTTTTTTTGAACAAATATACGAAGATTGCATAATGTTGCGCATAGCTCATAAAATAAGCATCTTTAGCTTTTGAATTTAAAACTAAATAATTATATACGTTATAAAACCATATAACGTTTTTAAGTGAAAAAACATTTGGGAAAGTTGGAATGAATAGTACCTTGTATGAAGAAAATAATTTATTATTTATTTGTTCAACAATAATTTTTGGCATCTCAGTATTTTTTTCAGTTGCCAAAACAATAAGATAGTTACTTCTCTTGCTAAATTTTTGTACAAATGACTCAGCTTTTTTTAATTGCCCCAGGTTACTAATTATAAAAATATTTTTACTTTTTATTTTTAACGGTGATAGTAGCTCTTCAGCCTTGTTTTTAGAATTAAAAAACCATGAGTCACGGAAAAACCCAATTGGATTTACAAATAATTTCCTCAACTTCTTTAAACTAGCATCAAATATCATCTTTCTTATACCTTAATAAAACTTTATGGATTTTTTTCAATGTTTTTATTTTTTTTGGTCCTAATGAGAAAAAGAAATTAAAAAAGATCAAAAACAATATAATCAATGTAGATCTTTTAATTCCAAAAGTCCTAACATTAACATTTGGCGGCATTTTTAAAATATCATTCAAAATCTTATGTTGAATATCCCTAGAGTAATAAAAGTTCTCCTCCATCCATTTTTTTTTAATACGTGGAATGTGTTTAAAATTAAACTTATTATAGTCAACAATAAGTCCAGCTCTTGAAAAATAACATTGTCCATTGCAAGTATGATTAAATCCATTTATTAAATAAACATTAATTTTATTAGCCAGACAATATATTGCGACCGAAGAAGATATTGTAATACAATATTCAACTTTAGAAATTAAAGAATCAATATTATCATCGCTAAATGTTATATTTTTCAAATCGAAGCGTTCAATGTATTCCTTAATATCAAAAACAATTGAGTCTGGTGATATAAGAGGATTTCGAGTTTTAAAAATAAAATTCATATGTGGATGTTTCTGAATTACTCTAATCAAAAAACGTGCATATTCTATCCTCTTTATTGGCGTCAAGGGCTCATTAACTTGATCAACGATAAGACAAGAATTCTCACTTTTTGCATTGATATTGACATTTTTAATCCATGGTGGACCAAAAAGAATTCCATTAAAAGGAACCCCTATTATTTTACAAATTTTTTTATACGTTTTAATATCTTTTGGGGAGTTAATAAGTGAATAGTGACTATTAGATTTTGAAATAAAAGCTTCTATCTGAGAAGTAAGGACAATGCCAGGAAAACAAGATATAATTATGGTATCTTTTGTTCTTACAGTATTAACAATTTCATGAAGGTCCTTCCCTCCTGTTGAACAAAAAATAAACTCAATATTAATAAAAGTGAAAAAACAAACAAAGTCATCAGGATAGAATACAACTATCTTTTCATCTAAATTTTTTTTTACAAACTCTTGTAGAGAATTATCCAAGCAGCAAAAAAATAAATCATATGAATCAACATCTATCTGCTCAAAAATATTTTTCAAAGCTAAAAAATGAGAATCATAACGAAAGACAAAACAAAGCACTTTTTTTCTAGTCATAACTGGTGGTACATTCCGGGATGTCATAAAAATCTTTGTAATCTTTATTTTTTGATTTAATAAAATCCTTAATAATTCTAACAGCATTAATTAAAGCATTTTCTTTAAAATAAGGATTACTAGATGACTGTACAACACTAATAAATTTTTCATCTTGAGATATATTTATCCCTCTGACGATTGCATTTTTTTCAACGGGTACATCTATTACACTGGCTCCACGAACACGGCCTTTCTGCCTATCACCAATGTTAATTGTTGCAACTTTTAAAGATGGAACCTCAATTAAACCAGAGGAGGAGTTCCCAATTAGCCCACAAGAGTATTTAATCATTGCCAAATAATCTTCTGAACGAATAGAAATCAAATATCTGAACTTATACTCTTTGCAAAAATATTTTACTTTTCTCTGAATTATATCAGAACCAGTGTCAGCGTTACTGCCAATAAAAATAAAGTCGTGAGTATTTTTAAAAAAAGAAATCGCTGACAATAACTCATCTATTTGATCATTAACCGACTGCGTGGAAAGTGTTTCAGGATGGAATACTACAACAAAGTACCGTTTTAACAGTGAACCATATTTTAGTTCCAACTCCTGCTTATTTGGTAAATGCAATGAAAGAGCATTTTCTGCACCAAGAGAACCAATATTAAACACACTACCAGGCTTTTCACCTAGTTGAATTACTCGTTTTTTATACTCTTCTGTAGAAGTAAGATGGAGTTTACTCATTTTAGTAATTGAATGCCTAATAAACTCATCATAATTAGCTAATGTCTTTTCACCACCATGAATATGAATTAATGGAATATTATGCATTGATGCTGCGATAGCGACTGAAAATATTTCATATCTATCGCCTAAAACCATAACCGCATCATATGTGTTATTTGAAAAAAAATCACCAAACGAATTGAGGCAAACACTCATTGAATGGAGAATGTGAGTATGTGAAGTTGTATTGATATTTATATCCACAACCTTGATAATATTAAAATTATCTTGTTCTATAATATGTATTGTATTTCCATACGCATTATCACAATGCATTCCTGTAACTGCCAAATCAAGCTGTATTTCTGGAGTTTCTCTTAGCATTGTCAAAAGTCTCCGAACTATTCCATATTCAGCTCTAGATCCAGTTACGTATAATATTTTTTTCATTTAACAATCTCCGCTATTTCGTTTTCTAATACTGTATACCCATTACTATTAAAATGTAAGCCATCATAAGTATACATTTTATTTAGATTGCCATAAGAGTCTTTTAAAACGTGATCCAAGCTAATAAACTTCGCAAAATCTACATTCTCTCGAAGATAAGAATTTAAATCATTAATTATTCTATTATCTCGATCAATACGCCCAAAAACAGGAGGAACCGACAATAAATAAATTTTTGATGCAGCATTTTTCTTCTTTATATACTGGCATGTTTTCTTCAAATACCACAATGTGTCTTCTTTTTTCCAATCACTAACAACTATATCATTAGTTCCAAAAAAGATGAAAACAAACTCTCCGAAATTAACAATCAGCTCTTTCTCAATAATATATTCATAGTACTCCTTCGAGTTTATACCAGCGATACCTAAGTTATTAACTTCTATATCATTTATTTTTTTTACGTCCCAATAATCAAACAGCGAGTGTCCAATTAAAGTTATATCACTTACACTATCAAATTCATTTCGTTTCTCATTGATTCTATTATGTATGTTTTGATAAAGTATTTTTTGTCTATTTTTTTTTTGCTGAATGGTAATTGCAAGTTCGAAATCCATTCTATCATCTATATCTAAAGAGCTTTCCTTATCCATAATATAAGCTAGTGAATAGCGACCAAAAAAATGCTTTGTATGAAGATAATGCTGCTTATTAGCTATAAATATAGCTCCATTCGGATGATATTCTACTATTGAGTTTCGATTATATTTACTATAATCAAGGTCAAAAAAAGACAGTGTCGAGTAATCATCTAATGGTCTAATTATTTGTGATGGCTTATTGCTTCTAGTAACAGAAACAACACATTGGTATTTTTCTAAAGTTTGATATAACTTTACAGCCTCAATAATATGGGTCGAATCTCTAAAGGGTGAAGTTGGTTGTAATAAAGCAAAGCTCTCATAATCAGTATATATACTTAACGCATGTTTTATAAATTCAAATGATGATGCTTTATCAGTTGCTAGTTCTTCCGGTCTCAGCAAAAAATCAGCACCATATGACTCTGCTATTGCTCCATACTGTTCGGAGTCAGTTGTCACAATTACTTTCTCAAACATTTCTGACTGCAAGGCAGCTTCAATTGTATAAGCAAGAAGAGGTTTATCTATCAGCATCAAAGCATTTTTATTTCTCAACCCTTTAGATCCACTACGGGCTGGAATTATCGCAATAATTTTTGTTCTCATTATTCCCCCTGATTTTTGAATTCGCTATGAATTATTAATTCATCTGGAATAAAGTCTTGCTCTGCAATTTTACCCAATAAATTATACCACTCCATCGGACTGATACCATTACCAGGTCTTTTTGTTGTTATATTTTTTTCTGAAAAAACCTCACCTTTTTTTATCTCTGTTTTAGCTATAATAGACTTTCTTGCTACGATTTTATTCTTCCTTTCTGAAGCTGTAACCACTTTACTATTTGAACCTAAAGATTTTTCAACACACCTGACCCCAATACAAAGATGTTTCAGTTCATCAGGTTCTATTGAGGCCAAATGATCTGGGCCAGACATAGATTTATCTAAAGTGAAATGTTTTTCAATAAAAGTTATTCCATAAGGCACCGCCGCAATAGCTGCATAAAACCCGCTAGAATGATCAGAGAAGCCTATGTTATTCTTAGGGAAGTGTTTTTTCAAATCATTAATAGCATTAAGGTTTACATCCTCAAAGGGCGTTGGATATTCAGTATTGCAATGTAATATTGTAATATTATCAACCGGAACTTTATTATTTATAAAAATAGAAACAGACTGTTTTATCTCATCAATAGTAGCCATTCCTGTTGATATGATTATTTTCTTATCAGGGATCGGAAGCTTGGCTATTTTTTCAAGATACGGTAAATTCAATAACTCACCTGAAGGGATTTTCCATATTTTTTGTTTCAAAGATGCTAAAAAATCAATAGAGTCTTCGTCAAAAGGGGTAGAAAAAACATCTAAATTTAAACTGACTGCATATTCCATTAGATGGAGATAATCGTCATACTTCATTTCAAGCTTTTTTGTCATTTCTAACTGAGATTCTAATTCTCCTGTGTTTTTTATTTGATACTCTGCCTTAGGTGCAATAGCTGAAATTAATTTATCAGCTTTAAATGTTTGGAATTTTACTGCATTAACACCGGCCTCTTTGGCTTTTAATATCATTTCTCTTGCAATATCAACACTACCATTATGGTTGCAACCAATTTCAGCAACGATATATATATTACTCATTCATTCCTCCTAATTAATCTTGTTGGAGTCCCAGCAACTACAACATTACTTGGTATATTTCTAATTACAACCGACCCAGAACCAATAATACTCTTTGAGCCTAGCTTCAACTGGCCATTTACAACAGTACAGCTACCAACAAAAGTTTCTTCTCCAACAGAAACATCACCATTAAGTACAACATTAGTAGAGATATTGCTACAGCAGCCTATTTCATTACCATGTTCAATTAAACTCCTAGTATTTATTACAACGGCATCATGTATTCTAGTATCACGGTTAAGTATACACATTTTACCAATAAAAATTCCATCACCCAGTATAATGTTTGGTGATAGAATAGCAGTTTTATCTATAATGTTAATTAAGCGTAGATTATGTTTTCTTATGATGTTTAAATAGTGCTTCCTAGTTGATGGTTTGCCTATCCCAATAAAATAATAATAATTATCCTTATTCTCGATGTCTGCAATATCATTACCTAATATTGGATATGATTGATGATAACCACTTTTATATTTATCGATAAATCCTATTAACTCGTAATGTTTATGATTTAAGCTGTCAATTATAGATTTTGAAAAACCACCCGCACCAAATATTATTAACTTTTTACTCATGATATGTCTCAGTTAAATATTTCCAAGGCATAATATTGGAATGTAACCACTATAGGTCTTTTTTGTAATCAGCAATGGCTTCCGTAACATTTTTATAAAATTTACCTTGCCCCTCTTTGTTAAGATAAATAGCAACATCACAATACTCCTTTAAAGCTCGTTCACTATGTGACACCATTATTAAATGAGATTTTTCTCTTATTTTATCGAATATATCTGAACATTTCTTTTTAAACTTTGCGTCTCCAACAGCAGTGATTTCATCAATAAGATAATAGTCGAATTTAAAAGCCATACTTAATCCAAAAGCTAACCTTGACCTCATGCCAGAAGAATAAGTTTTAATGGGCATATCGAAATATTTTCCGAGTTCGGAAAACTCTTCAACAAAATCAACCCTCTCATTTAACTCATCGCGTTTTGCATATAGTCGGGCAACAAATTTAACATTTTCACGACCGGTTAAACTTCCTTGAAATCCACCAGCCAATCCAACGGGCCATGAAATTTTATGTTCTGTAATAATGTTCCCACTATCAGGACGATCTATACCACCAATTATCCGAAGTAAAGTTGATTTACCGGCTCCATTTTGACCAATCAGGGCAATGTTATAGCCTTTAGGAAAAATAATATTCAAATTTTTAAAAACATAATGCCGCCCAGTGGGCGTGCGATAAGACTTCGTCAAATTCTCAATCTTAATCATGATGTCAGCATTGCCTCTTCACGCGTTCGGTATAATGCCAGGCCGATGAACAGGGTGACCAGAGTAAACATTGCAAGGTAGTTCAGACTCACGCCTTCACTGATATAGCCAGGCATAACTGCCTCGCGGCTTAACTCCACAACATGCACTAATGGGTTCCAGAGTAGATATGACCAGTATTGCTTTGGAATCGAGTGTAGAGGGAACATGATGCAGGAGATGAAATACAGCGGCTTAAGCAGTATCGGCAGGACCTTTTGCATTTCAGGAAAGGTTTTACCAACGACCATAAATATTAAGCCGACGCCACATGAAAGAATGATTAACAAACTCCAGGTGAGCACAAGTTGTAAAAAGTTTGTAATTTCGAAATATTCGCCTGTCATCCAGACGATAAGCATGAGCAAAATATAAACAGCAACGTAAATCAGTGTCTCAAGCAGTGCACGTGCAATGATCGTATCGATGGGTTTTACTGGTCGATAATTAAACAGTCCCTGGTTCGCTTCAATAGCACCAATAGAACGTTTGCTAATACTACTAAAGATAAAAAAGGGAATCAGGCCATTAAGTAAAAACACCGGGAACGAGATGTCTGGCATAGTGCGGTGCATAACGTAACCCAAAATTCCTAACAGTATCAGCAAATGCGCGGAGGGTTCAAGAATCGCCCACAAATACCCCAGACGAAACTTACCAAAGCGTGTTCGTATTTCTCGTAGAAATAATGCCTCTACGGTGACTTTCTGAACTTCAAATCCACTTCTTGCCATTTGATGATGTGATCCTAATCTCTTCAGGTACGCTACCGCCCTTGGCTTAACAGCTACCAATACACTGGAGGTAATACTTGTTTGTAACTGGATAAAATTTACTCAGACGGTTTGACCTTTTTAATAGCCGCAAAAAAAATTTCAGCAGAAATTATTTCCGCAGGGATAAATAGATCTATTTCCGTCTCGTTTCTTCTAATCCATTCTTCAGGCATGAATGTATTCGGTCTTCTGGTAATTTCAGAAAACTGGCCGTTTTAGAATGCAGAGTTAATTTCTCAGGAAATTATTTTTTGTTATTACTGTTAACTACTTGATTATAATATCCCCTATGGATTTTATGCGTAACAACACCTGCAATCTGTTTCAAACCAGAATGCACGCGATTGATTACCAATAAATTGTTCACCGAGAAACTATTTCCCTATTTAAAATTCACTCATGTACTTCTTATTTATATCTACAGCACCCTCTTTACAGTCACATTTGTGATTTACATCACATTTAAACGGTGTTATTTAAGCCCCATTAATAATTCCGTGAGTAATTATTTTCGTCAATTAAAATATACATCTTGATTATTTTGTGTATTTATTTTAACCAGCGTTACAGCCAGCATTATCCCTCAGTAGATATACCTGAGCAGACATTTCTTAAAATCGACGAATAGTTTCCCTAGAAATTATTATGCTTATTTGAAATTCCCTTTCTGATTATCTCCAGGAATTTTACTAATTTCCAGTCTACACAAAATACAGATCACACAAGAATTATCCTATATGTTTTGACCTATCAATTGTTACTCAATGATTTATTACAACTATTAATAATCATAATGTGTCAAAACACTTAAGCATCTTTACAGTCTTAGAAAGGTGTCGATTAACGAAGGCTACATGGTGAAAAACAGGTTCCTTCAGTGTTACCGAATATTCCGTGGTGGTCTGGAGGGAGATAATTCTTGCTACATCGGAACTCAGCCCGGTGAGCGGGTTTGACAGTTCCGCACTCACCATTGGGCTAAGGGTTATCAGGTGGGGTTAAGGAAATGGCAATACCTACCCCCGTCCAAATTCCAGTCGCTGCACATTCACCATCCCAGGCTTCTCACCCGCACTGACATCAATTTGTGTCACCCGCAGCGCATATTTTTCATCCAGTGCTTTTAACCAGTTCAGCAGGTCATTAAACACCACAG
>ERZ772969.1081-NODE-1081-length-22476-cov-2.622095_pt1 | contig 22476 bp, 19 predicted proteins | sample MGYA00511676_ERZ772969 | MGnify/ENA primary metagenome ERZ772969 (study PRJEB29015, sample SAMEA2737651) | human gut metagenome | biome: human gut; feature: human-associated habitat; material: faeces | place: China | collected 2012 ... | reverse complement strand
GAATGACAAAATGTGCGTACAGATACGGTCTAAGAACCATCTATCATGACTGATGACTACCGCACAGCCTGCAAATGCCTCCAAACCTTCTTCCAAAGCACGGAGCGTATTCACGTCAATGTCATTGGTAGGCTCATCCAGCAGTAACACGTTTCCTTCTTGTTTCAGCGCCAAAGCCAGTTGCAAGCGGTTGCGTTCGCCACCCGAAAGCACTGAACACATTTTGTTTTGGTCGGTTCCGGAGAAGTTGAAACGCGACAAGTAGGCACGAGCGTTGACGTCACGGCCACCCATTCGGAGAGTTTCATTACCCTGCGAAACCACTTCGTAGACCGTCTTATTGGGATCAATGTCCTTGTGTTGCTGGTCAACGTAAACCAGTTTCACGGTTTCACCCACCTCAAACGTACCGGCATCCGGCTGATCCAATCCCATAATCAGGCGGAAAAGCGTGGTTTTACCCGCACCGTTTGGACCGATAACACCTACGATACCATTTGGCGGCAGCATGAAGTTGAGATCGTTGAACAACACTTTTTCACCAAAAGCCTTTTTCACATGCTGCGCCTCAAATACCTTGTTGCCCAATCGTGGGCCGTTAGGAATGAAGATTTCCAGTTTCTCTTCCCTGGTCTTCTGCTCCTCATTCAACATCTGCTCATAGGAGTTCAAACGAGCTTTACCTTTGGCTTGGCGAGCTTTTGGAGCCATGCGAACCCATTCAAGCTCACGTTCAAGCGTCTTACGTCGCTTCGATGCCGTCTTTTCTTCTTGATCCATGCGCTTAGTTTTCTGCTCCAACCATGAGGAGTAGTTGCCTTTCCATGGAATGCCTTCTCCCCTATCCAGCTCAAGAATCCACTCACTGACATCGTCTAGGAAGTATCTGTCGTGTGTTACGGCAATCACCGTACCCTCGTATTGTTGCAGATGCTGCTCCAACCAGTCGATGCTTTCGGCGTCAAGGTGGTTGGTTGGCTCATCAAGTAACAAGACATCAGGCTTTTGCAGCAACAACTTACACAGTGCTACCCTACGCCGTTCGCCACCAGAAAGGTTGGTCACGGGCAGGTCACCCGCAGGACAACGCAGGGCTGCCATGGCCCTATCCAGTTTAGAATCCATGTTCCATGCATCCGTGGCATCGATGATATCTTGTATTTCAGCCTGCCGTTGCATCAGCTTGTCCATCTTATCAGGATCACTATAATACTCTTCCATGCCAAATTTGACATTGATTTCATCGTATTCTTTCAGTGCATCATACACATGCTGCACGCCCTCTTGCGCATTTTGCTTCACTGTTTTATCAGCATCGAGAGGAGGATCCTGCGGAAGATAACCAACAGAGTAACCAGGACTCCACACCACATCGCCTTGTGTGGGTTGTTCCAGCCCGGCAATGATCTTCATCAGCGTTGACTTACCCGCACCATTCAGACCTATGATGCCTATCTTAGCGCCATAAAAGAATGACAGGTAAATGTCCTTGAGAACTTGTTTTTGGTTTTGTGGGATAATCTTTGAAACACCCACCATAGAGAAGATAACTTTCTTGTCGTCTACTGTTGCCATTATATAAAATATGTATTGAATGAAATATGCGATAAAAGCTGAACGCTTTTCTGTTGCTCATCAAAGATGGAAAGCCCCATCTTCACGCGTCGAAGTGAAGAAGGCGGGCCATGTACTTGCCCAAGATGTCGAACTCGATGTTAACAACAGACCCAATCTTGATATCACAAAAATTGGTATTCTCTCGGGTATAGGGAATGATGGCCACCTTAAAACTATTGTCCGTAGGCTCACATACGGTCAGCGAAACGCCGTTCACGGTGACACTACCCTTGTCTACGGTCATGTAACCACGCTTGGCCATCGTCTTGTCAAATGGATATTCAAAGGTGAAATAGGTTGACCCATCGGCATCTTCCATGTTCACACACGTCGCCGTTCCGTCGACATGACCTTGCACGATGTGTCCATCCAAACGGCCATTCATCAACATCGAACGCTCTACATTCACCCTATCGCCCACTTTCAACAGCCCCAAGTTGCTTCTAATAAGCGTTTCTCGCATGGCTGTAACCGTGTAGGTGTCGTCGGTTAAACGTACAACTGTCAGGCAAACACCATTGTGACTGATGCTTTGGTCAATCTTGAGATGATCTACAAACGAGCACTTAAAGGTGAAATCAATATTGTCTTGATCTCGATCGATGGCAACCAGTGTGGCCATTTCTTCTACGATTCCGGAAAACATAAGCTAAAGTGTAATTAAAAAGGCAGGAATGCACCTGCCTTTGTATCATAAAAAGGGGTTGCTCGATGATGTGATGAAACTCCGAACTTGATAAGATTTGAGAGCTCTCCGCCTTTGTAATCCACCGGCTTTACAGCTTAGTCCCTAAGGATTTATGTGGCCCGCCATTAGCAAGAGAAGTCTTCTCGGTTTCATTTTTTTATTGATGAGTATCCCGATCAAACCGACACAACCCCCATGTTGTATCATGTTTGTTATTGCAAAGATACATTTTTCGCTCGAAACGAGCAAATTTTACAACCTGTTTTCTGTTTGATTTTACATGAAATCACAGAATTGCTAAACTTTTTTATTACTTTTGTCGTCTAACAGACAACAATGGAATGTGGGGATAAATACCCCATCTTCCAGCGCAATCTGATAAAACATAACGAACACGGTATGAAAAATATTTGTACAACTTGCCTCCTGGCAATCATCTTCTTGTCATTGTCAACACCTATTGAAGCACGAAAGTGGTCACTGAAAGACTGCATCCATTACGCCCTATCCAACAACATCTCGTTGAAAAAAACCTCGCTCAAACACCTCAGTGCCATTGAAGACACCAAGCAGAGCCAGGCTGCGCTGCTGCCATCGCTGAACGCTCCCACCTCTCAAAATGCGACTTATCGGCCATGGCCACAAACGGGTATCGCCGCTGAAGGCTATGTTCAGACTTCAATTGACAAGGTGTATTACAACGGAACTTACAGTGTGAATGGCAGTTGGACGGTATGGAACGGTGGAAGAAACACCAACACGGTGAAACTGAACAAGTTGACGGAGAAACAAGCAGCACTCGATTCGGCGACCATGGCCAACCAACTGATTGAGCAAATCGCGCAGTTGTATGTACAAATACTATATTCCAGCGAGGCCATCGCAGTGAACAAATCAATGCTGGCCTCGAGTATGCAAAACGAAAAGCGTGGCGAAGAATTTATGAAAGTGCAGAAAATGAGTCGTGCCGACATGGCGCAGCTTACCGCCCAACGTGCTCAAGACGAATATAATGTGGTTGAAGCAGAGAGCAACTTGCGCAACTACAAGCGACAGCTGAAGCAGCTTCTGCAACTGGTTGATGAAGATGAGTTTGAAATAGACGTTCCGCATACGACCGATGCCATGGCCCTTCAACCGATTCCCACTGTGAAAGCGGTCTATTCGGCAGCGTTGAACTATCGTCCTGAAATACAAAATGCACAGCTGGGCATCGAGAGCAGCAATCTGAGTGTGAAGATTGCGAAAGCCAGCAGACTGCCCGTTATCGGAATCAACGCTGGCGTTGGTACCAGCACCACATCGATGAGCGACTATCAATGGGGGAACCAAATGAAAAACAACTTTGACATCGGCGCAGGCATCTCATTGAGCATTCCGCTGTTTGACAACAGGCAGGCAAAGACAGCCGTGAACAAAGCCATGCTGCAAAAGCAAAACTACATGCTCGACTTGAAGGACAAGCAAACCACCTTGTATTCGAACATTGAAGACTATTGGCTGCAAGCCGTTAACAACCAGAACCGATTCAAGGCTGCCAAGGTAAGCACACAGAGCGCAGAGGAAAGTTTCAGACTGCTTAAAGCCAAGTTTGACGAGCAGCTCATCAACATCGTTGAACTCACAGACGGCAAAAACAAGCTCATGACAGCAGAACAAAACGAACTGCAAGCCAAGTACCTTGCGATATTGAATATTGGCTTATTGAAATTCTACCAAACGGGTTTGATGGAATAAAGGGTGCGTGTTACGGCCTAAAGCATCAACTCTTTTGGTGACAAAACAAAGGTGGCAGCTCCATGTTCCAACAAAAATTCTTTATCTCTAAATCCCCATAACACACTGATGCAAGGCATGTTGCTGTTGCGTGCCGTGGCTATGTCTACATCACTGTCACCAATGTAAACAGCATCTCGGCCATCATCGTCCAATTGGCGCAAGGCTTCCAATACCGTGTCAGGTGCCGGCTTTTTCTTGATGTTTTCCCGTTCACCAATCGCTACCGTGACATAGTCGCTAAAAAAGTGCCGACAAAGATCTTGGGTGGCATCGTAGAACTTGTTGCTAACCACAGCCAACTTCTTGCCGTGGGCCTGCAAATTGGCCAAAAGCTCAAGTATCCCCAGGTAGGGTTTGGTATTGTCAAGATTATGAACCAAATAGTGTTGACGAAAATCAGCGTATGTAGCCTCAAAATCGGGGTTGTCTAATCCGTTGGGAATGGCGCGTTCCATGAGTTTTTTCACACCATTACCCACAAACTTTCTCACCTCACCGACGGTTCGTTCAGGCATGCCATGCATCTTCAAAGCTGCATTACAACTAACGTATAAGTCTTGAAGTGAATCAAGCAACGTTCCATCTAAATCAAATATATATGTACTGTATTCTTTCATAAGTCCATGTGTGTTTAATTTGTTCTGTTGGCTGACTCCCTTTGCGGTTGCCTCTGTTTTCTGAAGGAAAAACCATTCGTTAATCAACGACTGGGCGTATATTATCTGTGTCAACCCTATTTCTATCTGCAAAGGTAGCATTTGTTTGTTGCACTGACAAACAAATGAACATTTATCATGGCACATGTCCTGGCTTCAATAGACGATTGTAAGGGATGAAGCAAACCAACTCATTTTCTTTTTTTCAACACTATTCAACTTTCGCATGCTGTTGAAAACACATCCATAAACTACTAGCCATAGCGTAGGGTGTACCACGCTAACTTACTCAATGTAAGGATGATACGAGAGGAAACAACCAAACGGAACTTCAGTGTTAAAAAGATCACAAATTAATTCACATGACTTTGGAGGTTAAACTCAATGACTTTGGTGGCCAATTTGCATGACTTTGAAGCCCTAACTCAATGCTATTGCCAGACGTGGCGTGAACGATTGTGTTTGGCAGTCAGGGTTCAAGAATGAGAAACCAAAATATATGCGCAATTATTTTGCCTTGTCTTCAACTTCAACTACCTTTGCACCCGAATCACATTTTCAATTGAAAACATGGACAAACAGCATAAAAACTACTATCTACTTGCTGCGGCCATCTGCGTTCTTCTGGTATGCGGATTGACCTTTTACTATTTCTTCAGCGCTTTTTCGACCTCAGAAACTACCAGCTATATCTACATAGACACGGATGACAATGCCGACTCGGTAGTGGCCAAGCTCACTCCCATTGCCCGTCAACATAGTCTTCATGGTTTTACCACGTTGATGAGGCACACCAAGTATGCCGACCACGTTCGCACAGGTAGGTATGCCATCAGGTCAGGAGAAGGGGCTTTCACGGTTTTTAGGCACTTGAAAAATGGCATGCAAGAGCCTGTTAATCTTACCATTCCTACGGTCAGGACCGTTGAACGCTTGTCGGCTGAACTGGCAAAGCATCTGATGCTTGACAGTACAACGTTGGCCAGCGCCTTGAAAAATGACACGCTGTGCCAAAAATATGGCTATGACACCACCACCATAGCGTGCATGTTCATTCCAAACACCTACGATATTTATTGGAATGTTAACATGAACAAGCTGTTGGACCGGATGAAAAAAGAGAGCAACCGCTTCTGGAACACCGACAGAAAGGCAAAAGCACAGCAACTGAAATTATCTCCAAACGAAGTGATTACCTTGGCCAGCATCGTTGATGAGGAAACGGCTAACAATGGAGAGAAGCCCATGATTGCTGGCATGTACTATAACCGACTGATGTTGCGCAATGCCGAATATCCCAACGGAATGCCTCTGCAGGCTGACCCTACCATCAAATTTGCTTGGAAAGACTTTGGTTTGAGGCGCATATACAATAAGCTGTTAACCATCAAAAGTCCGTACAACACATACGTGAACACTGGCTTGCCACCAGGCCCCATCCGCATCGCCTCGATTGCTGGCATAGAGTCTGTGCTCAACCTAACGCATCACGACTACCTGTACATGTGTGCTAAAGAAGACTTCAGCGGAACACACAACTTTGCACAGACGTACGCTGAACACAAAGTCAACGCAGCCAAATACACCGCCGCATTGAACAAACGAGGCATTCAATAACAACTATCCGGTGTATGTTCAAACATGCTGTGCAGCTAAATTGAGCATTCATTTCCCAATCTTTTAGGATAAAAGAATCGTCTATAAATAAAAATACAATGTATTGATGACCAATACATTGTATTTTATATTTTTGTCGGGGCGACAGGATTCGAACCTGCGACCGCCTGTTCCCAAAACAGGAGCGCTACCGGGCTGCGCTACACCCCGCTTGCAGTTCATTGTTGAATTGCGAGTGCAAAGGTAAGATATATTTTTTTATTGCCAAAATTTTTTCAACAATTATTTCATAAACTGCACACGAACGCATAAATCATGGGAAATTTTGCGCTTGTTAGCGTCATTAATGTGACAATTCTGAGAATGAACGTTCCCGACACATTGTTTGTTAACACGGCTCATGCACGCTACAATCAATCTCTGTAAACCAAAACAGGGAAAGCATGATCTACTTTCCCTGTTATTATTTAGGTGCAAAAGTGCTACTTCTTGATGATACCTTGGTCCACAAACACCTTTTTCAACGCCAGAACTCCTCGCTCTACTTGCTCTTCAGTATGCGTGGCCATCAGCGCAAAACGAACCAATGTGTCTTGTGGCGCACAGGCTGGAGGTATCACTGGGTTGATGAACACACCGTTGTCAAAAGCCAATTTGGTCACCATAAAGGTCTTATCAATATCTCTCACATACAGCGGAATAATAGGACTCTCCGTTTCACCAATCTCAAAACCTTCTTCCTGGAAGCGTTTCAAGGCATAGCGAGTGACCTTCCAAAGATGCTCTATCCGCTCTGGTTCAGCCTGAATGATACGCAGGGCTTCGCGTGCGGCAGCCGTTGCGGCAGGCGTATCAGACGCACTAAATATATAAGTACGACAGGTATGGCGCAGATAGTTGATGGTGTCGCTGTCCGATGCGATGAATCCACCGATGGAAGCTAAGCTCTTTGAGAAGGTTCCCATGATGAGGTCAACCTCGTGGGTCAATCCAAAATGGTCACAAACACCACGTCCTTGACGGCCAAATACTCCCAATCCGTGCGCCTCATCAACCATGATGGAACAATTATACTTGCGTTTCAATTCAACAATAGCGGTCAAATTGGCCAAATCTCCCTCCATAGAGAACACTCCATCTACCACAATCAGCTTCACAGCATCGTAAGGAAGCTTTTGCAATAACCGCTCCAAATCGGTCATGTCGTTATGCTTATATCGCAGTTGCGTGGCGAACGACAAGCGGCGTCCATCCACAATACTGGCATGGTCACGGTCATCACAGATGATATAGTCGTTGCGACCCACCACCATGGCCAACACACCTTGATTAACAGAGAACCCCGTAGGGAAACACAGTGTTTCATCTTTCCCCACGAAGGTGGCCAATTCTTTCTCCAATTGCACATGCAGATCAAGCGTACCATTGAGGAATCGGCTTCCTGCACAGCCCGAACCATATTTATCCAAGGCCGCCTTGGCCGCACGGATGACTCGCTCATCCCCTGTCAATCCCGTATAAGCGTTAGAGCCAAACATCAACACTCGATGTCCGCCCATCTCTACTTCCGTTCCTTGTTTACTGGTTATTTCCCTGAAATAAGGATACACGCCAGCATCCATGTATTTCTGAGGATCTCGATAATTTTTGTATCTTTCTTGTAATTGTCCCATTATATTAAAATAGGTATCATACCCATTATGAAAAACATAGGCTGCAAAGATATAAAATAAATAACATAAATTGTTCTTTTCGCAACTAAAAACATCGAATTTGAGTTTTTTATTAGATATAAACGGATATATTAATGGAATTGTCGTACATTTGCGAATCATGTTCGCATGAATGAAAAAGTCTTTCGGAACAACTACGTTAAATTAACAGACTACACACAAGATGAAGAAGATAAGATACATCATGAACCCCATATCGGGAACCAGTGACAAGGACGGCATACCCAAAATGATTGACGCAAAGCTCGACCATGAGCAGTTTGAGTACGAAATCATTACGACCAATCATGCCGGTCATGCCTCCGAATTGGCTACTGAAGCCAAAGATTCGCATATGGATATTGTCGTGTGGGTGGTGATGGCACCATTAATGAGGTGGCGCGCGCCATTGTGCATTCAGACACGGCACTGGGCATCATCCCCTGCGGTTCAGGTAATGGGCTAGCGCGCCACATGCTCATTCCCATGAGTGTGAAGAAGTCCATCGAAATTATCAACAAATGCGTCATCCATGACTTCGACTACGGCATCATCAACGGCTACCCGTTCTTCTGTACCTGCGGCATGGGATTCGATGCCTATGTCAGTCAGAAGTTTGCTGAGTGCGGAAAGCGCGGTCCCATCACCTATGTTCAGAAGGTGTTGGAAGAAGGCCTCAAATACAAACCTGAGACTTACGAAATCACCACCGAGAATGGTGTGAGCAAATACAAAGCCTTTCTCATCTCTTGTGCCAACGCATCGCAATATGGCAACAATGCCTTCATCGCGCCACAGGCATCGATGAGCGACGGACTGATGGATGTGATTATCATGGAACCCTTCGATATTATCGAGGCTCCACAAATCAGCATCGACATGTTCAACAAAACGCTGGACAAGAATTCTAAGATTAAGACTTTCACCTCAAAGAAACTCCACATACACCGCAGCAAGCCAGGGGTAATCCATTACGATGGCGACCCAGTGATGACGGGCAGAGATATTGACATTGAACTGGTGGAAAAGGGTATCAAGATCATCATCAACCCCGATGCTGACAAGAGTCAACGACAGCCCAACGCCATTCAGAGTGCCGCTGCCGAGCTGTTCAACGAAATCAACGTGGTGCGCGAAGATATCTCCAAACAGACGCGCCACATACAGGCCTTGAGCAAAGTGCTGCAGAAGAAATTAAATCTATGATGGCCACATGCGACCGCTACCATGCTCACATGGTCATGAACGCCATCCATCCAAAACGGCATCAACCATCAGGTTGATGCCGTTTTTGTTTCAAATGACTAAAGTATGGCATGCGCCTTCGTTCCGTCACAGTCGTTCCTTACAAATAAAAATTGTTCATTAATTTCGCATACCATTCAGACATTTCTCCCGCATCGTCAAACAGTGTCAGCGTCTGTTCATCCAGCTTTTCGGGACGACGCTTCACCCATGCCATCAAACAGCGTTTAGGCGATTTGCGGGCAACCGTCTTCACCAAATATTTTTTCCGAAGATAAAATCCTGCAATCACGGCTGTAGTAATGAATTGCTCAACCGATTCTACCGGCAACACCACGCTCATTTCGCCCTCATTGGTGAGCAGTCGGTAGGCCGACTGACACAATGCTTTATAGGAAAGGGTGTCACTATGCCGAGCCATGGAACGCTTTGCGTCCGGACTACGAAGGCCTTCCACGAAGTAGGGCGGATTAGAAACGATACTGTCAAATTGTTTTACCGATTCAAACTGCTGTAAAGCCACCTCCCTTACCCTCACCCTATCGGCAAATGGGGAAGCCTCTACATTGACTTTTGCCTGCCGACAGGCATCACGGTCAATCTCCAAAGCCTCAACAAAGGAAGCCGCATACCGCTGCTCCATCATCAAAGCAATGAGTCCGGTACCCGTCCCGACATCAAGAATGCGCTGTCCTCCCTTAGCCCAGGCACCCAGCAACACGCCATCCGTGCCCACCTTCATGGCACACCGGTCTTGCCGGATGGTAAATTGTTTGAACTGAAACCACTCGTTACTCATGCTGCAAATTTACACAAAAAAGATGAAAATGAGAGGTTCTCATGTTTGGAAATCATCGTCAAAAATCTAAAATCCTTCCATTTAGATAACGCATTGATTATCAATAACCTGTAAAACGAATTTCAAACCCATTGACTTTGGCGTTCAAACCCATTGACTTTGATGCCCAATCCCATTGAGTTTGCCGTTCAAACTCAATGCTATTGAAAAGTTCATGTTATGCGCTTGATTTAACGCCCTCAAACTCATCATCAATTCAGGATGGCAAGGACTACCGCCAACGACTTGGCACGATATTTGCCTTTTACCACATATTATAAATGAGTAATATAAATTGTAGCGGTGCAAAGACCTTCATGTCAATAAAAAGTAGTAACTTTGCACACCGATAACGAAAAGACAAATATGAGTAAAAAGAACAATCCATCTATACAGATGATTGCCGATTTCGAAGGAGACATCTCTTTCATGTAGAAACAGAAGGCGACGTGCCTATCTTAGCAACACGCAACATGGTGATGTTCCCCGGCGTGCTCTGCCCCATTCTCATTGGTCGCGAAAACAGCCTGAAGCTGATTGAAAAAGCCAAGAAAGCCCCCAATACCATATTCGCCATATTCTGCCAAAAAGATGCAGATGTGGAAGAACCGCATCAGAAAGACTTGTACGCTTACGGTGTATACGCCCGACTGGTGCGCGTGCTGGAAATGCCGGGACATGGACAGAACGTCACGGCCATCATTCAGGCGATGGGACGCTGTAAGTTGGAAAAGGTCACCAAGACCAAACCTTTCTTGCAGGGATTAACAACCACTGCCCCTGAGGTATTGCCCGAACCGAACGATGAGGAATACCAGACGGCCGCTGAGGACTTTCGCAAGCAAACCATCGAGTACATCAAAGAGAACGATGATATCGCCGACGAGGCACAGTTTGCCTTGAACAACATCCAGAACAACATTCTGAGCATCAACTACATGTGCACCAACCTGCCCTTCACCAACGAGGACAAGATGAGCATGTTGGAGGCCAACTCGATGAACGAGCGCATCATGATTTCGCTGAAAGTGCTGAACAAGGAGATGCAGCTGCTTGAACTGAAGAAACAAATTCGCACGAAGACGCGCGAGGACTTAGATGAACAGCAGCGCGAATACTTCCTGCAACAGCAAATCAAGAACATCAAAGAGGAACTGGGCAACGGCGAGGGTTCACCCGAACGCCGTGATTTGGAAGCGAAAGCCAAGAAGAAAAAATGGACGACCGAGGTGCGGGACACCTTTTACAAAGAGCTGGAGAAGCTGGAGATGTACAATCCACAAAGTCCGGAGTACAGCGTACAGCTGAATTACCTGCAAACCATGGTCAACCTACCCTGGGGAGAATACACGGCCGACAATCTCAACCTGAAGCGTGCGCAGCGCACTTTGGACCGTGACCACTATGGCATGGAAAAAGTGAAGGAGCGTATTTTAGAATACATGGCCGTGCTGCAATTGCGTGGTAACCTCAAGTCGCCCATCCTGTGTCTGTACGGACCGCCGGGCGTGGGAAAGACCAGTCTGGGAAAGAGCATCGCCTCGGCCATGAAACGCAAGTATGTACGCATCTCGTTAGGAGGCGTTCACGACGAATCGGAGATACGCGGACACCGCCGAACGTATATCGGTGCCATGCCCGGCCGTATCATCAAGAGCTTGCAGAAGGCGGGTTCTTCCAACCCTGTGTTCATCCTTGATGAGATTGACAAGGTGACGCAGAACACCATCAACGGCGACCCATCCTCGGCACTGCTCGAGGTTTTGGATCCCGAACAGAACAACGCCTTCCACGACAACTACTTGGACGTGGACTATGACCTGTCGCATGTGATGTTCATTGCAACGGCCAACGACCTCAACACTATTCCCCGTCCATTGTTGGACCGCATGGAGATTATCGAGGTGAGCGGCTACATCACGGAAGAAAAGATTGAGATTGCCAAGCGACATCTGGTGCCAAGGGAGCTCAAGAACACCGGACTGGATGGCAACGAACCCAAAATCAAGTTCAACAAGGCATCATTGGAGAAGATTATCGAGCAATATACCCGCGAAAGTGGCGTGCGACAGTTGGAGAAGCAAGTGAACAAGGCTCTGCGGAAGATGGCGTTCAACAAGGCCATGGACGGTGAGCTGGCCTACACGGACATTACGCCAGAGAAGTTAGAATCGCTGCTTGGCAAGCCGCCTTTCTATCGCGACATTTATCAGGGCAACGACTATGCCGGCGTGGTGACAGGCTTGGCATGGACCAGTGTGGGCGGAGAGATTCTCTTCATCGAAACCTCGCTGAGCAAAGGAAAGCCCGGCAAGCTGACATTGACAGGCAACCTGGGCGACGTGATGAAAGAGTCGGCCGTGATTGCACTTGAATACGTCAAGGCGCATGTAGATGCCCTGGGCATCGACTACCGACTGTTTGAACAGTGGAACATACACATCCACGTACCGGAAGGAGCCACACCGAAGGACGGTCCGTCGGCTGGCATCACCATCGCCACATCCATTGCCTCGGCGCTCACACAGCGCAAGGTGCGCAAAAACACGGCCATGACGGGTGAAATCACCCTCCGTGGCAAGGTTCTGCCTGTGGGTGGCATCAAGGAGAAGATACTGGCGGCCAAGCGCGCAGGCATCACCGACATCGTGATGTGCAAGGAGAATAAGAAGGATATTGACGAGATTCCGGAGAAATACCGCAAAGGTGTAGAATTTCACTATGTGGAAAACGTGCAGCAGGTATGGGACTTTACCCTGACCAACGAGCGCGTGGAGCATCCTGTGGACCTGACCATCCAGGAACTTTCCGACAAGACCGCCAGCGATCCGCACACCGTTCTGCTGTAAAGAGAGGGTAACATGACATTTGAACTGCAACATACAGACCCATCATCGGACGCACGAGCAGGCCTGATTACCACGGCGCACGGGCAGATTAAGACACCTATCTTCATGCCAGTGGGTACGGCCGGAACGGTAAAAGCCGTGCACTTCAGAGAACTGAAAGAGCAAATCAACGCGCAAATCATCCTGGGCAACACGTATCACCTGTACCTTCGCCCGGGACTGGACATTCTGAAGGCCGCAGGAGGACTGCACAAGTTCAATGGCTGGGATCGCCCCATCCTGACCGACTCGGGAGGATTTCAAGTGTTCTCGCTCACCGGTATCCGCAAACTCCGGGAGGAAGGTTGCGAATTTAGGTCGCACATTGACGGCTCAAAGCATTTCTTCTCGCCCGAAAGCGTGATGGACACCGAGCGCATCATCGGTGCCGACATCATGATGGCGTTTGATGAATGCCCGCCTGGTGACTGTGACTACCAATACGCCAAGACAAGTCTGGCCATGACACACCGCTGGCTGGACCGCTGCATCAAGCGGTTCAACGAGACCCAACCGCTGTATGGTTACGACCAATGTTTGTTTCCCATCGTACAGGGAGCGGCGTACAAGGATCTCAGGGAGGAGTCGGCAAAATACATTGCAGACAAAGGAGCAGACGGCAATGCCATCGGTGGTCTGGCCGTAGGCGAACCCACGGAGGTGATGTACGAGATGATTGAGGTAGTGAACGCCATTCTGCCCAAAGACAAGCCACGCTACCTCATGGGCGTGGGCACGCCACAGAACATTCTTGAAGGAATCGAGCGGGGCGTTGACATGTTCGACTGCGTAATGCCTACCCGCAACGGACGCAACGCCATGCTGTTTACCTACGAGGGCACCATGAACATGCGCAACAAGAAATGGGAAAACGATTTCACCCCCATTGATCCCAACGGATGCGACACCGACCAGCTTTGTACCAAGGCCTACCTGCACCATTTGTTCAAGGCAAAGGAGTATTTGGCACTGCAGATAGCGTCCATTCACAATCTGGCCTTCTATCTTAGGTTGGTGACCGATGCGCGGCAGCACATCCAGCAAGGCGATTTCAGCACATGGAAGCGGGGCATCATCGAGCAGTTAGGACGAAGAATTTAAGACGAGATGAAGAGTTTCAAGACCCGCAGACGACACCGACGACTGCTCAAGGCAGGCAGATGGATGAGACGGCACTTTGCATGGCTCACCCCATGGATGGCATGGCTGGGCAGAAAACTGAGTTTCTTGCGCATTCTGAATCCAAACAAGTACATCCGAAGGATAGACTGGTACATCATCAGGAAATTCATTGGAACGTACATCTACTCTATCGCGCTGATTATCGCCATCGCCATTGTGTTCGACTTCAATGAGAACTTGTCAAAGTTTACCGAATACCATGCGCCGGCAAGAGCCATCATCTTCGACTATTATGCCAACTTCATCCCGTACTACTCCAACCTGTTCAGTCCGCTGTTCGTGTTCATTGCGGTGATCTTCTTCACCTCCAAACTGGCTGGCAACTCAGAGATTATTGCCATGTTGGCATCGGGCATCTCGTTCAAGCGACTGATGCGGCCCTACATGCTCTCGTGCGTGCTCATCGCATCACTGTCTTATTACCTCAGTGCTTATGTCATTCCGCACGGCACCGTGATACGGCAGAACTTTGAGAGCCTGTACCGAAACAGCAAGAAACGAACAGCTGCCGACAATGTTCAGCTGCAAGTGGGCAAAGGGGTCATTGCCTACATTCAGCACTACGACAACAAGACCAAGCGCGGATATGGCTTCTCGTTGGACAAATTTGAGAACAAGAAGCTGGTGAGCCACATGACGGCGATGGAAATTCAGTACGACACCATTGCCGATTCGAAGTATCACTGGAACGTAACCGGATGGAAAATCAGACAACTAAAGGGTCTTCGCGAACACATCACCAGTGGAGCCGACCTTGACACCCTCATCCAGATGGAGCCAACTGACCTGGTGTACTCCAAGGGACAGCAAGAAACGTTTACCAGTCCGGAACTGAAAGATTACATTACCAAACAGGTGGACCGCGGATCGAGCAACGTGGTACAATACCAAGTGGAGTACCACAAGCGCATCGCCTCGTCGTTCGCGTCGTTCATCCTCACCATCATCGGTTTCTCACTGTCGTCCAGGAAGCGAAAAGGAGGCATGGGACTATACCTCGGTTTGGGGCTGGCACTGAGCTCTTTGTACATCATGCTGCAAACCGTTTCGGCCACCTTCGCCATCAATGCCAACGCACCACCCATCTTGGCTGCGTGGATACCGAACATTATTTTTGCTATGGTGGCCTACTTCTGTTATCGCAAGGCACCGAATTGATGAGGGTAAAAGTGAGTGATCGATAACACGACATGAGCCCTTGGCACGGCGAATCTACACAAAGAAATGAACCGTCTTGCATTCACCAAGAATCATGTGAATGGCAAAGGACAAATTGAAAATCAGAAAAAATGAAGTTTGAAGAATTAGAATTAAACAATAATGTATTAGACGCATTATACGACATGCGCTTTGACACTTGCACACCCGTACAAGAAAAGTGTATCCCCGAAATACTTAAAGGACGTGACGTGTTGGGTGTGGCACAGACTGGAACCGGAAAGACGGCAGCTTACCTGCTGCCCATCATGAGCAAGATAGACAGTGGCAACTACCCGGAAGACGCCATCAACTGCCTTATCATGTCGCCAACGCGCGAACTTGCCCAGCAAATAGACCAGGCCATGCAGGGCTTTGGCTATTATCTGCAAGGCGTAAGCAGCGTGGCCGTGTATGGCGGGAACGATGGAAACCGGTACGACCAGGAGCTGAAAAGCCTCCGCATGGGTGCCGACGTGGTGATTGCAACGCCGGGTCGCTTCATCAGTCACATGAGTCTGGGCAACGTAGACCTGAGTAAGGTGAGCTTTTTTGTATTGGATGAGGCCGACCGCATGCTGGACATGGGCTTTTCGGAAGACATCATGACCATTGCCAAGGGCTTGCCGAAGACATGCCAGACCATTATGTTCTCGGCAACAATGCCTGACAAGATTAACGAACTGGCAAGAACATTGCTTAAAAATCCCGTTGAGGTGAAACTGGCTGTGAGCAAACCGGCCGAGAAAATTAAACAGACTGCCTATGTATGTCATGAGACTCAGAAATTGGGCATCATCAAGAATATCTTCAAACAAGGTGACTTGAAGCGCGTCATCATCTTCTGTGGAGCCAAACAAAAGGTGAAACAAGTGAGCCAAGCGTTGCAGCGCATGAAAATCAATTGTAGCGAGATGCACTCCGACTTGGACCAGGCTCAGCGCGACGAGGTGATGTTTCAATTTAAGAGTGGACAGATTGACGTGCTTGTAGCCACGGATATTTTGTCAAGAGGCATTGACATCGACGACATTGCCATGGTCATCAATTACGACGTGCCACACGACGCCGAGGACTATGTACACCGCATTGGCCGTACAGCCCGTGCAGACCGTGACGGAGCGGCTATCACGCTGGTTAGCAAAGACGACATCTACTACTTCCAGCAGATAGAAAAGTTCCTTGAAAAAGAGGTGGAAAAGGTTGAACTGCCTGAAGAACTGGGCGAGGCACCTGACTATACAGCCGATGGAAAGCCACAGCGCAAACGCTCTTCTGCCAAATCAGTTCGCCGGAAAAACCGTGACCAAACGGCACACAAGCGCAAGCCGCGTCGGAATAAAAACGAGCAGCGCCCCAAAGAGGTGGATGCCAAAAGTGAGCAAACAAACGAAAAGAAAGCGCAAGAACGCAGTAAGACAGCGGATAAGCAGCCTGCAAAGAATCGCCAAAAGAGTAACAAACGCAACAACAATAGTCGTAAACAGCAAAACAATACGGACGGAGCTGGAACGCAACGTAACAAGCAACGCAATGACAAACGACAAGCGATGGACAACAAAACTGGAGACAAACAGGTGCAACCTCAAGCCAATACGAAGAATAAGCGTCGCAGAAAACCCAACAACAACCGTAATAAGCAACGCGAAGACCCACACAATGGCAGAAGAAAGTTTGAACCTGCAAAGACCGAGGCCAAACCAGAGAGTGGCATTTCAGCCATCATCAAGAAACCACTAAAATGGCTCAAGTCGCTCGGAAAGAAATAAACCAATGGGTGACACCCAAGAGATTCCATCCCTCAAACCGTCTATTGTGACGATGAACAGAGGATGATGAAGATGAGAGGAGAATGTATCAAGCTGACATTCTCCTCTCATTGTTTATCATCGTTGATGGAAAAGGACTTGTTAGCTACCTTGTATTCACCGCATATTCCGTGTTATCGGAAACGTTTTGTTCAACTTTCTCGGTTGGTCATCAAGTGAATGAGATAACAACCAGTCGTAAGTTTGCTGCTTATAGAATAGTCGAACAGGACGACCATGGTTCCATCCTTTCACCCAATCGAAACTCAGCAACTTGTCCTTCCCTAACTTATGTAGACTGTTAACCACTCGTTTAGATTCACTGATTCTCACATCTCGGTCGGCAGTGCCATGCACAATCCACAGTGGGAGTTCGCCCAATCCAGACAAATTAGCCAAGGTAGTCCCTCCACAAAGTGCCAGAGCAGCTGCGATTTTATTTGGGTACGTACCCACAAAATCCATCGTTCCATAGCCGCCGAGACTCATTCCAAGCACATACACACGGTTGGAATCTACGGGATGGTTTTCTACCATCCACTCTAACAGCTTATTTAGTTTCTTTGGATTCCACGCTCCACCTGAATTTTGTGGGGCCACAACCATCGCTGGCACTGACGTACCACGTTGAATGGCGTCGAGCACACCATACCGACGCACGCGGTTCATGTTGTTACCACATAGACTAGCACCATGAAGAAATATAACCAACGGCACGGGTGCGCTCTCTTTAGAATAATTCTCAGGGGTGTATACCCAAAAGTTATAGCTGTCGGCAACGACATTTCGTTGAGCCTTCAACTCCCCACCATCCCTTAACACTAACGCATTAAGATGAAGAGAGCTGAAGAACAGGAGGAACAGAAAAAAATATTTTTGCATGTTTAGTTTAGATATTGATATTGACTTTGAAAGGAACATATAGAAATCTTCATCAGCAAAAATAGTAAAAAGTTGATGAACATACTGTCGCTACCGTGTTGTAAAATCACAAAGAGCGTTAATTATCGTACACGACATACCAGGTGATTCATATTCGCCAATCTGACGTACAACTGGAAATCCTGCTAACAAGCATATCTCAAGCCGACGTGCGTAATTTAGATTCACCCCAAGCATCTCCCTTCTATTCTTGCACTTCCAAAGCTCAATAACTAGAAATCGGCTGTATGATCCTAAATCCATACAGCCGATTCTCTTTGATTATTTGCTATTTGGCCTGTTGCCAAAACAACATTTAAACTAATGTATTATCTGATTCGGTCAGCAGACCTCACCAATTTTTCATCGTGGATGATACCTCGGCGCGCCAAAATTAATGCGATGATGGCAACCAAAGGTAAACATGCTGCAAACTGAAGATGGAAGGTATATTCATGACCAAAACCATTCAGCAGAGCGAATGCATAATAAACATACCATGCCAGACAGAAAACAATGCTCCATGCGCAAAGTTTAGCCTGCAAAGGTCGCTTGCGGTATAAAAAAATAGCGCAGGCTTCCAAAGGGATAGTCACCACCAACAGGGCGAAAAGAGGCCAGTTGCTAAAATTGATTCCACGATCGGGCACTACTGTCCCAAGGTTATAAATTAAGGTTGACAGCCCCATCCCCTGCGGTTCTAACATGGCGACAGGCATGCACAGACACGCCACCGTCACTATCAAAGACAAGAGCAGGTACAGCGTTTGCTTTCGTTGAATCATGCCTGACTATCGTTATTATCCAAAGAAGGGTCACGGTAATAAACATTACCTTCTATAAATTCCTGTGTTGCCAGCAAAGTAGGTTTGGGCAACTTCTCGTAATAACGCGAAATTTCTATTTGTTCACGATTCTCAAACACCTCTTCCAAAGAGTCGTTGTAAGAAGCGAACTCTGTCAATTTTTTATTCAAATCCTGTTTAATCTCTGCTGCAATCTGATTAGAACGCTTCGCAATGATTGCCACACTTTCATAGATGTTTCCCGTTTCTTCACACAAATCCATGATGTTGCGTGTTGTCGTGTTGACGGGTGCATTTGACTTTTTGTAATCCATTTTTTATAAATCCTTATCTGTTGGGCATTGTCATCTTACCTGACAATGACTTATTCAAAATATATAGTTGATGATTTCACTCTCGTTGTATTGCCAGTATAAGAGGCAGTATCTCCTTTAATTTCTACGAGTTAGACTCTCCAGTCTTCGTAACCTCCTTGCATTTCTTGATAAACTTCTCAGCCAGGGGGCGTTGCTTCGAATCGGGATACTCGTTGATAAATCCATAACACTCATCTTCTGCATCCTGGTAGCGTTCCAACCGCTTCTCCTCGACACTCTGTTCAGCCAACTCAAACTTGCTCTTCATCACCAACACGGCAAATTTCTCACGCAGGGATGAATAGGGATAATCCTTCAATGCATTTTCTGCCGTAATGATGCAAGCTTCGTAATTGTTGCCGCCGCTGGTGCAGTTGCCGAAATAAGGGCCAAGGTCATAATACAACTGTGCCGAATACAACTCTTTCTTCACCAACTTGTCTTGCAACTCAAAGAGCCTGTTTTGCGCACTATTTTTCAGTTTGGCGTCTGGAAAAAGATCCAAAAACTCCTGGAAAGAGGCGATGGCCGAAACTGTTTGCGACTGATCCAAACGTGGCTCCGGCGTACTCATGTATAGACTTTCGCCCACATAGTAGCTCGCCAACTCAGCGTATTTCCCCTTCGGATAACTTTGAATATATCGCTTAAACGCTTGGGCAGCACTCTCATAGTCACCACTTTTGTACTGAGCCATGGCCAACATGTAAAGGCTTTCCTGCGCATTCTCGGTACCTTTCTGAACAACAATCAAATCGTTGAGCAAGGTAATGGCTCGAGTATACTTACCTTTAAAAAAGCACTCCTTCGCATATTCATAGCGGTAGTTGTTGTCGGTCGACTTGTAAACCGCATTGAACTCATTGGCACAACTGCTGAACAACAATGCGACGCATATAGTGGAAATGAAAAACAGTTTCTTCATTGACATGATCTTTGGTGTGCAAAAGTACATATAATCCATCGATTTACAAAGTAAAGAGAATGCTTTTTCGCAAATAATTAACCTTTATAACGGATATTTTTGTACTTTTGCATGTCTGCGCAACCATTTGCATGCTTAGAGGCAATCCTTCAACACATTCAGGATGAATTTCAAACTCACGTCAAAATACAAACCCACGGGCGACCAACCTGAAGCCATTCAGCAACTCACCGATGGCATTCATCGGGGTGATTCGGCTCAGGTGTTGCTCGGTGTGACCGGATCGGGCAAGACCTTCACGGTGGCCAACGTCATCAACAACGTACAAAAGCCAACGCTGATTTTAAGTCACAACAAGACGCTGGCAGCCCAACTCTACGAAGAGATGAAGGGCTTTTTCCCAGAGAACGCAGTAGAGTATTATGTATCTTATTATGACTATTATCAACCCGAGGCTTATCTTCCTACGACCGACCTGTATATTGAGAAAGACCTGGCCATCAACGACGAGATAGATCGCCTACGACTAAGTGCGGTAAGTGCTTTGTTGTCAGGAAGAAAAGACGTTATCGTCGTGTCTTCCGTTTCGTGCATTTACGGCATGGGAGGTCCCTCGGCCATGACTAATAGCATCATTACGGTGAAGAAAGGCGAGCGATTAGATCGTAATGATTTTTTACGGAAGTTGGTGGAAGCGCTGTATGTCCGCAATGACATCGACCTGCAACGTGGCAATTTTCGCGTCAAGGGCGACACGGTAGACATTGCGATGGCCTACTCTAACAACATTCTTCGCATCACCTGGTGGGACGAAGAGATTGACAGCATCGAGGAAGTGGACAGCGTGACCTTCCACCGATTGGAAGAATTTGAGGAATATCACATTTACCCCGCTAATCTCTTCGTTACGACCAAAGAACAGACCGAGCATGCCATCCGCGCCATTCAGGACGACTTGGTGAAGCAAATTGACTACTTCAACGACCTGGGTGACACCATCAAAGCACAACGCATCAAGGAACGTGTGGAATACGACATGGAGATGATCAAGGAACTGGGCCACTGCAGCGGCATTGAGAACTATTCGCGCTACTTTGACGGACGTGAAGCCGGACAGCGGCCTTATTGCCTTTTAGACTTCTTTCCAAAAGATTTTCTACTCGTTGTCGACGAGAGTCATGTCAGTGTGCCGCAAATCAGTGCCATGTACGGTGGCGACAGGGCCCGCAAGCAGAATCTCGTGGAGTACGGATTCCGCCTGCCAGCGGCGTTTGACAATCGCCCACTGCGCTTTGAAGAGTTCCACGACATGCTCCACCAAACCATCTATGTATCGGCGACCCCAGCCGACTATGAGTTGCAAGAGGCCGAAGGGGTCGTGGTGGAACAAATCATTCGTCCTACGGGACTGCTCGATCCGGAAATCGATGTGCGTCCCAGCGAAAACCAAATTGACGACCTTTTGGATGAAATCCTACAACGCACCGAGCGCGAAGAACGTGTCCTGGTCACCACACTGACCAAACGTATGGCCGAGGAGCTGACCGAATACCTGCTGAACCATGACGTGCGCGCCAACTACATCCACAGCGACGTGGCCACACTCGACCGCGTCAAAATCATGACCGACCTGCGTGCTGGCGTTTTTGACGTTTTGGTTGGGGTCAACTTGCTGCGCGAGGGCCTGGACTTACCAGAGGTTTCGCTCGTGGCCATCCTTGATGCTGACAAGGAAGGTTTTTTGCGAAGTCACCGCAGTTTGACACAGACGGCAGGACGCGCCGCACGCAATGTCAACGGAAAGGTAATCATGTATGCCGACACCATCACCGAAAGCATGCAGCGCACCATCGACGAAACCACTCGCCGCCGCTCCATTCAGCTGAAATACAATGAGGAGCACCACATCACGCCACAGCAGATTATCAAAGAAATCAAGAACGCATTGCCCACTTCGAAAGAGAATGAGAAAGATTGGCGCTACCCCACCCTTGCCGCCCAACAGGCATATATGGAGGCAGAGAGTGGCGCTTTTGCAGCCGACCCGATTGTATTGCGAATGACACGCGAACAACTTGAGAAGAGCATTGCCAACACCACTGCCTTGATGAAACAAGCAGCCAAAGACTTGGACTTCCTGCAAGCCGCCCAGTACAGAGATGAAATCGTGAGGTTGCAGGCAATGTTGGAACAAAAATGACTTCACCCTTCAATGTTCAAGATGTGCATGAGGGGAACTGA
>ERZ772969.1072-NODE-1072-length-22611-cov-25.706287_pt1 | contig 22611 bp, 16 predicted proteins | sample MGYA00511676_ERZ772969 | MGnify/ENA primary metagenome ERZ772969 (study PRJEB29015, sample SAMEA2737651) | human gut metagenome | biome: human gut; feature: human-associated habitat; material: faeces | place: China | collected 2012 ... | reverse complement strand
CGCGGTAGCCGCCGGAGCCGTACTGGATGCAGCGGTTGATGCGGCTGATGGTGGCGGTGCTGATCTCCACCGCCTTTACGATCTGGTCGTAGGTGCTGCCGCCGAGCAGGAGTTTGGCCGCTTCCAGACGCTGGGCCATATCGGAGATCTCCTTGACCGTGCAGAGGTCTTCGAAGAAGTTGTAGCACTCCTCCCTCGTCTCAAGACTCAGGATCGCGTCGAACAGTGCGTCGGTGGTGGGGTTTCTTCTGGGGTTCTTGTCCGCCATAGCTGCCTCCTTTAGGGCAAAGTGCCGCAGGGTGCGGCACGGTTCTTTCTATTACTCTGTTACTTTAGCACTTGAAAGCGTAAAAGTCAAGTGCTCGGTCTTTCTTTCCGGGGGTTTAGCAGATTTCACCTGTGGAGGCGTTAAGTTTTATTCATCTCACATCTGAACAAAAATCGCCTAATTTTTCTTAGTTTCTCCCCCGCAAAAATGGCACAGTCTCCTAACTTGCCCAAAATATATTGACAAGTTATGAAATCAGGACTAAAGTATACACAATCATTCGGCAAATGCAATGAACAGGACATGACTTTTCGCATTCCCTGCGCTCAGAGAGCCGCCATTCCGGTGCAAGACGGCAGCACAGTGCGATCAGCCCTCACCTGCGAGCAGCCTGTGCGAACCCGCTTGCGGCAGTAGTGCATGGCCGTTCAGCCCACGTTACAGGGCGGCGTATCGGCGGCAGGAACGCCTGTACGCGCAAGCGGCTGCTCCCGAACGCAGCAAACGAAGTGGTACCGCGGAGAACGACCGGTGCAGATGCACCGTTTGGCCTTCGTCTTCGAGGAAGATGGAACACATCTTTGTGTCTCTGTCTTTCATGAGGACGGAGGCTTTTTTCACCCCTCCGGGCCGTTTCGCCTGCCCTGCTTTTGGGTACAGCCGCTCTGTCTGGCACATTGCCGGTTGCCGGTGTGAAAGAAAGGAAAGAGGTATAAAGAAATGAATACGCTGGTCATCGTTTTGATCGCAGCCGTGTGTCTGTTCGGCGCTTATACGCTGTATGGCCGCTGGCTGGCCAACAAGTGGGGCATCGACCCCACTGCCAAGACCCCCGCAGTCGTCCACGAGGATGGCCGTGACTATGTCCCCACCAACGGCTGGACCGTGTTTGCACACCAGTTCAGCTCCATTGCCGGTGCAGGCCCTGTCACCGGTGCCATCCAGGCTGCTGCTTTCGGCTGGCTGCCTGTCCTGCTGTGGGTGCTACTGGGCGGCATCTTCTTCGGCGCTGTCACCGACTTCGGCGCTCTGTACGCTTCCGTCAAGAACGACGGCAAGAGCATGGGTATGCTGATCGAGAAGTACATCGGCAAGACCGGCCGCAAGCTGTTCCTGCTGTTCTGCTGGCTGTTCTGCGGCATCGTCATTGCAGCGTTTGCTGACATGGTGGCCGGAACCTTCAACGCCTTCGGCACCGACGGTGCTCTGGCGAAGACTGCTCAGACCAACGGCGCTGCCGGTATGGTCTCCATCATGTTCATGGTCTTTGCTGTCGTCTTCGGCCTCATCCAGAAGAAGTTCAACTTCTCCGGCTGGAAGGAGAGCCTCATCAGCATCGTCTTCATCGTGCTTTCCTTCGTCATCGGTGCGAATCTGCCCCTCATTCTGGGCAAGGCTGCATGGAGCTATATCACCTTCGTCTACATCTTCTTTGCTGCAGTTCTGCCCATGTGGCTGCTGAAGCAGCCCCGTGACCACATGACCACCTTCATGTTCGTGGCCATGATCATCGGCGCTGTGGTCGGCCTGCTGGTCGCCCATCCCACCATGAACCTGCCCGTCTTCACCGGTTTCACCAACGAGAAGCTGGGCACCATGTTCCCCATCCTGTTCGTCACCGTGGCCTGCGGTGCTGTCTCCGGCTTCCACAGCCTCGTCTCTTCCGGCACTTCCTCCAAGACCGTCGAGAACGAAAAGGATATGCTGAAGGTCGGCTATGGCGCCATGATCCTCGAGAGCCTGCTGGCTGTTCTGGCTCTCTGCGTTGCCGGTGCCGCTGCCGCTGCTGACGGCACCCCCGCCGCCGGTACTCCCTTCCAGATCTTCAGCCGCGGCGTCGCCGGTTTCTTTGAGATGTTCGGCGTCCCCGCTTATGCCGCTACCGTCTTTATGACCATGTGCGTTTCCGCACTGGCCCTCACCAGCCTTGATGCCGTGGCCCGCATCGGCCGCATGAGCTTCCAGGAGCTGTTCAGCGTGGACGACATGGAGCACGCTGAGGGCTGGCGCAAGCTGCTCTGCAACGTCTACTTCTCCACCTTCATCACTCTGGTGTTCGGCTTCATCCTGACCAAGATCGGCTACGCCAACATCTGGCCCCTGTTCGGTTCTGCAAACCAGCTGCTGAGCGCTCTGGTCCTGTCTACCCTGTGCGTCTTCCTGAAGGTCACCGGCCGCAGCAACAAGATGCTCTTCCCCCCGCTGGTCATCATGCTCTGCGTCACCTTCACCGCTCTGGTGCAGCGCCTGATCGCTATGGTCAAGGCCATCAGCAATGCCGCCGCTGTCACCATTCCTGCCGGTGAGACCACTTGGGGCGCTGTGTTCATCGCCAACGGCCTGCAGCTCATCCTGGCTGTCCTGCTGATCGTTCTGGGCCTGAACATCGTGTTCCACTCCTTCTCCGCCTACAAGAAGGCAGAGCACAACAGCGAGGCCAAGGCCTGATCCATTGACCGCTGTTGACTGAATAAGCGCAAAACGCCGCTGACGGCTTCTGAACCGTCGGCGGCGTTTTTGTTCTGTTCCGGTTACAGCATCTTCACCATGATGATCTCATCCCGGTAGGTGCCGTCCTTCAGCTTAAAGGCCCGGGGCTGGATGCCATAGCGCTCAAAGCCAAACTTTTCATAGAGATGGATGGCGCGGCTGTTATCGCTGTACACCCCCAGCTCCAACTGCTCGAAGCCGTTGGCCCGGGTCTGGTCGATGGCAAGCTGCATCAGGTAGCTGCCCAGACCGCAGCCCCAATACTCTTTCCGGACAGAGATGCCCATTACGGCACGATGGCGGTATTTGATATGCGGCCGCACCTGTGCAACCCCAAACTCCCCCACCAGCGTTTCTCCGGCAAAAGCGCCCACCTCAAAGTTCACAGGGCTTTCCCCGCAGTCTGCAAGCCGATTCCCCATCGCTTCCAGACTCACCCCTTCCTCCGGGTATCGGGCCATAAAATAGGTCTCGCTGTAGGTCGCATAGCGGAATGCATTCAGCGCCTCAGCATCGTCCGCGCACAAGCTGCGCACCGTCAGCACTTCCCCGCTGGGCAGGGTGAATGTTCTGGGTTCGATCTTCATGATTTCTTCTCCCCTCTTTTATATAGCCCTTATCATAGCACATTTGCCGCGCAAATACAAACAAAAAGAGCCGCAGCGCCCTGTTACAGGCACTGCGGCTCTCGTTTACTTCAGCAGTAGAAGCTAAAATTACTTCACCATGCTTGCGACTTCAGCAGCGAAGTCGTCAGAACGCTTCTCCAGGCCCTCGCCCTTGACGAAGTGGGTGAACTTGATGACCTTGATGTCGCCGCCCAGGTCCTTTGCGACCTTGGCAGTGTACTGACCGACGGTCATGTCGCCGTCCTTGACGAACTCCTGATCGACCAGGCAGTTCTCCTTGAAGTACTTCTTGATCTTGCCCTCGATCATCTTCTGCTTGACAGCGTCGGGCTTGTTGGCGTTCTTGGGGTCGTTAGCCATCTGAGCGAGGAGGATCTCCTTCTCCTTGGCGACGACCTCAGCGGGGACAGCAGCCTCATCGACGTAGCTGGGGTTGGCAGCTGCGACCTGCATGGCAACATCCTTGCCGTATGCAGCGAACTCGTCCTTCGCCTCGATGCCGTTGGTGGTCTCGAAGTTGACCAGGATGCCGTGGGTGCCGCCGCCGTGGACGTATGCAGAGCAGACGCCCTCGTAACGGACGAAACGGCGGACCTTGATGTTCTCCTTGATGACCAGGATGAGGTTCTTCAGAGCCTCATCGACGGTCTCGCCGCTCTCGGTCTTGCATGCCATCAGAGCCTCGACATCAGCGGGGTTCTGCTTCATGATGACCTTGGTGGCCTCCTTGACGAAGGCGACGAACTTGTCGTTCTTGGCGACGAAGTCGGTCTCGGCGTTGACCTCGATGACGACGCCCACCTTGCACTCGGGGCAGTAATCAGCGTAGACCATGCCCTCGGCAGCCACGCGGCTTGCCTTCTTGGCGGCGGTAGCCAGACCACGCTCACGCAGGATCTCGATCGCCTTCTCGAAGTTGCCGTCAGCCTCGGTCAGAGCCTTCTTGCACTCCATCATGCCGCAGTCGGTCTGCTTGCGCAGTTCCATAACGTCCTTTGCAGAAATAGCCATTTTGGTATTCTCCCTTACACAGTATTTGTTGGTTTGTGAGAATTTCGGGAAATCAGGCGTTTGCTGCGTCCTCAGCGGGAGCGGCCTCCTGGTTGCCCTGCTTGCCTTCCAGCACAGCGTCAGCCATAGCGCCAGCGATCAGCTTGACAGCGCGGATCGCGTCGTCGTTGCCGGGGATGACGTAGTCGATCTCGTCGGGGTTGCAGTTGGTATCAACGATCGCAACGATGGGGATGTTCAGCTTGCGGGCCTCAGCAACAGCGATGCGCTCCTTGTGGGGGTCAACGATGAACATGGCCTTGGGCAGGGTCTTCATGTTCTTGACGCCGCCGAGGTACTTGTCCAGCTTCTCCATCTCCAGCTCCAGCTTGGCCACTTCCTTCTTGGGCAGCAGCTCGAAGGTGCCGTTGTCCTTCATGTTCTGCAGCTGAGCCATACGGTCGATGCGCTTGCGGATGGTGCGGAAGTTGGTCAGCATACCGCCCAGCCAGCGAGCGTTGACGTAGTGCATGCCGCAGCGCAGAGCCTCGTCACGGATGGACTCCTGAGCCTGCTTCTTGGTGCCGACGAACAGGATGTCGCCGCCCTCAGCTGCAACTTCCTTCACGTAGTTGTAAGCCTCGTCCAGCTTCTTGACGGTCTTCTGCAGGTCGATGATATAGATGCCGTTGCGCTCGGTGAAGATATACTTCGCCATCTTGGGGTTCCAGCGGCGGGTCTGGTGACCAAAGTGAACGCCTGCCTCGAGAAGCTGCTTCATAGAAACGACTGCCATAGTAAAATTACCTCCAAAATTTGTTTTGCCTCCGCACACCGTGATCCACTGACATATCGGATGCCGGCGGACTGCCCTCCACTCGTCAGAGCACAAAAGGGCATAGTGATGCGTGTGTAATGCTAAGTAATAATAGCACAAACCTCTGGCCGTTGCAAGGGGTTTTCCTGCTTTTTTCTAAAATGGAACGCACTTTTTCGTCAATCTGCGGCCTCGGCCAGCTCCTTGAGGCCCATCCGGCTCAGGGCATAGCCTTTGCCGAACATGAGGTCGTACTGGAGCAGCCAGTGCTCATCGCTCCACTTCTGCTGCAAAGGGGTCAGCTCGTCCGAGGCGGTGCCATCTTTCTCCAGGATGGTGCCGCGGGTGTTGGCCCGGTAGGCGGCCCGGAGCTGACGGCCAAGGAACTGGAAGTAGGCGGGCTGACGCAGGCCGAACAGCTCCATCATCACCGGCGAGATGTCGTAGGCGGCGATGGTGCCGAGGTCAACGGCCCGGTCGGAGTAGTTCGACCACATCAGCAGGGTGGTCTGATGGAGGCGGGGGTCGGCGCTGGAGCCGCTGGCGTAGCCGCTGCGGGTGTAGATGTCGTAGTTCGAGTCGATGGGGTTGTAGTGGTCGCCCCAGAACACGAGGATGACCGGCTCGTCCACCTGCGAGAAGTAGTCCGTCAGCCTGCCCAGCATGGCGTCGGCGTCCCGGATGCCGGTGGCAAAGTCTTCCAGCGCGCCCACGGTGCTGGCCTTGAGGCCCGCCGGGGCTTCGGTGACCTTCACCCGCTGGTCGTCGGGGTAGTTATCCTTATTATAATTGGTGTGGTTCTGCATGGTGACGGCGTGGAGGAAGACGGGGGCGTCGGACTGGGCTTTCATGGTCTCGTACTGGCCGATGATCTGGTCGGCCATGGAGTCGTCGGTGACGAGGCCGGTGGTCCAGTAGTGGCGGCGCACCTTCTGGACGCCGTGCATCTTCTCGAGGCTGATGAAGTCGTCGAGGCCGAGGTTGGGGTAGGCCGTGTCACGGCTCCAGTATCTGGCCCAGAAGCAGTGGACCGCCGCCGTCTGATAGCCTTCGGTCTTGAGGTAGCTGGGCAGGGCGAACATGGGTCTCGTCACGTGCTGCTGGTAGGGCTTGCTGCCGCTGGGCAGATAGGACACCGAGTAGCCCGTCAGGGCCTCGAACTCCACGTCACAGGTGCCGCCGCCGAAGCTGGGGCTGTAGACCCGGCCAGAGGCGCTGGTCTGCTGCAGAGCGTGGAGGTTGGCCGAGACGTCGGTGTCGAACTGGAAGCCGTACTGTTCCAGCTCCGAGACGTCCCAGTAGGACTCGTCCATCACATAGAGGATGGTGGGCTGCTTCACCTGTTCGTCTGCCGGGGTCTGGGCGGCATAGGAGTCGGGGTAGACCGGGCCGGTGGTGTACTTTTCCCCTGCCTCCACGTCGTCGAGGATGGCGTTGATGGCCTCCTCGGAGTAATCCTCGGGCTTGTCGATCTCCAGATTGGTCAGGTTGGTGAGGAAGCTGGTGATGACGCCGTAGTAGCGGTAGTAGCGGTCCTGCATCCATGCGTCGGGCAGGATGCCCAGCGACTGGGTGACGGCAGGCTGCAAAAACACCCCGAAGATGAGGGCGCAGGTGGCCGCTGTGCTGGCCGCAAAGCCCGCCAGACGCTGCACCCAGGGCAGCTTCTGACGGCCCCGGTAGAGGAAGAAGGAGCCGACGGTCAGAGCCAGCACCACGACGCCGGAGACGACCATGCTCTTCTGGACGTGGATGCCCGCTGCGGAGGCCACGCCGGCGGCCTCGGACACCTGCATCAGGTCCCACGGGAGGAAGGGCTCGCCCCGGAGCTGCAGGATGTAAAAGTCCACCGTGGCGGGCAGACAGCCCAGCAGGGCCGACAGGAGGGTGGCCAGCGGGGCGAAGCGGGTGAGCCAGTCCACCGCCATCCAGACGAGGAAGAGCAGCCCCCACGCCAGCAGGTAGGCTTCTGGGTGGGGAAAGATGTACTGTACAAAGGTATCTCCGCTCAGGGCGCCGCGGGCGATGTACTCGGTGAGCACCAGAAACAGAAGGGTGGCCACAGGCGGAAACAGCAGCCGCGCCCCGTGCAGCCGGAGGGACGCAGCACTCGGATGGTGTGTCATAAAGAAGTTCCTTTCACTTCTGCGTTTTTCTTATTATCGCAAGGCAAGAAATTAGTGCAACAGTCAAACAGCATATTTGCGATATGCAATTCAACGCTGTTGCTGTTGCATTAAAAAGTTGAATTGCTATATTTGAGGCGGCAGATTCCGCCCCAGTCCTCTATTATAATCATCCCGCCTCCAAAATCCAGCCCTGACGGGCAAAAAACGGGTGAAAATCTTTCATCCGTTCAGCCACTGATGCAATTTATCCAGCAGTCCCCCGTGGGAGGGCGGCGGGGCGGGGATGTCCGTCCGCACGAGGATGGCGTCCAGACCGATGCGCTCGATGTCGGCCCAGGGGATGGTCAGGGTCTCGTCCCGGCCCAGCAGCCCGAAGAGCCGGGGCCGCCCCAGCAGAAGCAGGCTCCCGATGCGGGCCGTGTCGGCGTCCAGCTCCAGATCGTCCACCCGGCCAAGGCAGGCCCCGTCCTTCAGCTGGACAACTTCCTTGCTGCACAGCTCCCGAAAGGTCATCTCCCCCGCCCCCTTACAGTCCCATCCTATGCCGGGGCGGGCCGGACGATGCAAAAGGGCTGGAAAATACTGCCCCGGATGTGCTATACTGGGCGCAGGGACATCCCAACTTTTTTTAAGAGGTATCATCGATGTATAAAAATATCGTGTTCGACTTCGGCGGCGTCATGGTGGATTTCGACCCCCACAAGTACCTCCTCGACCTGTTCGGGAACCGGGGGCTGGAAGAGGAGGTCTACGACCTGACCTTCGGCAGCAGAGAATGGCGGCTGCTGGACGCGGGCCGCATCACCCGCCGGGAGGCCAACGAGCGGATGCTCCAGCGGGCCAGAGCCGTGGGCCGGGGCTTCGAGGTGGAGGGCGTGCTGGACGACTGGATGAGTATGCTCCACCCCCGCCGCCGGATGCAGACGCTGGTGGAGCAGCTCAAGCAGCGCGGCTACTGCGTCTACTACCTGAGCAACATCCCCGAGGACGTGCTGGACCTGCTGATGCACCGGGACTTCGAGGGTCTCTTCGACGGCGGCGTGGCCTCCTGCGAAGTGAAGATCAACAAGCCCGACCCCCGCATCTATCAGACCCTGCTGGACAAGTACCATCTCCGGGCCGATGAGTGCATCTTCATCGACGACCGGGCCGACAACCTCGTAGCCGCCAGCGCTCTGGGCTTCGGCATCTACGAGATGCACGGCGTCGGCACCCTGCTGCGCAGCCTGCCCACCTTCGGCGTCAGCCTCCACTGAAGCACAAATGATAAAAGACCCCTGCCCGGCAAGGCCGTCGGGCAGAGGTCTTTTTTGCTGCGCAGAACTTACTTCTTCTCGTAGCTCTGGCAGTAGTGCGGGATGTCCACCTGCTGAGAAGAGCAGGTGCAGCGCTCCGTCACCGTGATCTCGGGCAAGTCACACTTGCAGCTCCCCACGTTGTGGCGGCACTCGCAGACATCACAGCGGACACCTGTGTTTTCCATTCATTCATCACCTCTTTGTCCCTAGGTTGCCCCAAAGACGCGGGATGATGCAGGATGGGCCGGTGTTATTTTTTACCAGTTGGCCAGATCAGCGCCCAGCTTGCGGCAGGCAGCCTGAGCGTCGTCGTCGGGCGTCTCGTTGCAGATGAGGCCCTCGTCGCTGAACAGCTGTGCGCCGTCCTCTTTGGCGCGCTCGCACCAGTCGCGCATCCACTGGCCGTCGCCCCAGCCGTAGGAGCCGAACAGAGCCACCTTCTTGCCGTTCAGAGAGCCTTCGAGGCCCGCGAACATCGGCTCGAACTCGCTCTCCTCCAGCTGCTCCGCGCCCATGGCGGGGCAGCCGAAGGCCACCACGTCATACTCGCCCAGCTTTGCTGCGTCCATCTCGGCGCAGGGGACGATGGCGGCGGCAGCGCCTGCGCCCTCCGCGATGCAGTTTGCCATGGTCTCGGTGTTGCCGGTGGCGCTCCAGAATACGATTGCTACTTTGCTCATAATGTTCAGCCTCACTTTTGATTTATCGGGTTAGCTGCTTCTAACTTTTTGCTCCATAAAAATGCGTCGGAAGCAGGCTCAGACGCATCTCTTAGTTAGATTTCTCTAACTGTCCATAGGATACCACAGCGCCGCTGCTTTGTCAAGCGGTCACAGAGGCTAACTTTTCCAGAAGCTTTACCCCGCTCTCACCAGCCGGAACGCCGCCGTCAGCACCCCCAGGATGACCGGCTGATGGAGCAGATAGAGCACCAGCGAGTGACGGCCCATCCAGCCCAGCGGCGGGCAGACCGACCTGCGCAGCGGCGCGAGGCGTTCGCGGCCCACGAGGTGGTGGAGGAAGTACCCCACCCAGAACAGAAACAGCCAGGGCAGCAGCGGGAAATAGTCGGTGGAGAAAAAGCTCTTGGGCATGAAGCCCAGATAGGCCGTGGGCCAGCTGGCGTAGAGGGCCTGCGGCAGGGCCAGACGCCCGCCCGGCAGGTTCCAGAAGCCGTTCATCGTGGGGTAGGTCACCCAGAACAGCAGGGCGCTGAGGGCCACGCCCGCGGCGGGCGGGACACGGCGAAACAGCGGGTCCAGCGCGGCGGTGAGGAGCATGGACGAGCCCAGCAGGGTCAGCACCCCGAACCACACCACGTCCTCGGGCAGGAAGAGCAGGGTGACGGCTGTGACCAGCGCCCCTGCCCCGAAGACGACGGCTCCCCGCCGGAACGGATGATGCCCCAGCGGCAGGCAGAAGCCCGAAAGCAGGATAAAGACCCAGCAGATGCTCTGCTGCCACACAAAGCCCGGGCGTCCGGTATACCACTTCTGGGCCACGCCGAAGAGGAACACCACGTCCCACATCCCGTGGTAGAGCATCATGCTGATGAGGTCGAGTCCCCGCAGCTCGTCCAGAAGACGATAGCGGGCGGCAGTTTGCGGTTCCATAGAGTCCTCCTTCCCTCTTACGGATAAGACTGGGAAAATTATAGCACAAAAAGACCTCCCTGCAAAGACAGGGAGGCCGCAGTGGTTCAACGCTTACTTCTCATCGCGGGGCAGCAGGCAGTTGAGCAGGATGGCCACGAAGGCAGCAGGCACGATGCCGCTCTCACCGCAGATGAGCTGGACGAACTGGGGGGTGTTGGCGAGGATCTTGGCGTTTGCACCCATGCCGTAGCCCACGCCCAGCGCCACAGAGACGATGGTCAGGGTGCGGGGCGTCATCTTCTCCTTGGTGATGAGCTGGATGCCCGACACCACGATGGAGGAGAACATCATGACGGCAGCGCCGCCCAGAACGGCCTGCGGCATGATGGAGATGAGTGCGCCCAGCTTGGGGATGAGGCCGCAGAGCATCAGGAAGATGGCACCAGTGGCCAGTGCGCCCCGGTTGACCACCTTGGTCATGGCCACGAGGCCCACGTTCTGGCTGAAGGAGGTGTTGGGCAGGACGCCGAAGCAGGCGGCGACGGTGGAGCCAAGGCCGTCGCAGATGATGCCGCCGCTCAGCTCCTTATCGGTGGCCTCGCGGCCCATGCCGCCCTCCATGACGCCGGAGATGTCGCCCACCGTCTCCACGGCGGTGACGATGAACATGATCATGACGGGCAGGATGGCGCGGAGGTCGAAGACGATCTTGACCGGCACCAGCTTGGGGATGGCGAACCAGCTGGCCTCAGCGACCTTGTTCCAGTTCAGCACCCATGCTTTGGTGAACTCCACACCGTCGGCGGTGACGCCGGTGGTGGGCAGGACGAAGCCCATGACGATGGCTGCCAGATAGCCCGCGACGATGCCCACGAGGATGGAGGAAGAGCTGAGGAAGCCCTTGGTCCAGTGCTTGAAGAGGAGGATGACCACCAGCACGAAGACGGCCAGCAGCAGGTTCTCCACCGAGCCGAAGTCCTTGGCCGCGTTGCCGCCGCCGAAGGAGTTGACGCCCACGGAGATGAGGGACAGGCCGATGGACAGCACGACCGTGCCGGTGACCACCGGCGGGAACAGCTTGCGCAGGGGCTTCAGAAAGACGCCCAGCACGCTCTCGAACAGGCCGCCCAGAATGGATGCGCCCATCATGGCGCCGTAGGCCGTGACGCCGCCGCCCATGGTGGCAGCCACGCTGTTGAACACGCCCAGAAAGCCCGAGCTGGTACCCATGATGATCGGCACCTTGCCGCCCACAGGGCCGAGGCCGTACAGCTGCACCAGCGTGACGATGCCCGCCACGAACATGGCGTTCTGCAGCAGGCTCACCTGCAGGTCTGCGAACTCACCGCCCGCGAGGCCGCAGGCGCTGGTGATGATGAGCAGCGGGGTGAGGTTGCCCACGAACATGGCGAACACGTGCTGCAAGCCCAGCGGGACAGCGTGGCGCAGCGGCATTTTCGCCTCAAACTCGTATGCCGAATTTTCCAGTTCAGCGCTTTTTATCATATTCCTGGCTCCTTTACTTCACTTCAGGTTTTTGTAACAAGCATAGAAAATTATAGCAGACCGGAACCGGGAACGGTAGGGCTTTTTCGAGTTTTTATTCATATTTTCGTAATAAGTCGTACTTATGGGGGTTGGGAGCGATGGTGCGGGGAAAACCTCTCAGTCAGGCTGCGCCTGACAGCTCCCCTACCGAGGGGAGCCTCTGGCGAAAAGGCGAGGCTTTGCGGAATGCCAAGGCCTCCCCTCGCTAGGGGAGGTGGCATCGCGTCAGCGATGACGGAGAGGTTGTACGAAGACAGCGCCTTTCCTTTGTAGGAAAGTCCAGCTCGTGGCATCGCTTCCTGTATCTTTTTGTTGAAGTTTATGGTATACTTATTTTGCACCCGGTGCCTGCGCATTGACACCTGATCAACAGGACGGTATGGGGGGAAAAACCTGCTGCTGTTGCAGAAGAACTTGTTTTTTCAAACTCTATGCCGACAAGCTGGAAAAACGGCGCTTTACCCAGAATGTCCAGCCGCAAAAAAATTGCGGACTACTTTGGCATTACCGTTGAAGAGCTTATGGGTACAAAAAAAAAAAAAAGAGCCCGCCGGGATGGGCGAGCTCGACAAACAGATGCAGGAAATTGTGGCGTTGCTTTTTGTTGTATCTATAATTTTGTGTTACAACAGCTATAAGCTGAAATCCAGAGGAAAGAGGAACATCGAATGAAAATTACAGAAAAATGCAAAGTTATTGTGGCGAGCAGCCTTGTGGCCGCTCTGATGACAGGTACTGCATTGCCCGCGCTGGCCGCCAGCCCCGCCGGGGACGTTCCTTTTGCGGTGCTTGCGCAGCAGAATAGTGCTGTAACGCCGGAGCAGGTAGAAGCGCTGATCAGCCAGATCGGTACTGTCACGCGCAGCAGACGCGCGGCAATCGTGGCCGCTCTGGATGCCTATAACCAGTTGGATGATGCAGGAAAAGCTGCTGTCACCAATTTTGGTGTGCTGGCAGAAGCACAGCAGATTCTTGGTATTCAGGATGCACTTGCAAAGTGCAATGTCAACTACGATGCAGTAGAAGACTGCTGGGCGATTACAACCCCGCATGATGACAGCATCGATAAGCGCAAGACGTGTGGCATTGGCCCCAACCTTTATATCTGGGACAAGGGGAACACTATTGTTTTCTGGGAAGATTTTACTTACATGGGCTCTTCCGAGCTGGATATCTATGACATCATTCTGCGCGGTGGAGATTATAAGTACACTTACGTTTGCGATTATGATAACTCCGATTATGGATACGACAAAGAGCTTGGTAAATGGTTTGCATGGGCCACCTTTGAAATGGAAGACAGTGAAGTCGAATGGTTGCGAAACCTTTTGAGTGCCGATACCGTTATCATGCGTTTCGAGGGAACGGATTATAGCAAGTTTGATTACACATGGACGGAGCAGGACCGGCAGGCAATCACCGATATTATTGACCTCTATAATCTTCTGAAAGCAGTTACACCGGAAGTGCGTGAAAAAGCACTGTGTAACTAAAAGGAGCCCGGGTTGCGGCTCCCAGCGTCTGCTTCGCTGCCGCTCGCATCCCGCTGGCCGCGGCCCCAACAGCTCCTCTCTGTTTCCGCCACTGGCGGCGGTCGTCGCCGTTGCAAGTGGCTTGACGGATGGCTGAAGGGCCGTAAGCACTAAAAAAGAAGACCCCCTTTCGGAGTTGCAGCTCCGGGAGGGGGTTTTCTTCTTGGTGAGTCAAATGACTAGTTCAATTTCTACTTTCACTATTTATAGTATATGCCATTCCCCGCAAAAGTCAAGCGCTGTGCAGAAAGTTTACAAGCGCCCTCTCAGGCGCTTCGCGCCAGCTCCCCCAAAGGGGGACCGTTCACTTTACGGGGACTGCCAAAGCCTCTCCCTTTGGGAGAGGTGGCAATGCGAAGCATTGACGGAGAGGGCAAGCCCGTCTCCCGAGAGCCGCCCATGCAGCGATAAGCTGTCTCTTTGTCAGAGTGATGCTATCGCTGCGTCTGCTCTTCTTCGTCAGCGTCCTTGCCCTCTCAGTCACCTTCGGTGACAGCTCCCCCAAAGGGGGAGCCTCCCCTACACCCCCGGCACCAGCAGTCTCCGCGCCTCGTCGAGGCGGGCGGTGGTGTCGGGGAGGTCGTTGGCGGCCAGCATCTGGCCGGGCGAGACGTGGTAGCGCCGGGCGATGGCGAACAGCTCCTCCCCCGGCTGGGCGTAGCAGATGCGGAGCGACACCTCCGGGTCGGCGGGGGCCAGGGGGTCGCCCAGCTCCACCGCCCCCACGAGAGAGGCCGTCTGCCGCGCCAGCACCGCGCCCTCGGCCCGGACGGTGAGGGAGACATCCAGCGCGCCGCCCGCGCTGGCGCATTGCAGGTCCTGAACGCTCAGCCAGCACTCGGGGTAGGCGTCGGTGTCGGGCGGGAGGTCGGCGGAGAGGGGCAGGGCGTAGTCCAGCGCCTTTTCGTAGCACTCCATCTCCCCGAGGGTGTTTTCCGCAAAGGCCGACACCACGGCCCGGGCCGTCAGGACGGCTCTCCCCTCCTGCCGCGTCAGGCTCACCGGCCCGAAGGACGCGAAGCAGGCTAAGATCTGCGCTCCGGCGTCGGGCAGAGGGCCGGAGCCCCGCAGCACCGTCGTCTCGTCCAGCGCGCAGAGCAGCGATTCGGTGGCGAGGATCTGGGGCGTGAGGGTCGTCTCGAAGCGGGTGGAGAAGGCATCGGCCACGCATTGGAGCTGGTAGGGACGCCAGCCGCTCAGCCGCAGCATCACCGTGGCCGTGAGGGTGGTGGAAGCCGCGCCGTCCTCGGTGGTCTCCCCTTCCGCCGCCGCAAAGCCCACCGGCTCCAGCACGCAGAGGCAGCGGCAGTCCTCGCTGAGGCCGTCGGCATCCAATATCTGGTTGAAGGGCAGGTCGGCGGTCTGGCTGCGGAGGGCGGCGTCCCCCTCGGCCCGCCATCCGCAGAGGACGTGCAAGACCCCCTTCGCCACGGCCTTGCCCTGCATCCGCTTCAGCTCCCGCACCTCGGCGGTGCCGGTGATGTCGAGGATGGCGGCAGGGGGCTTCGGGAAGGTCAGCGCCCCCTCGATGGTCACGAGCTTTTCGAGGGTGGCGGCCCGCCGCACCCCTGCCAGCGTGACCGGCTTCTGCTCGATGCCGCCCTCGCTGAGGGCCGTGATGACCTCGGTGGACAGCTGGGCGTGGACGCTCACCACCAGCCCGTAGGCCCCCCGCACCTCGATGCGGCGGGGGTTGACGGCCCGGCAGTTGAGGTATTCGGTCTGGCCCTCGACGCAGGCTGTCCACGCCGTGGCTGCAAAAGAGGGCAGCTCGAGGGCCTTGGTGAAGGGCAGCTTCTGCTCGGTCTGGCACAGCCCCGCCCCCTCTTCGCCCTGATAATACACGGTACAGCGCAAATATCCTTCCAGCGTCAGCCGCCCGGGGGCCAGCTGCTTTTGCAGCACCACCGGCTTTGCGAAGCACTTGACGATGCGCTGCACCGGCGGCAGATAGTCCGAGATCAGTAGTTCGGTCTCGAGGGGCAGCTCCGCCTTGGCGGTGCAGTCCGCACCCGCCGCAGGCAGAACGTCCCGGAACACTTTCAGCTCCATGGTGATGCTCCTTTCCTGTCCTTGCTCTGATGAGAGTGTATGCGGAGCAAAGCCGGGCTATGCCCTGCGCCAGCCCACAGGCGCAAAAAGGCCCCCTCGGGGCGGCTGCTCCGAAGGGGGCGGAAGGGTTATTTCAAGAAAAGGGTGTGTAAAGCAGAGCTTGGCATCACTCCCTACACATTACCACCAACCGTTCATTATTGTGACCATCGCGGCGTAATTTTTTCCGTCTTTCTGGAATGTACCGGCGTATAGTTCAGCGTCATTTTTCTTGTAGTAGCTGCTCAATTCATTTCTTAAATTAGAAGAATTCACCAGATAAACCCAATGGTAAGGATCACCAGAACCAGGCCCTGGGTTTATATATCTATCCGAGTAAATCGGCCTGTTATCCAGAGTAATATCCGCTGTCCCGCCGGAGGGAGTCAGCTCCATCACGTCCACGCATAACCTCTGGGTTAACTCCAATTTGTCATCCGTGATAGATTTGAGCGCATTTACAGCCGTTTCGTTCAACCCGTTGTTCGTGGTGAGCCATGTCGCGTCAAATCCTTTTGCCACTTCCTCAAGCGTCTCCTTGGCTCTGGCGCTTGCTGTGGTTTCAGAAAGACCCAAATACGCCTTGAGCTTATTTTCAAGCTCCACGGACTCCGTCACAAGGCTCTTTTCGTTGCCCCGGGAGGCGCTGCCGCTGCCGCCCCCAAAGAACCAGTCATAGAGGTCCTCCAACGGTGCGCAGGCGGTGAGGGTCACTGCGGTCATCACCCCCGCGAGGGCGAGGGCAAGGAATTTTTTCCGTTTCATGGTCGTATCCTCCTTTTTCTTGGGTGTTTTTGATACTTCCATTATACCCCCCCCCCCCCCCTATGCAAGTGCCATTCACGCAGGTTTTGGGGCGATTCGCGCAGAAAAAAGCCCCCGGGGAGGTTGCAACTCCTTGGGGGCTTTGCATTTTGGGGGGATAGTCTGGGGGGAAGGTTTACAAGGCTGCTGCCTAGGGCAGGCCCGTCTTCGTACAACCTCTCCGTCAGCGCTGACGCGCTGCCACCTCCCCTAGTAGGGGAGGCTTTGGCAGTCCCCGCAAAGTAAACGGTTTCGCCAGAGGCTCCCCTACTAGGGGAGCTGTCGAACGGAGTGAGACTGAGAGGTTGTACTAAGACGGAGCCTTTCCTCTGTAGGAAAGGCCGGCTCGCGGCATCGTTTCCTGTATCTTTTTGCCGAAGTTTATGGTATACTTGTTCTGCGGTTCATCCCCGCTATCTTACGGGAGAGGGGGTGAAAGGTTTGAATCATTTACTCACAATTTTGGAGTCTGTCGTGGCAAATGTAATTTCTCATTACATCTGCAAGTGGCTTGGCAAACTCGACAAGAACCGTAAGCCCGACTAAAGGAAAGCCCCCGGGGAGTTGCCGCTCCTTGGGGGCCTTTCTTTCCGAGGGTGAAAAAGTTTGGAACATACTCACAATTCCATCTTTAGTATATGCCATTCCCCGCAAAAGTCAAGCTTTGCACAGAAAGTTTACAAGCGCGCCCTCTCAGTCACCTTCGGTGACAGCTCCCCCAAAGGGGGAGCCCCTGGCGTGTCGGTAGGGTTTCATGCTGGACAAGCAAAGCTCGATGTCTCGGGAACAGTAGTGCTCCGCTGTCTAGGGCAGCGGCAGCTTGACAAGGTGCGCTTGTCCAGAAGCGCCTGCCCTCTGTAGCAAGGCCCGCCCTTTTGCGCCATATCGGGCCTCAGGCGTCCAGTAGGAAGTGGCCCGGCCTGCCAAGGGCTCCCCCTTTGGGGGAGCTGGCGCGGAGCGCCTGAGAGGGCAAGGACGCTGCCAAACAGCTCTGACACAGCGATAGTATCGCTCTGACAAAGAGACAGCTTATCGCTGCATGGCGGCTCCCGGGAGACGGGCTTGCCCTCTCCGTCTGCTGCGCAGACACCTCTCCCAAAGGGAGAGGCTTTCGCATACCGGAAGGTGCAAAAACCCCTTTCGGAGATTGCTGCTCCGAGAGGGGCGGGTTATCTGGCAAAGTGGGAAAATAGCGACATATCATCGTGCAAAAACGCACTTTGCCAAGGTGGCAATCTGCCAATCAACTGGCACTCTGACCCCACTTTGCCAAAAGGGGCAGAATGCCAAGTTGGCAAACTGGCAAAATATAACGTAGATATATTATTAAATAGCCACTTTGCCATCTAATCCACCACAGTGTGGAAGATAGCTGAACCAACTATGTCCGCCATCTTTTTGAATTATCTGTCGTTTCACTACCTCACCCGATTTCACAAGCTCACCGTATGCTCGAGTATACGTCCTATCGCTGCACCCCATCTCCTTCATCACCTCGGCCCGGAGCTGGGTGCTGGGCATACTCCCCAGCTTGCTCTCGGCCAGCACGTTGAGGATGGCCTGCGCGGTATCCTCTTTGGTCTGGGCGGTGCGGACGCGGCGCTCCTCCACGAAGTCGGCGTCCTTCTTGTCGGTGCGGCTGTCAAAGACGGCCACGGCTGTCTTCACGCCCTCCACCTGCGCCTGCTCGATGTGGAGCAGGGCTGTCCGGGCCGGGGCGGAGTAGCTGCTCTTCTCGTGGCTGAGGTAGAGCTTTTCGCTGTTCTTGTCGCGGCCCATCATGAGGACGCTGCGGGCGATGTCCCAGATGTCGGAGCTGTCGGCCAGACGAGCGCGGCCCGAGACGTTGGCGTGCTTGTTGGTGTGCATCGAGATGAGGGCCGCGCAGCCGTGTTTGGCGCAGAGGGCTTTGAGGGGCAGCAGGGCGCTGCGCATCTGGTTGCGGCTGGCCATCTCCACCCCCGCAGGCAGAAAGCTCTGCAGCGGGTCGATGATGACGAGGGCGGGCGCGGCCTTCCCCACGTACTTTGCAAAGCTGGTGTCCGGGATGCAGAGCGGGCTGCCGGTGCGGGCAAAGTAGGCGTCGCTGGTGACCACCATCACCCGGCTCATATCGGCTCCTGCCGCCGTCAGGCGGGCTTTGAGCACCTTGCCGGGGTCGTCCTCGCCGGAAAAAATGAGGACGCTGCCGGTCTTCCCCGGCGGCTGGGGGAAGAAGCCGGAGGTCCGGCCCGCCGTGACATAGGCAATGAGCTGGGCCTGCCAGATGCCCTTGCCGGTGCCGCCGTCGGCACCCAGAAGCGACACCTCCCCCATGGGCAGCAGCCCCTCCACCAGCCAGCTCACGTTCTGGATGGGGACGTTCTCGAGGCAGTCGGGGGTGAAGTTGAAGGGCGCGGCGCGGCGGCGGTCCCGGAAGCGCGCCTGGGCCGCGTCGGCCTTTTCCCGGTAGGCGGCGTAGTCCTCGGCGATGCGGCTCTGGAACTCCTCCCGGCCCACCGCTTCCAGCTCGCTCTTGCCGTCGGCCAGCCAGCGCTCCATCCGGAAGGTCAGGCCCTGCCAGAAGCCCAGCTCCTTCGCCCTCGCCTCCACCAGCTCGGGGCGGCTGAGGACGTCCTCGGGGCGGTTTTGCCCGGCGAACCAGTAGGTCAGCCGGGAGAACAGCTCCTCTTTGGTGCGCACCGTGCCGAGGTAGGCCACGAAGTCGTCGTAGCTGCCCGGGGTGCGGTCGGTCATGTTTTTCTGCATAAAAACTCCTTTCATAGGTTGTTTTGTTGCTTTTATTATAACCACGAAAGGTTGTGCAGTCAACGCAAGCTTTCGGCGTATTTTGGCGCAGAAAAAAGAGAAAACCCCCTCGGGGCGGCTGCTCCTTGGGGGCTTTGCATTTATTGTATCTTTTTGCCGAAGTTTATGGTATACTGGGGATGCGGCTCGTCCCGCCCAATCTACCAAGGATGGGAGAAGGGGGGTGTCGCCTTATGGCGTATATTTTTTCTTTTGTTCTGTCCGTCGCAGCGAATGTAGCGTCCTACTACATCTGCAAGTGGCTTGACGGATGGCTGAAGGGCCGTAAGCACTAAAAAGGACCCCCTTTCGGAGATTGCAGCTCCGGGAGGGGGTCTTTCCTTTGGGTGCGCCAATGGCGTATTTGCTTTTTCTTTTGCTACTTTTATTATATGCGATTCCCCGCAAAAGTCAAGCGTTGCACAGAAAGTTTACAGAAACCGCCGCGCAGCGGCTTTCCATTTCTTTCAGTCCTGCGTTTCTTTCCGGATGCCGAACAGCCTCCGGAGCAAGCCTCTCAGGCACTTGGGGCTTTTGAGAACGACCACCTGCATAGAGCCGACCACCTTTCGTCGCTTGATACGCCATTATAGGCATCCTGCGCCCGGAATGTTCCGGTTCAGCTCAAAATCGGCCCGTCCGGCACCGTCTCCACCACCACCAGCGCGCCCTTTTGGGTGGAGATGGTGATGCAGTCGGAGCCCTCGACATACTCGTTGCTGACGCCGAGGGGGTAGCCTGCGGTGAGGGTGGCGTCGGTCAGCTCGTAGAAGGAGCCCCGCTCCGAGACCCCCTCTGCCCTGCCCTCCATCGGGAAGACCGAGAGGTAAAAATACCCGTCCTTCGGGTAGCGGCGGGTCTCGCCGGGCATCACGAAGGTGATGCGGCTGCGCTCGTCCAGAAGCGTGGCCCGGACGCCCCGCTGTTCGAGGCCGAGGCCGGTGCAGAGGTTGGCCAGCGTATGCTCGAGGCGTCTGCCGCCCAGCACACCCAGCAGCAGCGCCTCGTCGAAGCCCTTCTCGGAGGCCAGCTTTGCCGCGTACTCGGTGTCGGTGTCGTCCTTGACGTGGGGCAGGATGATGGTGTCGCCGCCCTCCTGCGCCGGGCAGGGCGCGGTGTCGAAGTCGCCCACGATGATGTCGGGGCGGCAGTGGAGCGGCGCACAGTTGCGGTAGCCCGCGTCGCAGGCAATGATGGTGTCGCCGGGCCGCAGGGCCGACGCCAGCGAGGCGCTGACCGGGCAGGCGGAAATGATAACACAGCGGGACATTACAACCCCCTCCTCTGCCACTCCTTCACATCCTTGACCTCATCGTACATGGCGCAGTAGCTGTCGTAGCGGGTCTGGGAGAGCTTGCCCTCCGCGAGGGCGGCGCGGACGGCGCAGCCCTTCTCGGAGCGGTGGGAGCAGCCGGTGAACTGGCACGCGCCGAGGTAAGGCCCGAACTCCGGGAAGGCGTGTTCCAGATTTTCTTTCGGGATGAAGCCCGCCCGGCTGGCCTCGAGGCTGGCGAAGCCCGGGGTGTCGGCGATGCGGCCCCCGAAGGCTTCAAAGATGGTCACCTCGCGGGTAGTGTGACGGCCACGGCCCAGCTTTTGGCTGATGGCGGCGGTCTGGCGCTCCACGTCAGGCAGGAGGGCGTTCAGCAGGGTGGATTTTCCCACGCCGGAGTTGCCGCAGAAGGCGCAGAGACGGCCATTGATCCAGTGTTTGATGTCGTCCAGACCCTCGCCGGTGGCGTAGTCGATGCGGATGAAGGGCAGGGTCGATTTCTCGTAGGCGCTGCGCAGAAACTCCGCCTCGGCGAGGTCGCTTTTGGTGCAGACGATGACGGGCTGGACGCCCTTGTCCACCGCGATGGCCGAAAGCTTATCCAGCACGAGGGTGCTGGGGGTGGGCTGGGTGGTGCTTGCCACGAGGAACAGCACATCGAGGTTCGCCATGGGCGGGCGGACGAAGATGTTCCGCCGGGGCGCGATGTCCGCGATGACCGCCCCGCCGTTCTCGGTCTCCAGCGTCACCACGTCGCCCGCCACGGGGGTGATCTTCTGCTTGCGGAAGATGCCCCGGGGCTTGCACTCCACGATGCCTTCCGACGTCTTAACGTAATAAAATCCGCCGATGCCTTTTGTGATATAACCTGTCATACCTTCTCCTTTAGCCCAGCCAGGACGTCCACCAGTCGCTGAGACCGCCGCCGGTGGAAGAAGACGAGCTGGCGCCGGTGCTCTCGCTGGAAGAGCTGCTGCCCCCGAAGAGGCCGCCCAGCCAGCCGCCGGAGCCGCCGCTGCTGGCGGTGCTCTCGCTGGGTGCTTCGGGTTCCGGTGCAGGCTCAGGGCCTGCGCTGACCACGACGCTGACCCGGGTGTTCAGCTTGGCCGATGCGCCCTCGCCGGGGTTCTGGCTGATGATGCTGCCCACGGGCTGGTCGCTGTACTGCTCCGTCTGGCTGCCCAGACCCAGTTTCCGCTGCACCAGCAGGGTGCGGGCGTCGTCCACGTTCATGCCGATGAGGCTGGGGACTTTGGTGGTGGTGGCCACCTGCGGGCGGCTGACGTAGATCACCACCGTGGTGCCTGCGGCCACCTGACTGCCTGCGGCGGGGTCGGTGCGGATGATGGAGCCTGCGGCCACCGACTCATCCACGGCCTGAGTGACCAGCACCGACACGCCCAGGTCCTTCAGCTGCTGTTCGCCGTCGGCCTGCACGTAGTTGGTCAGGTCGGGGACGGTGACGTAGTGGATGCCGAGGCTGACGGTGAGGGTCACGCTCTGGCCCTCGCGGACGGTGCGGCCCGCCACCGGCGACTGCTTGTAGACATGGCCTGCGGCGTAGTCGTTGTTGTACTCCTCTTCCCAGTTGACGACCACCTGACCGGAGGCCACCTGCTCAGAGGCGTTCACCTCGTCCTGGGTCATGCCGCTGAAATCGCCCAGCACGATGTCGTCGCTTTTGGTCATGATGTTGCTGGAATCGTTCAGGATGGTCCAGCACAGGGCCGCACAGGCCAGCGCAAAGGCCGTCGTGATGCCCAGCAGCACCGGCATAAAGCCGCTGCGCTTCTTCTTTTTCGCCCTGGCCTTGGGGCGGGCGGGATCTGCCGCCGGTCTCTCCGGGGGTCTGCGGATGCTGCGTTTCTGCGGCATGGGGTCATTCACCACCTTTTCAGGTTCTTCTTTTACATATTGATACTGGAACGTGACGGAGGGGTCCTGCACGTAGGCGTCCAGCGCTTCCAGCATCTCTGCGGCGCTGGAATACCGGTTGACCGGCAGCTTTGCCATGGCGCGCTCCGTGATCTGGACGAGGCCCAGCGGCACCTCCGGGGCAAGCTCGGCCAGCGGCTTCGGGGTGTCCCGGATCTGCTTGCGGGCCACCTCCACCATGTCGTCGGCGTCGAAGGGCAGCCTGCCCGAGAGCATCTCGTACATCATGACGCCCACGGAGTAGATGTCGCTCTTGGGGTCGGTCTCCTCCCCCTTCGCCTGTTCGGGGCTGATGTAGTGGACGCTGCCCATGGTTTTTTTGCCGTTCTGGATCTGGTTCTCGGCCCGGGAGATGCGGGCGATGCCAAAGTCCATCATCCGCAGCTGGCCGTTGTCCAGCAGCATGATGTTCTGGGGCTTGATGT
>ERZ772969.1065-NODE-1065-length-22772-cov-6.213100_pt1 | contig 22772 bp, 29 predicted proteins | sample MGYA00511676_ERZ772969 | MGnify/ENA primary metagenome ERZ772969 (study PRJEB29015, sample SAMEA2737651) | human gut metagenome | biome: human gut; feature: human-associated habitat; material: faeces | place: China | collected 2012 ... | reverse complement strand
GCCCTACAACTTTAATGTTTTTTACACCTGATTTATTCAGGCGCTCCGCCATGGCCTGGCCGCCTCTGACAAAGCCGCTCAAACCAAACATCTTCATGACCAGTTCTGACATAAAGACCTCCTTTTGTTCACCTCAAAATATCCTTTTGAGGACTCCCCTTTGTAAAGGGGGCGAAATTCTAGCACAACCAATATTATGATTAAAGGAATCCATTGATTCTTTACGATTTGGACAACCTGCTAAACGTTTGGTTCCCTCATACCATAGATGCGCCGACCGAAGTTACGCAAGCTAAAAAGTGCCATAGCACAACAAAAAACCACATCGAGACATGTCATAGTAGACGTGGGTTCAAAATATCTCTCATTTATTTTTGCAGGAGAATTAAGTTCCAAGGCTCATCATTAGGTAGTTAATGAGCCCCGGTAGAACTACATGTCAAAGAGCCGCCAACTCCGTCCGTGCTGACAGAAAGACCTTCGCCCTGAATATTTCCAGGCACCAGCGCACACGCTTTCGGGCCTCCGAATCGGTGAGCCACGGGGCCAGACTCTGCAGTTCTCTGGTGATGTCCGCTATCTTTTTGCGCGTGGTGTAATACTGGCGCCCAACGATATAAACCGGATCCTTCAAATCGAACGCCTGGAGCACCACATCCTCAATAAATTTCGCGTCATCACTGCACATCGCTGCGTCAATGACACTTACTGGCGGTTCAGGCCAGAGTATCGAGCGCGCGCGCCTCATTGCCTGCTCACCACGGAACCCCTCTTCTCTCGCCTGGTTCAACGCCGCTGTAAATCGCTCAAGCGCTTTATCAGACCAGTTTTTTCCGCTTATCACGTTCCAGCACGAATGGCCGCACGGTTTGGCCGGAGCCGTTCCGCCGCGTACAGATTCCCCCCATACAGTTAGCAGCGATTTAATCCACCCGGACTGGACATCGGTAAGGAGAATACTTTTCCCCAGCCAGCTCTTGCGTGGCGCCATTGCGGTTTTTCCCAGCCCTTCAAGATACTGGCGTTTCTGGCGTGGCGTCATTTCATGTCCTCGATAATTATCATTCCGGTTTCGCCCCATATTTTTGATGTCCGGGCGTCCCAAATGTGGGAATCATCCTCAAACAAGGCGTCCAAAAGAGATTTTGTTAAGTTGTCCAGATCGGGCTTTTGCTGGTGGGGCTGGCCGTCCATAGACGTGCGTTTTTTCTTGCTCCAGCTCTGCGGCATCGGCAAAACGAAGGTGATATGGGCACCGTTCTCCGGCACCTGGATTCCATGAAGGCGGGCTTCATCGCAAAACAGGCGATAACGCATCACCGGCGGCCGCTGTTTCCATTTATCACGGCGAGTCATGCGGGGTTTTCCAACAGGGGTAATGATGTATTTAGGCATCGGCGCCCTCCCCCAGCAGATAGAGCACCTGCACCAGCAGTTCTGTTTCAGTGCCGTGCTTCATTTCCCAGGCTCGGCGGCCAGCATGAATCGCCACACCATAACCGCCGTTGCGATGATGCATATGGCACAGGGGAATTGATTTTCGATGGTCAGCGCGCTGGCTTGCGCCCTGTCCGGTTCGGATGTGGTGGATTTCCGCAGGCGTTTCGCCCAGGTTCTGATTTCTGCACACGATGCAGCCCAATGCGGCCACACGCGAAAGATGGAGGCTATCTGCTTTCTTCATGCTGGCCCACCAGCATAAGCAGAAACACCGCACATAGACGGGCGGTGAGGGTTGTTTAGGGTAATGCTCTGCGCCATTTTGATTCCTCAGGTTGGCGCAGTAATCAGTGGGTGTTCAGCCCGTTTGATTATTATAAATCAACACTTACGGCTTGAGAACCTTAAGTGCTTCTGGCAGGGAGTTAAGGTTGATTATCCGCTCATCATCACTGAGGATCCGCGCGGAAATTCTATTTCCTTCCCGGCGTATCAGCGTGCGTAAAGCATTATTGGTGACGAGGTAGTCAGTTATTTCGCCATCAGACAGATTTAAAACAAGCAATCCGTCTTTGGTTAAACCCGCGGCAAATTCATTTAATTTCATGGGCACATCCCTAAAAATGGTTTCCCCTTCCGGGGGGCGGTCCTTTCTCCCTGCGCACTGATTCAATTAAAGGTTCCGCTAACCAGACGTCTTATAGGTTAGACAGAGCAATTCGGCGAAATTGTTCTGTCTAACCGATCGGCTTTAGGACACAGGAATCAGATCAGGTCTTTTAAATCACAGGCCGATTGTCAGTATCGGTCACTCGATTCAGGAGGTGCGTTACCACGCCCATTACGGTTGCATCGTCCAGCGCATCACCCTCAATAGCCTCTCCATCCTGAGTGATCAGCGCTTTCCCCTGGACTTTTGCAAAGTCCAGACTGCCACAGAACGAAACCAGGACTGTGTCACCCACTTCCGGCTTTATGGCGACGTTTATGATCGCGAGCCCGGCTGATGTTTCGATGGTTCGGCAGTTGCCGTCATAGCCGCAAAGGCTGGTGATAGTGAGCGTCTGTTCTGCGTAGTCTGCTGCTGGTGATGGAAAACCCATGGTGATCGCCTCCACAACTATACTGTACATTTATACAGTACACCTAAGAGAATTAATGATCAATTACTTAACAGCACAAATTGCTAATTTATAGATAACAACTATCGATAAAAAAACCCGCTTTGCGGGCTTTTTTACGTACGTCACGAGACTGCTTGGGCTTGGTGTGTTGCCTATGCAATTCGAGTGGCTCGGTTCTTAGTGCAATACTTCAACGCATAAGATCTACATGTTAGCGCCATTACTTCTGCAAATTTACAAGGTAATGCGTTTCCTATAATCCTACAGATAGAATCAATAGAACTCGCATTAAATTTGTAGTCATATGGAAATGTTTGTAGCAGCGCAGCCTCCCGTATAGAAATTGTCCTCAATCTGTCAGGGTGGCCGAATCTTCCTTTACTCAAGGTTGTACAGCCACTAGTGATTGTAGGTGATGGCTTATCCCAAGACATTCTACCATATACGTTGCTGAATCCATTATTATTGCCTTTATGGCAATCTGGTCTCAATTCATCTGGAAGATCAAACCTTGAACCTCCAGGTTTGATATATTCTAAACGTTTCTTAGTCATGTCACTAATACTTCGAGTTACATGCCAATTCAATGCTTCTGGACCTCCCATAAGATAACTTTGAGGTAGTTCTATAGATTCAGGCATATTTGAAATGGCATCATTCACTGTTAACCAAGGTAGTTTATCACCGGTCGGTTTTCCAGAATGTGTTTGCTCAGGAATAGGAATTTCGAAGCCAAGCCCCGCCAATAATACAAATCGTTTTCGAAATTGAGGTACACCGTAATCAGCAACTTGAAGTACTTTATAGGAGTAAATATAACCTTCCTGATCAAGTATTTTCAAAAAAGCAGAGAGATAAGAACGACCGCGGGTCATTAACCCTGGAACATTTTCAATCATCAATGTACGAGGTTTTAACTCTCTAACAAGGCGGCCGACTTCCATTATCAAACTATTACGTGGATCTTCAATTTTATTCGCACTCGTCAACGAAGAAAAACCTTGACATGGAGGACATGCTGCCAGGAGGTCAAGCGCTCTCCCCTTTAAAAGGCTTTGCAAAGCGTTTGCCGACACTAATCTAATATCATGACTTATCAACTTCGTTGAAGGATGGTTTTGCTCATAAGTCGATATAGCGTTAGAATCTAACTCTACAGCTGCAACCACATCATAACCAGCTTGAACTAGCCCTTGCGATAATCCACCGCCACCCGAGAAAAGATCTATTGCTAATAACTTATTCATACTTATCTTTTGACTCTTTAATCTTAATCGCTCTGTCTGTATCTTCGAAAAGATCCCTCAAAGGTGAATGAGCACTAGCCATTCTGTTCAATAGAATTTTTGTCTGTTCTCCCCCCATAGCAAGCACATCTGCCACACGAGTATCATCATAATGTTCTGAAACGCCATGTAGCATCGCTGCGAGAAGTTCCAAATGCTCTCGTCTTGATTCTAGGTATACATCATCCCAGCTACAAATATTGATATTGATTCTCATGGCTTTCATATCTTGAGCATTTTGACCAATCAAAATACCCTTAGTTTCTGCCTTTGGAAACTGAGTTTCAAACCAATCCAGATAGGCACTTAATTGGCTACGATGCTTTATCTCTAATGGCACCTGCGGACTTTTAAGTTCAACTACAACGATTTTAGTTTCGCTTTCATTAGAGAAGAACACAAAATCAGGACGAAGCTTGGCATTAGGATCTTTCCCCATCTCTTCCTTTAATAAACCATGTGAAGGTATCAAGCCTTTCTTTGCAGCTTCAGCGGCATTTTCTTTTAAAGTCTGATTAGGTCTGAGATTTTCCATTTCAGTGCCCAAGATCCATGGGAAAGACTCAAGCAAGGCTTGTAATTGGTTTTCATTACCATTATTTTTTAAGTTATAAAGCTTGCTAAGAGCATAAATTCTTTGAGCTTGAATCACAGACATAGATAACGACTCAGGAACTAAATGCTCGTTGAGACATCTTAAACTATTTGTGAATGAATCGGTATCATCCATGCTGATATCAAACGCATCCCAGAGTTTCTTTATTAGTACCTGCATCGGTTTATGCGTCCATGAGGCAGTCATAGCCTTAACAACTTCAGCTTGTACATTTTTATCTTTATGTACTTTGGGACCCAGTTGATGGACTAAACCAACAATAGCCTCTCTTTCTGAAGTAGTTACTTTAGGCATTCCAGGAGTAGTATCCATAATTTCAAAAATACGTTCTTTAGTTCCTGGATTAATATCTTTACGATACTTTTCAATCCATTTTTTGATCAAGGCATGACAAAATTCATGTAACGGAATAGTTTCTTCTGCTTCCCAGTTAATAGAAGTTCTGTCTGTGGAAATGACATCTTCTCCTAATTCGTCTAACCAATCTGCCTCTACCACTCCGTACATATAACGAGTATAAATTTCTTTACCTTTTACACTAAAGAAAAATGGTCTATCTTGTGCAATCTTGCCATGAGCATAAACTCCAACGCCAGCCTCATCTTGTGGCCAATCAGCAGAATAAACGAAACCTACCCAAAATCTAATTTCCCTGTCAATACCTGCGATATTTAGAACTTCTTTATCATAGCCAACTTGAGGATAGCGTATATCAAATTTTGGCAATGCTTCTACAGCTTCAACTTTCTTGTCATTAATAAAAACATTAAAATCTGGTTGCGAAAATGCCACAGTGAATCTACGCCCAATAGACTGTACCATTTTGGTAACTGATATGGCGTTAGAAATTTTAATATCAGAGAGGATGATTGCGGTCCCTGTTCCTTTTTCTTTTATTCTATTTCTGAAAAGCTTATAGAATTCATCATCACCATATGCATTATCTACAACATCTAATTTTTCATTAAAATAATAAACATCAGGTTTATAATTTTTGATCACATGCGAGGTATCTGACGGATCCAGCAAACCAGAAATATCCAATGAAAAAATGGATATTTTACTTTCATCACCATCTTTATATACTGTAATTACTGACAATTTCCCAGCTATACCAAAAGGTGCTAACTTACCAATACCTTTACGGCCCATAAGCAAACGTTCTTTAGTTAGTGAACGTTCATCAGGTTCGCCAGGTTTTCTTTTTTTTAATCCTATAACTAAATATTTTTCTTTAATCGCATAGGGATCCATGCCATACCCATCATCCATAACAGAAACATAACGTTCCGATAAAGGAACTTCTTTATCATCATGTATATCTAACCAAGCATTTTCTGCATCAGCATCCCAAGAATTTGATATCAGTTCAGCAATAACATTTGTTGGCTTATTTTGATAAAGCTTCAAGCCTAAATGTTCGATGATATTATGGCTATACTCTAATTTTAAGTCACTTCCTTGTATTAATGTCATGTTGTGCTCGCTAAGTCATAAGTTAAGTTTTTCACATTATGATCAAGAGCCAACCATTTCTCAATAGCTCGTGCTTCCTGCTGAAGCGTATGCCCGATAAAAAGCCACCAGACCAACACATGTAAAAACAAATATTTCATTTAAAATCATAGCGTTAACATAAAAACACACTTCTAAAATTGTTAACGCCATCTGAGATCGGGGCAACGCTATCCTGAACATCAACTGTGCTGAAAGAGTAAGCTTCTTAACTCAGTCAAAACTATATATGATACAACAAACAGTCATTTACGTAGTTTATGTTTTTAGTCACCTATCTCCCCCCGGCTATGAAGCTTAATTAAGATCTCGTATTGAGCACGTACTGATACTATCAGCATGTATCGTATACTGTTTGCAAACATGCTTGTGTCTTCATCATGAAGAAGATCCTGTACATCGTTCCCACCTGTATTTTGAAACAAGGACAGATATTGGTACATCCATTCTGGGATATTGTAGTTTTCTTTTAGTGATTTGCTCATTCTGCCGCCTTACTGTGCGAAAATCGTTTCAGGTCAAAATCGATGATTGCCCGCTCGTCACGGAAAATACCGCAGCGACCGTAACGGATAAGATCTCCTCGCCAAACGGCGATCCGGATGTACTTCTCCGCCGTGGTTCGGTGCAGGTTAAACATCGCGACGATGTCCTTCGTCGTGATGCGGCCCTGCTCTTTCACCAGTTCGATAATCCGGTTAACCATCACATTGCGCTCTTCATGAGTTTTTGGTCTTGGCATCGTTGATTCCTCCCACAAGCTCTTTCCATTTTTCCTGAAGCAACAACCGGGCCGCTGCCTCACCATCAGGCGGGAACGAAAATCCCGCGCGGATGCCAGGGCAACCGTTCGAACAGCGGACCTCTGCCGAACCCCAGTTCATTCCCCGGCTGCGAACCCTCAGTGAAGGGGCCATGCCGCATTGAGGGCATTTCGGTAAATTATTCATTCCCCAGCCCCTCCAGCAGATGCTTATTGCGGCGCAGCTCCCGAACAGCCCCCAGCAGACGCTGCAGGTTTGACAGCTTCGCTTTTGTCCGCCGGATTTCACTGGAGATATAACGGGATGACGGAATAATCAGGTCATCAGGGCGGGAAGCGAATGACGGGATCGCCTCAATGATTTCTGCCGTTGTTTTTTCTGGCTTGGCAGATTCGGCTGTATCGGCTACGGCCAGGTCGGTTTCAGGAAGAGACCATGTCACGCCCTTCCCATTACCGTTTTTGATAACCACACCCTGGCGCTCAAAAGACAGCATTACAGAGACCATGCCCCGGGCATTACGATTTACAGCTGCAGCCAGCGCCGCGGTGGTCATAGCGCCGCTCTTTCCAAGCAGCTGGCGGATGGCCACTGCATCAACCGGTGCTGGTTCATCACCTTTCAGGCGCGGAGCCTGATGCGCTGGCTCCGCTGCCTGAGGTTTGATCGGCTGCCTGGCCTGCTCTTTCGCGGTACCGAGAGACCATGCCCCATCGTAAAAATCACATAACCCCTGCTCTTTCTGCTCGCGCAGCATGTTAAGCGCTTCAACGGGCTCGATATCCAGACGGGCAGCAACCTCGCGATATGTCGCTTTTTTCATGGCTTTCAGTGCATCAAGTACGGTTTCCATAAATATTCTCCTGATAAAATTCAGTTAGATCAGACCCTGAAGCCCGCTTTTGCCGCGGCCTCAATGTCGTTTTTGTAATATTCATCGTCAAAGGAACTGCGCATCACTCCGCTGTGAGCGACAGGTGCCAGTTTCAGTACCAGGTCATCCCATTTTTCACGCAACTTCGCCGGGCTTAGCACGTTTCGGCACCAGAACGGGTCGCTCTGGACTCGCTTGAACATGTCGCAAATCTGGCGGTGTGTGCGCCCGTCGATAGTGCGCATCAGCCGGATCTCGTTTGCCCATGCGTTCCAGTTTGGTTCTCTGGGGCGAGCAACTTCACCATCGGTTTCGGCTGCCTGTTCATACAGAGTTCGGATCCTGGAAAATATCCAGCTTGCGCATTGATGATCTTCTGGTATGCCCCATTTTTTCGTGGCCGGTATTTTTTTGGCTGAATCTTCGCCGTCTGGAGATTCGCCAGAATTTCCGGACGAAGAGATCTGTTTTAATGATGGATCTGTAGTTACTGACGGATCGTGTCCAGATTCTGAACCCTGAGAACCCTGTTTATTCGCGTTTTCTGAACGTTCGGGATTTGAACGTTCAGAACCTGAATGTTCAGAATCTGAATCATCAGGGTTGGCTAACCCCTTGTTTAATGGGTGTCCAGATTTTGAACGTTCAGAATCTGAACTCTGAAAATATGCTGCCGCCGTGCGTAATTTTTCAGCATTCAGCGTGTATAAATTAGTGCCGCTGCGCTGGCCGTTTCGACGTTCGGTACGGGTTAACCATCCGTCTGCCTCAAGCTGGGTTATCGCAGTTATCACAGTGCTGCGCCCGGCCCCAAGCTGGCGGGCAATGCTGGCAACATACGGCCAGCACACCCCTTCATCCGAGCTAAAATCGGCCAGGCGAGCCATAACCAGCAGTTTTATGCCCTTGACACCCTGTGCGGCACAACCGTCCCACACCCAAGAAGATAATTTCACGCTCACGACTTCACCTCAGTGAACTTAATTTCAAACTCTCGGCGCCCTGTTTCACTGACGCCGGTGTGCCCCTCCCGGCGATATGACACGCGGAGCTGGGATGCACGTAAAACAGTCACCATGCGCCCGCGTTCGTCGCGGTACCGCTTCCCTGGAATGATTTCACCGCGGCGATCCACTGGCTCCTGAGCGGGTCGGTTATTCATCGCGTTTTTCATGCGCTCTGCCAGTGCGCTCGCTAATTCCTGAGAAGTACGCATAGTTGCCTCCAGAACGTTATGCAGCCCGATGGCTGTTCATGATTTGAACCTTTACGCCCACCAGCTGCGCCAGCGCGTCTATCGCTTCCAGTGTTTCTCGCCTGATTACCGGTTGCGGTTTCCCGGTGAACACCGCGTTAGTGGCTTCGATACACTCTTTGTTAACTCTGGCTGCCCGGTAGAGCATGCAGTCTTTCTGCTCCAGCTCGTTATCAATGGCGGTGCGGATGGCATAGCTCAGCGCTTCAGCCTGTTTGAGGTAGTTAGGAGTATCGTTGCGGAACGCACGCTGAATAATCTGCTTGTTGTTGTGCAGCCGGCGCGCGTATTCGTCCGGATCCGAAACGTCATCCAGTGACTGAAGCAGATCGCCAAAGTGATGCGGGGTTATCAGCTGCGTCACCGTCTTCCAGCCCTTTTCCTGCGCCCAGGACTCCAGCTCACATGCAAGTTTTTTGATTTCCATCAGTCAGTATCCTCCTGAGCTGTTGTGTTATTTTTTGGCTTGTAATCAGGCCAAATTTCAGCCCAATCGCTTGGCCGCATGTCAGAACGAGAAACCTTTCCATCGGTAAAGGTTTCGATAACGATGCATCGACTCGGCGAAATAGCAGCCCGCCCCGTTGCAAGTTGGGAGAGGTAAGATTTCGATATCCCAAGGTGTTGCTCCAGCGCCTTACGGATCTTTGGCCCACCGGCTTTCAAAAAGTCATTGAGTTGCATAATTGCTCCTGTGTGTTGAGTTGTAAGTTTATAAACCACTAAACATTAATGTCAAGTTTTTGCTTGTTTAGAAATTACTAATCAAAATGACTGCATGGACACAAAAGAAATCAGGCGTAAGCGCCTAGCGGCATGGTTTTCCAGCAGAACCCTGCCGGAGAAAGAGAAGAGCTACCTTTCACAGCTGATCAACGGCAAAGCGTCGTTCGGCGAGAGAGCTGCGCGCCGTATTGAACGAGATTACGGCATGGCTCCTGGTTATCTTGATGAAGAACCTTTGGGTGAAGAGATAAGATCCCCTCGCCCATTTGACGCGCGCCATGAAGAACTGCTTGACCTTTTTGACAGCCTTGCTGAATGGGAAAAAGAGCAGCACATGGTAAACCTCAGGGCCCAAGTTAACTCCATAGACAATGAGCTCAAGGCAAGGCTTAAAGGCAAGAGCAAACAAGAAATCCTTCAGATGCTCAAAGACCTCGAAATAGACTAACTCCCCTAAAGACCGCTTGTTGCGGTCTTTTTTTTTCCAAATTCAACAACATCCAATTTTTCACGCCTTTTTGTTTACTATTAACTTTACATATTGGTTTATTTGTTTATAAACTTAGACCAACAAAACACGCAGTAATCAGTAAACGTTCCGCCTACCCGGCGATAAGGGTGATTAGCCAAGCAAAGCAGCAAACAGGGGTTCGAGATGGAAAAAGCATACGAAGAGTATTTCAACAGTCTGGCGGATGGTGAGGAAGCGCTGAGCTTTTCCGAGTTCGTCCAGGCAGTTTCATGAATGTGGCGTAAGCCAAAGACTTGAAGGCGATTTTCTCAGGTTGCGCGCTAAAGCATAGCGGGGAGAACCTGGGGCGGAGAGCAAACCCCGCGATTCGGGACATAGTCGCCCGGGCATACCAACAAGCCGACTGGCAGTGTAACTGCCCTTTACATCTGCCCTGGCAAGGTGGCGCCGCCGAACCAGGGCAGATGAATCGTCCACAACATGTAAGCGCATTCCTCTTTTCACTGATGGGGATCGGTTTGTTAACTGGCGGAATGCGCTTCCAGTTGTGGGCAATCGAAATTGTAGATGGCTGTTAATAACCTTATAGGGGATTCATTATGACAGACTTTAATCGTCAACCATCGCGGCAACAGGCAGTCCGACTTAACTGGTTTGAAATAAAACTTCGAAAACTTTGTTATTTGCTTGCTCAAAAAGGCAACCCTGAACTCTGAAGGTTAATAGCGTCGATAAAACGCAATAACCTGACTGTCATTTAATTATACACGATTAAAAACCATGCCTTAAACGGCAGGGATTCTCTCAACCTAAAACAAGGTGTCTGAAATGAAATTAGAAGTAACAACCATTGAAATGGGTCTGGCAATAGTAAACAAAGAAATTGCGACATTTAATATTAACGGGATTATTTCAGGCGTGGTTCATTTGCCATCCTCTGGCCCTGTTACCGTTGTGCTTGATGGTGGCTATGTGTTGGGCGAGTTTCATTGTCCAGTATGCGCTGTTAAGCACATTAGCTTGCTGTCTGTGAAGTTCGCCGAAGCACAGAACGCCTGCGGTATGTCCTATTACGATCACAAACGCCAACTACTTAACTGATATGGATGACAACATTTGTCATTGCGCTGTCTGCTGCCGCGAATATAAAAAATCGGAAATGCACGAAAGGAAAACAGACATATATCCATTTAAGCGCACGATTTACTTATGTGAGCAATGCAATGAAAAAAGAGAGAGGCGTGACGCGTTAAAAACTGTAAAACGCGTTATTCGTAAACCATACCGCTAAACATCACCCCCCAAAAGATTTAAGAGGTAATTATGTCTATTGAATTAAAAACTTTCGGCGGTGCTTATTTCCCGAAGGATAAAGCATTAAAAAAACATTCGGATTTAAAACCGCTTGCCACAGCTGTTAATGCGGCCACAAAAACCATTGCTGAAGCCGTTATTTTCGGCAAGCTGGCAGCAGAACATCCAGAACACATTGATGATTTCTTCAAAGTAAAGATCTGGGAACACCGCGAAGGTTTACCGTGCCCTGAGCTTGATGTGTTCTCACCTGATTTTTTCGACACCGTGGCTATCTGGAATGTGAATGCAGGTGAACCAACTGCGGCGCCACAGCCTGAATCTGAAGAAAAGACGGAATGGGACGACAACAAGGCCAAGGAAGAATTGAAAACAGTTGCGCGCCTCGATCAGTTATCACGTGCAGCTGGTCTGGCGCTGTTTGGCCCGGTATCTGAAATCACCGCGGCGCAGTACGGCCAGATTGTCGACCTGGTGAACGACGACGCCACCAGCTTCACCCGCGAACTGGCAGAAGCACTGGCGAAAGAGACCCGCGCGCTGGCGCTGGCGCCGGAACGGCAGGAGCAGCTGCTCGCATGGGTACGTGAGAACACAAAAGATTCTGCACAGTGGCCGGATATCAAAAAGCAAATCGCTAAATGGATTGACACTCCGGTAGATAAGCGCCCGCTGGCAGCCAGTACCGATAATGTAGGATCGGATGTTGTTCGCACTGACTCAGGCGCTCGCCTGTGCACCGGCACGCCTACAGACCGCAATTTCAAGCACAGCAAAGATAGTCTGGGTAACGAAATCGCTTTAGGCCTGCTGGCGCGTGAACATGAATTCAACATCTACACAGTCGACATGCCGTTATATCAACAGGCTGAGAAGATCCGCCTGTCAGGTATCAATGAAGAATTTAATGCATGGTACCGCATGTTCATCACAACACCTGGTGGGCTGGACTTCTCGCGCGCGATAAATATCGCCGTCGTTAAAACCGCGCCGGTGGATATCTGGAAAGACCATGTTAAGCATCGTGAATACTTCAATCGTGTCATGACTGAATCAGATCATGCGAACCCTGATCCGCTGATCGTCGATATTGCCTGCGGCCGGTCCTCTTCACCAATGCCACAAGCCATTAAAGAGAATGCTTCCCATGATGAAACCAAACCGCCTGTACAGGGCGAAACTGATCTACCAGCAGTTTGCCCAGGCAAAGCTGCGCAGCTCGACAAAGAACTTAACGAGGTATTTAAACAGGATGGCTGCCCACAACAAACCGATGCAAAAATCGGGCGCGAACTTGCTGCCGAACGAGGTGAATTTGTCGAGGGCATAAGCAATCCTACAGACCCCAAATGGGTTGATGGCAGTGCACAGCCTAAAGTTGAGAATCTGGGGGGAGGTATCTTTTCTGTCGATGCGCTGATAAATACCCCCTCCTCAAATGAAGTCGAAAAAACGGAAAATCGTCCGGCAATGAGCGAACGGGAAATAGAAATTGCCTGCGCCCTTAACGATCTTATGTCGGGTCGCACCCGGGAACTGTCTCTTGAGGAAGCCGAAGGTGATGCATTGCGTACAGGGCATCCGGTCGCGCACCTCATAGATTTAATGATCACAGATATTGCAGATACTGAATTTTGTCTCTCTCCCGATTTTGAAATTGATGAGATTCAAATGGTGGCAGCCTGCATCCTTGATCAATGGTCTGATGATCACAGTGAACGCCAGAAAATAGCGCTTGATGCGATCGTGGAATACCGCCGCCCGGCACCACCAAAATCTGTCGTGCTCGATCCGCCGGCAGTTACTGCAAAGCCGGATGCCGAGCCCGAACCGGTGGCTGAAACAAACGCGCCGCTTTCATTGATTACCTACCAGCAACAGCTGACCATTGCAGCGTTGCAGGGGTTATGTTCCAACCCGGCATATTGCAATCAGTATGAGGAATTACCGGCTATGGCCGCCGGGCTTGCCCGCAGCGTGATCAACCATCAGGAAGGTCTCAGTGCGTCTGATTAACCGTAGCAAGGGAGACAGCATCGGCGGGCCAGCATGCGCCGCCGCGCTCAAATGCCATTTTGAGAAATATGGCGAGCATGGTCGCAGCGACAAACAGACGTTTTACACCATCAGGATCCAGGGGAGAAAAATTACGGTTGAGGTTGTAAACCGCCCACGTAGTTACGTGGCCACGGCAATGACCCGGGCCCGACATCTGCAATGTCTCCCAGGGCTTGGCCGGTGATTTTTGGCAATCAATATACTATCTGCCGCTACGGTATCGTGGCGGTGTCATGGAGTTAAGCATGGCGCAAATCATTTTTGATGAAGAGTGGATGGTGGCGGGAAGGCTGACTGAGAAAACGGGGCTGGATGACAGGCAAATAAAAGCTTATCGCCTCGGAAGCTGGATTGAAGGGGTTCATTTTAAGCGAGTACCCGCGGTACCCGGTGGAGAAAGCAAACGCGCTTTGGTCTGGTACAACTTTCCGCTGATTAATAGATTTATTCAGGAAGCATGATGAACTTTCCAACCGGCGTTGAACTTCATAACGGAAAAATCAGAATCACGTTTACCTATCGCGGCATTCGCTGCCGCGAAGTTCTCCGTGGCTGGGTGGTTAACAGCAGCAACATCAAGAAGGCGGGAAACCTTCGCGCCGTCATCGTGAGTGAGATCCAGTTCGGCCAGTTCGACTACGCGGCGCGGTTCCCTGAATCAAAGGCTCTTAAAAAATTCTCATCAATAAAGCGGATCACGACATTTAAAGAGCTGAGCGATTTTTTCATTGATACAAAGGCACTGGAGGTCTCGGGGGCTACGCTGCATTCACTCACATCTGCCGTTAACACACTGAAACGTGTTGTGGGAGAAAATACTCCCCTGGCTGATATTCAGCACGCCGATATTCTGAATTACCGCAAAGAGCTACTGACCGGCAGCGTATTAAACCCTTCAATGCCTAACTTGGTTAAAAAGGGACGCGCGCCCTCAACAGTCAATAAACAGATGGCGGTTTTATCAGAAATGCTGAAGCTTGCGAATCGAAGTCAGTTTATATTACACGCTCCTTATGAGGGCGTATCCCGGCTCAAGCTATCTAAGGCAGACCCCGATCCGCTTCTACTTCATGAGTACCAGGCACTGATTGCCGCCCTTCCCCGAAAACTGGCTTTGATCATCATTGTAGCCGTCCACACGGGAATGAGGCCCGGCGAGATCTGTGCCCTGGCGTGGGAGGATATCGATCTGAGAAAAGGTGAAATTCACGTATCAAGAAGCCTGACGAACAAGCGGGTGTTTGTGCCGCCGAAGACAGATGCTGGTATACGAACGATCACCCTGCTTAAGCCTGCACATGATGCGCTGCTGGAGCAGTTCGAAATCACAGGCAATAACCCAAGGCAGCAGATCGTTTTCCATCACCGGGAAATCGGCAAAACAGAGCCACAAAATCTGCGGTTTGTGTTTTCCCCTGAAAAGAAATCTTCAGTGAATGAGAGCTTTTTTTCCAAAAACTCGATTTCGTATGGATGGAAACGGGGCACTAAACTTTCGGGAATACGTGAGAGAAATCCTTATCAGTCCCGACACACATACGCCTGCTGGACGCTTATGGCCGGTGCTAACCCTTCCTTTATCGCCAGCCAGATGGGCCATGAGGATGCGCGCATGGTGTATGAGGTTTATTCGAAGTGGATCGGCGATATGAACCAGGACCAGGTCAACATGCTGAACAACCAGATGCCGACAGCTTTGCCCCCAGGACGCCCCCAAGGTATTGGGAGTATTAAAAAAGTCATTTAATTTCATGACGCTGGTTTCAAACTCCATAATCAGCGTTAAACTATTCATACTATTTATTCTGGGAGAAAAGATGATGCGCGTACTGGTTGTTGAGGATAACGCATTGCTACGCCATCACCTGAAGGTTCAGCTTCAGGAGATGGGACATCAGGTGGACGATGCTGAAGATGCAAAAGAAGCCGATTATTATCTCAATGAACACCTGCCGGATATCGCCATTGTCGATTTAGGGTTGCCTGACGAAGACGGCCTGTCGTTGATTCGCCGCTGGCGCAGCCACGATGTTTCCCTGCCGGTTCTGGTGCTGACCGCTCGTGAAGGCTGGCAGGATAAGGTTGAAGTGCTCAGCGCGGGTGCAGATGATTACGTCACTAAGCCGTTCCATATTGAAGAGGTGGCGGCCCGCATGCAGGCGCTGCTCCGTCGCAACAGCGGGCTGGCGTCGCAGGTTATTTCCATCCCGCCTTTCCAGGTCGATCTCTCCCGCCGCGAGCTCTCAATTAACGATGAAGTCATCAAGCTGACCGCATTCGAATATACGATTATGGAAACGCTGATCCGCAACAGCGGCAAGGTGGTGAGTAAAGATTCTTTAATGCTTCAGCTCTACCCTGACGCTGAACTGCGCGAGAGCCATACCATTGACGTGCTGATGGGACGACTGCGTAAGAAAATTCAGGCCCAGTACCCGCAGGATGTGATTACCACCGTCCGCGGTCAGGGCTACCTGTTTGAATTACGCTAAATGAGACGGATTTTGCGTCATCTTCTGCCCCTCTCACTGCGGGTTCGTTTTTTACTGGCAACGGCTGCGGTGGTGCTGGTGCTGTCGCTCTCCTACGGCATGGTCGCCCTGGTGGGGTACAGCGTCAGCTTCGATAAAACGACCTTTCGTCTCTTACGCGGCGAAAGCAATCTGTTTTATACCCTGGCGAAATGGGAAGATAACCGAATCACCGTCGAAATGCCGGAAAACCTTAATCAGCAAAGCCCCACCCTGGCCCTGATTTACAACGAAAAGGGGAAGCTGCTGTGGGCGCAGCGCGATATTCCGTGGCTGGTCAAAAGCATTCGTCCGGAGTGGCTTAAAACCAACGGGTTTCACGAAATTGAAGCCGATCTCAACACCACCAGCTCGCTGATCCGTGAAGATCGTTCCCTGCAGCAAAAGCTGAACGAGATCCGCGCCGACGACGCCGAAACGGAGATGACGCACTCCGTTGCGATCAACCTTTATCCGGCGACGCTAAACATGCCGCAGCTGACCATCGTGGTGATCGACACCATTCCGGTCGAGCTGAAGCGTTCTTATATGGTCTGGAGCTGGTTCATCTACGTTCTGGCGGCAAATCTGCTGCTGGTGATCCCGCTGCTGTGGATAGCGGCGTGGTGGAGCCTGCGCCCCATTGAATCACTGGCGAAAGAGGTTCGCGAGCTGGAAGAACATCATCGCGAAAAGCTTAATCCGGAAACCACCCGCGAGCTCACCAGCCTGGTGCGTAACCTCAACCGCCTGCTGAAAAGTGAACGCGAACGCTATGATAAATACCGTACGACGCTTACCGATCTGACCCACAGCCTGAAAACCCCGCTCGCGGTGATGCAAAGCACCCTGCGTTCAATGCGCAGTTCGAAGCTGAGCGTCGACGATGCCGAGCCGGTGATGCTGGAGCAGATCAGCCGTATTTCCCAGCAAATTGGCTATTACCTCCACCGCGCCAGCATGCGTTCCGGTAGCGCCCTGCTGAGCCGCGAGCTGCATCCGGTCGCCCCGCTTCTGGATAACCTCACGTCCGCCCTCAACAAGGTGTATCAGCGTAAAGGGGTGAATATCAGCCTCGATATCTCGCCAGAGATAAGCTTTGTGGGTGAAAAAAATGACTTCATGGAAGTGATGGGCAACCTGCTGGATAACGCCTGCAAATACTGTCTGGAGTTCGTGGAAGTGTCGGCGCGCCAGACGGATAACGAACTGCATATCATCGTGGAGGATGATGGCCCGGGGATCCCGCGCAATAAACGTGATGTGGTGTTCGATCGCGGTCAACGCGCCGATACGCTACGTCCTGGCCAGGGCGTTGGATTAGCCGTCGCCCGTGAGATTGTCGACCAGTACGACGGGAAAATCGAAACCAGCGAAAGTTTGCTGGGCGGCGCGCGAATGGAGGTCATTTTTGGTCGCCAGCAGCCCACATCGAACGATAGTTAACCCGTTATGTGAAAAATGCGAGGATCTCGCAGCCGGGGGGCTGAGCTTCCGTTATAATCCGAGTCAGTAAGAGCCTGCGGAATAAAAAAATATGGATTATCACTTAACGCTTAACTGGCCCGAGTTTATTGAACGTTACTGGCAAAAACGCCCGGTCGTTCTGAAACGCGGGTTCAGCAATTTTGTCGACCCTATCTCGCCTGACGAGCTGGCCGGTCTGGCCATGGAAAACGAAGTCGACAGCCGCCTGGTCAGCCACCAGGACGGGAAATGGCAGGTTAGCCACGGTCCTTTCGAAAGCTACGATCATCTCGGTGAAAACAACTGGTCGCTGCTGGTACAGGCTGTCAACCACTGGCATGAGCCGACGGCCGCATTAATGCGTCCGTTCCGCGCCCTGCCCGACTGGCGCATGGACGATCTGATGATCTCCTTCTCCGTGCCGGGCGGCGGCGTAGGCCCGCATCTGGACCAGTACGATGTGTTCATCATTCAGGGTACGGGCCGCCGCCGCTGGCGCGTGGGCGAAAAAGTGCCGATGAAGCAGCACTGCCCGCATCCGGACCTGCTTCAGGTTGATCCGTTTGAAGGGATTATCGACGAAGAGCTGGAGCCGGGCGACATTCTCTACATCCCGCCGGGATTTCCTCATGAAGGCTACTCCCTGGAGAACTCCCTCAACTACTCCGTCGGGTTCCGCGCGCCAAGCGGCCGCGAGATGATCAGCGGATTTGCCGACTATGTTCTGCAGCGCGAGCTGGGCAGCTATCGTTACAGCGATCCCGACGTGCCTGCGCGTGAGCACCCGGCAGACATCCTGCCTGCGGAGCTGGATAAGCTGCGCGGCATGATGCTGGATCTGATCAACGAGCCGGAACATTTCCGTCAGTGGTTTGGCGAGTTTATTAGCCAGTCCCGCCACGAGCTGGACGTTGCGCCTCCGGAGCCGCCGTATCAGGCGGACGAGATTTACGATGCGCTTCAGCAAGGCGACAAGCTGACGCGCCTGGGCGGGTTGCGCGTGCTGCGCATTGGTGAGGACGTGTTCGTCAACGGCGAGAAGCTGGACTCACCGCACCGACCGGCGCTGGAAGCGATTGCCAGCCATCTGGTGCTGACTGCGGATACCTTTGGCGATGCGCTGGAAGACCCGTCCTTCCTCGCGATGCTGGCCGCGCTGGTCAACAGCGGGTACTGGTTCTTTGAGGACTAAGTCGTGATATTTGCCGGGTGGCGGCTTCGCCTTACCCGGCCTACATTCGGATCGTAGGCCCGGTAAGCGTAGCGCCACCGGGCGTTTTTATCGCCGCTCCCCCGCGGCAAAATCCTCAATCTCTCCTGCCCAATCCACCGGATACAACCCTTCAGCCACGTCCCGATGAAACGTTGAATACGGCCAGTCGCTGACTTTACTGACATAGCCATGCTTCAGCGGATTGATATAAATGTAATCCACATGCCGCCGGTAGTCCTCTTCGTTGCGGATGGTGTGCTCCCAGAATCGTGGCTGCCAGATATAGCGCATGTCGATGCTGCGGCTGAATGTCTTTTTGATATCCCGCCAGCGGGCGGAAAAATCACTGTCCCCGTCCGGTAGGGTCCAGATACAGTGCATATGTTCAGGCAAAATAACCCACGCGTTGATGGTGAAGGGCTTCGCACGCTTAACCGTTGAGGTGGCGGAACGCAGGCTATCGATATGGCGGGTAAGCAAATCGCTCTGACGGTTTTGCAGGTTAACGGTGAAAAACCAGGTGCCACCGGGGACGTAATGGCGACGGTAGTTTGACATGGGCACTCCTTGCCTCAATGCCGGGTGGCGGCTTCGCCTTACCCGGCCTACATTCGGATCGTAGGCCCGGTAAGCGCAGCGCCACCGGGCATTTTTTAGCGTTTAGCGGTCAACTCAGCTATCCGCACTATCACCTTCACCGCCTTTTCCATCCCTTCCAGCGTCACAAACTCATGTTTACCGTGGTAGTTATAGCCACCGGTAAACAGGTTCGGGCACGGTAGTCCCATAAACGACAGCTGAGAACCGTCGGTACCGCCGCGAATCGGTTTTAATATCGGTTCAATATCGCAGTCGCGCATCGCCTGCTGGGCGATATCGAGAATATGCGGATGGGCCATCACCTTCTCGCGCATATTGTAATAGCTGTCTTCGATGATGAGCTCGATATAGCAGTCAGGATGCAGGCCCTTGCCCACCTTCTTGGCGATCTCCATCATCTTGCGCTTGCGCGCCTCAAAGGCTTTACGGTCAAAATCGCGGATGATGTAGTGCATCTGCGCGCTGTCCACGGTGCCTTTGATGCTGGTCAGGTGATAGAAACCTTCATACCCTTCGGTCTGTTCGGGGCTCTCTTCCGCCGGGACTTCCGCATGAATTCGCGACGCCAGCGACAGCGCGTTGACCATGACGCCTTTGGCAGAGCCTGGGTGAACGTTGTTGCCGACAATTTTGATCGTGACTGACGCGGCATTGAAGTTTTCATACTCCAGCTCACCGACGCCGCCACCGTCGACGGTGTAGGCCCACTGGGCGTTAAAGGCGTCCACGTCGAAGTGCTTCGCGCCCTTGCCGACCTCTTCATCCGGCGTAAAGGCCACGCGGATATCGCCGTGCGGAATATCGTTGCCCTTCAGCACCGCCAGCGCCGTCATGATCTCCGCGATGCCCGCTTTGTCATCCGCCCCCAGCAGCGTTTTACCATCGGTGGTGATCAGCGTCTGACCGAGCAGCTGGTGCAGCACCGGGAACATCACGGGCGAGAGCACTTCGTCGCCAATGCCCAGCGCAATGTCGCCGCCGCGGTAGTTTTCAACAATCTGCGGGTTCACATGTTTACCGCTAAAATCCGGAGAGGTGTCGACATGGGAGATAAAGCCAATCGCCGGAATGTCGCCCGGGACATTCGCCGGCAGCGTTCCCATCACAGTGCCTTTCTCGCTTAACGTGACGTTGACCAGCCCCATGGCGTCAAGCTGCTCTTTAAGCAGGTTTAATAGCTTCCACTGGCCTTCGGTGCTCGGCACCTGGCGAACACCCGGCTTAGATTGGGTATCCAGCGAAACGTACTGTAAAAAACGCTCAAGTAATTTATCCATGCAGTCACCCTCACTTTTTGTGACAACATTATCAATAAGCATCAAAACGCAAATATTGCGTCAGGTCACTTTTATCCCGCAAACGAGAATATTTTCCGTTTATATCGTTGTGCGTTAGTAAATGTAGCTTATGAATCAGTGACAAGGATTGGCGATTGCGGGGGATTGCCGTAGAATGTCCGCCCTCATTACGAGTCACCAAGGTGGTTACACACAAACCCCGCTTCAGTCTGCTGCCTGAGGCGTCTATATGGGACAGCGCAAAAATTGAATACACAATCCCGTTCACGTTCACCGCTGGTGCAACTGGAACGAATTCGTAAAAGTTTTGATGGCAAAGACGTCATTTCCGACCTCACTCTCACCATCAATGACGGTGAGTTTCTGACGCTGCTTGGCCCCTCCGGCTGCGGCAAAACCACCGTACTGCGCCTTATCGCCGGGCTGGAAAGCGTCGATAACGGCCATATCCATCTTGAAAACCAGGACATCACCCAGGTTCCCGCTGAAGACCGCCACGTCAACACTGTCTTTCAGAGCTATGCCCTCTTCCCGCACATGACCGTGTTTGAAAACGTGGCGTTTGGCCTGCGGATGCAAAAAACCCCGGCGAGTGAGATCGAACCGCGCGTCACCGAAGCCCTGCGCATGGTGCAGCTCGAGACGTTTGCCCAGCGAAAACCGCATCAGCTTTCCGGCGGCCAGCAGCAGCGCGTGGCCATCGCCCGCGCCGTGGTCAACAAGCCGCGTCTGCTCCTGCTGGATGAATCCCTCTCCGCGCTGGATTACAAGCTGCGCAAGCAGATGCAGAACGAGCTTAAAGCCCTGCAGCGCAAGCTCGGCATTACCTTTGTCTTCGTCACCCACGACCAGGAAGAAGCCCTGACCATGTCCGACCGCATCGTGGTGATGCGCGACGGCAAAATCGAGCAGGACGGCACGCCGCGTGAAATCTACGAAGAGCCGAAAAATCTCTTTGTCGCCAGCTTCATTGGTGAGATCAATATCTTCGACGCCACGGTGATCGAGCGTCTGGATGACCAGCGCGTTCGCGCGTGCGTCGAAGGACGCGAGTGCGTCATCACGGTGAATTTCCCCGTCGAAAAGGGACAAAAGCTCAACGTTCTGCTGCGCCCGGAAGATCTGCGCGTCGATGAAATTCACGGCAATACCGAGGCCGAAGGGTTAATCGGCTATATCCGCGAGCGCAACTACAAAGGGATGACGCTGGAGTCTGTCGTCGAGCTGGAGAACGGCAAAATGGTGATGGTCAGCGAGTTCTTTAACGAGGACGACCCGGACTTCGACCACTCTCTCGACCAGAAAATGGTTATCAACTGGGTAGAAAGCTGGGAGGTTGTACTGGCTGATGAAGAACACAAGTAAGTTCCAGAATGTGGTGATTGCCACGATCGTCGGTTGGCTTGTGTTGTTTGTCTTTTTACCCAACCTGATGATCATCGCCACCAGCTTCCTGACCCGTGACGACGCAAACTTCGTTTCGCTGGTTTTTACGCTGGACAACTACGCGCGCCTGCTCGATCCGCTCTATTTTGACGTGCTGCTGCATTCGCTCAATATGGCGCTGATTGCCACCATTGCCTGCCTGGTGCTGGGTTATCCGTTCGCATGGTTCCTCGCGGGTCTGCCGCAAAAGGTGCGTCCGCTGCTGTTGTTTCTGCTGATTGTGCCGTTCTGGACCAACTCGCTGATTCGCATCTACGGGCTGAAAATCTTCCTCAGCACCAAAGGCTACCTCAATGAATTTCTGCTGTGGCTGGGGGTGATTGATACGCCGATCCGCATCATGTTTACCCCGAGCGCGGTGATTGTGGGTCTGGTCTATATCCTGCTGCCGTTTATGGTGATGCCGCTCTACTCCAGCATTGAGAAGCTGGATAAACCGCTGCTGGAAGCGGCAAAAGATCTGGGTGCCAGCAAGTTCCAGACCTTTATCCGCATTATCATTCCGCTGACCATGCCCGGCATTATCGCGGGCTGTCTGCTGGTCATGCTTCCGGCCATGGGTCTGTTCTACGTTTCGGACCTGATGGGTGGCGCGAAAAACCTGCTGATTGGGAATGTGATCAAGAGTCAGTTCCTCAACATTCGCGACTGGCCGTTCGGCTCCGCCACCAGCATTACGTTGACGGTGGTGATGGGTCTGATGCTGCTGGTTTACTGGCGCGCCTCACGGCTGCTGAACAAGAAGGTGGAACTCGAATGATCGGTCGACTGCTTCGCGGCGGTTTTATGACCGC
>ERZ772969.1062-NODE-1062-length-22818-cov-6.409700_pt1 | contig 22818 bp, 27 predicted proteins | sample MGYA00511676_ERZ772969 | MGnify/ENA primary metagenome ERZ772969 (study PRJEB29015, sample SAMEA2737651) | human gut metagenome | biome: human gut; feature: human-associated habitat; material: faeces | place: China | collected 2012 ... | reverse complement strand
AACAGTTTTTTGCTCTTACCTCTATAATCATGGCTCATTCCTCCAAGTCACTTTTTCTATTTACTTATCATTATTATATCATCAAATATTTTTTATGCAACTTTTTTTCATAAAAAATATTTTATTACGATTTAACAACATTCATATAGCAAAAAGGCAGCCTCCCAGCTGCCCTCTTCTCACGCTAATACCACCTCCCTCACCACAATCTCCTCCGCACAAGCAATAATATTATTCATCTTCCCCACCCAAAGCATCTGATTTTCCGCTTTCAGTTGCTCCGTTACACCTTGCCTTTCCTTCATTTGCTCCACAAGCCGATCCAACATCTTATAGCATTCCTCATCAACCTCATGCAGATATTCATTCAGCCTTCCATCGAACAACAGCTCCATATAATACCCATGTTTGAACTCTTTCAGATACTCACATCTCATATGACCAAACTTACCAATATTATAATTTGTTCCTTCCGGCAATTGTAAATCCGGATAATAAATATCATCCTCAGCATCCGATTTTCCTCTTTCAATGTCTGAACTTCTCCGTCCTTCTTCTCCAATAATTCCAACAGTTCCTCGATACTTGGCAAGATGTGAAGCTGCTCTTGCAACTCGTTGTTTAATTCCTGCAATCTTTGATTCTGCTCCAGAAACCAATTGAGTTGTCCGTCCCTCTGCTCCATCTCCTGATACATCTCTGCCATAAGTTCCTGTTGTTCCTCGATCTGGTTTATCATATTCTCCATCATTGGAATAACTTCTCTGCTTTCTTCTAATGTCATTCAATCGCTCCTTCCATTGCTTTAATAAAATTCCAACCTGTCCAAACACTTCCTGCATCTTTTTCAATATCGCATTCTGCTTCTTGATAATTCGATTTTCCTCTACTTTCCAAGAGGCGGATGCAAACTGTCCTAAATGATATTTTTCCTCAATCTTTCTTGCATCTGCTCCCTCATGAATGGTCGGTATTTCAATCTTTCCTTGCCGCTCATAAGATCGATGGTCAATCTGCTGTTCCTTCTTTAAATGCAGATTACATTCCTTCGCCCACTCACTTCGCCACAACTCACAGTTTTTCGGATTATTCCATCCTGTTGCATCGGTAACCTCACGTTTCCATTGTTTACGGTTACGAGAATCTAATTTCTGATTTCCATCTGCATCCAATACCGGAATGCGGATACCATTCCCTATATTGTGCTTCTGTGTTAATCTTCCGTTTCCAGCTTTAGCTTTCTCTGTATATTTCATGCTGTCTGTCCTCAATCTGCTGAATCTTTTCTTTCTGCTCACTTCTAAAATTCACCAGTTCCACAACATCTTTTATGTCATTATTCACAAGCAGCAGATATTCGTCCTGTAACTGATAAAACCTTTTCAAATTCTCTGTATACTTTGCTACACCAACCACAAAACGCTTCTGCTCTACAATCCTTAATCTGTATAGCTTTGCATAAAACTTCTTCTGGAATGATGACAGCTTCGCCCTGTGCAATTCCCTGATATCCGACGAATAAAAGTAAGGCTTTGCCATCCAAGGCATATCCACATGATGCCGTAACATATCTTCTGAAAACATCTCGTCCAGCTTTGCCAGTTTATGATAATATCTAAATTCCGGTGCCTGCACCCCCATCCACGCATCTTTCTTGAATACATATCCAAGCCTTTTCATCAGATATTTAAAATGCTCCTCATTCCCGGCAGCATATGCACACATCTTGGCATCCCTGAGAATTATCTCTTTCATGGACATTTCCTTTTCCCACTTGTCCCTGCTGATATTCTTTGGATTCCTGCTGTACTCTGCCGGCATGATGGAAAGTCCAATCTCATCACAATATTTATTTGTAATCGGCTGGCGCTGGTTCTTCCAGTTGCCTTTTGGTGAATTGTATTTTTTACCGGTTGTCATACTGACACTGTTCCAGATCAGATGCCCATGCATATGTTCCCTGTCAGTATGGACTGCATACACAGCCTCATAATCATCCCCCAACACATCCTTTGCAAAATGTTCCAACACGTACATCGCCTGCTCTGCAGTTACCTTTTCCTCTGGCGAGAATGATATGATTACATGATAGCCCTGCCTGTTATCCCAGTATGAAACCGATGCACGCATTCCCGGTGAAGATATGATTCTAAAGCTTGCTGATGCATTGCACTGCAATTACAAGGCAATCTCTGATTACAGCCTTGGTGCTGCTGAAGATATCATTGAAACACTTTTCTGGCTTGAAGAAAGTGCCTCATCACTTCCTGCCCGTGGAAAAGGTACAAGATTCCCAGAGTACACAGCTCCCGGCAACCTGATTCATCTTACTGCAATGACTCCGGCAAAGCCTTCCGAGACTGCCATACCAACTTACAACGAAGATGATTATGAAAGTGCAGGCTCACCTGTCGCATTAACTTTTGAATATGGATTGGTAAATGATTTCCTTTCGGAGTGGTGTGAAATGAAAACGAAATTAAATAATGGAGAGATTTCTCCTAACGAATATTTTGAGTGGAAAATAACATGGCCTCAGGCGTAAATGAAACTATTCATACACAGCTCACTTTAGTACCAAAATAGTACCACAAGACAAAAAACAAGCTCGCAAACACCCATTTTTCTAGGCTTTGCGAGCTTTTGAAAATTATTCAAACTCCTCTTTGCAAAGTTGTTATGTGGTATTTTTTGTGGTTTTTTGTGGTAGAAATCCGGGAGTTTTGTCCAGATTGTATCCAGTGCATGAATTTTTAAGGGATTGTATTGTCATTTTGTTGTCAGTTACAACTACTATCACCCTTTTCACTATTAACACTTTCTTTCCAAACACTATCATTTCCAACTAACCTAACAAAACAATTCATTACACTTCGCTTTATACTTCTTAAATTATCATAGTTCTGATAATTTTCTTCTATAATAAGTTTTTTAATTGAATCTGTATCCACTTCACCAGTATATTCTGCATAATCCAACAATAATTTATCGGCAAAATCCGAAACAAATTTCATTTTATCATCGTATGATAATGGTTGAAACTCATATGTCATATCAAATCTTGAAAACAAAGGTTCTGGAATCATATCTTTAAAATTGGTGCTATTTAAATTAGCCGTAAATACAATTATATATCCATCCAAATCAACAACCTTGCCATCCAAATCGGTATATTGACCGTCTTCTAACATTTCATAAAAGAATGTAAATATAGCCTCATCGGCCTTATCCAACTCATCTATTACAATAACTTTTGACTTACTGTGCATTATTTTATTAGTTAATTCCCCACCTTGTTCACTACCCACATATCCCTTAGGTGAACCTATTAAACTCCACAAAGAGCCTTTCCCCGAATAATTGCCAAAATTTATTTTTATGGGTGATTCTTCGGGATACATTTCTCTTTGTAATATTCTCCCAACTTCTGTTTTTCCAACTCCGGATTTGCCACATATCAATAAAGAAAATACTTTCTTTCTCTTTATTCTATGTAATAAGATAAATGCCTCAAGTTGCTCCTTAAAACTCTTTTTAAAATTCTCATGTCCATATAATTGCAAATTAACTTGTTCTATAATAGAATCAAATTCATCTTTTTTACAATTAACAACAGAAAACGTCTCCACTTCTTTATGTATCTCCTCTTTTGCTATTTCAACCACATCCGGCACATTATCACAATCTTCATCTATTTCAAAATAATAGCTAAATAATTCACAGGCTTCGCGCAAAAAAGTTTTCTCTACACAATATTCAATATTTTCTTCATTTTCTTCATTTAAAGAATTAATCCATCCCTCATATATGATTCGCAAATCATTTCTAACAAGAGCAGAGAGCACCATTACCGTTATATCAATAATAAAATGTTCAACACCATGTATTCCCGTATACTTTAAAGCTATAGTGTGATCCGTCAAATAAGAAATAGGATAAATTATATTCTCTCCATCCGTAAACTGCTTTGCGAATTCATTAAACTTTCCTTTTTCATAATATAATATTTTTTTCTTTTTCATATCTCTATTTTGCATTAATTTCCTGAATAACAGCAATTACATCAATAACCTCCTGATATTCCTTTAATTGCTTTTGTTTATTATTTACATTATCAACAGCATCCTTTGGGGGTTCTGACGAAGGATGTAATGTGTACTCGTCATCCTCATATATATATGATTTCTTCTGTTCATTATTTTCCGAAAAAATTTCTTGTAAACTTAACCTTTTATCATACTGACGTTTTCCCCTATAAATTCCTACTATAGTTACGCTGCCAACCTGTAAATCATATATATTATACGAGTTCTCGAAATCATTTTCAAACGTCATCGGAATCGTTAACATATATTTTTTATTACCGACAGAACAGCCCAATTCATAGACACAGTCCTTTAGCAAAGAATTAATCATGGCCGATAAATCAAATTCTATTTTCATATCATCTGAATTACTACTAATCTTTGTATCTTTAAAAGCTCCATTTAATATCATTTTAGTAACAGCATAAGATTCTTCCGCATTCAATAATTCTAGTGTTGCATTCTTTAATAAAACCAAATCACCCAAATTCATACTTGCATTTTCTTGGTACACATTTGCTTTAGAAATAATACTCGCAAGCATATTAGATTTAGTAGTCTTCACATCAAAATTTTCTAGAACCTTATTCTTTATACCATTATGCGTTTGAACATTATGAGATAAACCCAATTCAGATTTCACAGTCTCCAAGTAATTCAGATTACTATTAATACCAATATTAGCTTGTTTTTCAATGGTAGACTCCAACTCATTTTCCTTTGTTCCACCAGTAATAATTCGATTATTTAAAAGCATTGCTATCTCATATACTTTTTCAGTATTTATATAGTACAAGCTAAATATTTTCTTCTTCCCGTCTTGTTCATCATCTTTACTTTCAGCAACATTTGCCTTTATTCCTTTTATTTTGCTATATATCAGCATATAAAGTACGGTTATCATATAAATAACAACTTTAAGCTTTGACGGTAAAAACATTACATCTATCAAAACAAGTATTAGGTATTCAACAGATGCCAATATTAACGCATAATATAATCCGCTTAATTCCTTTTGACTTTCTCCTTGTATGCACAACAGCTTCAAAACTACTGCCAACAAAACCGGTACAGTAAGAATATACGGCAAATAAAAATTTATTATATTAAATATTTGTACGATATCCACCAATATGCACACTATAGAAACCGAAACTAATAATATTGCGATATAGTGCTTCCAATTTTCAATAATGCTTTCTTTGATTTTTTTCAAATTCTTCCTCCCATTATATAAAACCCTAAAATATATTCGATGGTAACTTGCTGAATACTATTATTTATGGATTAAACACTACTTGTCCCTTAAATTCTTCAAAAAAGTTCATCGGAATACTTCGTTGACATTTAAAACTTTTTTCCGCAACATATGTAAAGCTTTTTCCCAATTCTTCTCCGGGACACATTATTAACCCATCAATTGCACCATCCATAGCATTCGTTAATGCAATAAGATATCTAATAGTTCTCGTCGTAAAATTATCATTAATCTGTTCTTCAAACTGTGGAGAATATTTCCCAAGATCAATCGTCGGCGAATCTTGCACTTTAACCTCCAACATTTGATTTCTTATATCTGGATATCCACCTTCAAGACTATCTTGCTTACCACTGTACCCTAATTGATAAGCCACCATTCTTTCTAATTGTTGTCCTCGTTGTTTTGTAGATAATGAAATATCCAGCTTTTCGCCAATAAGTTTATCAGAAATGCGTTCGTCTATAATCTCAATCGGTAAAACTTTATTCGGTTCATCTTTTATACTAACATCTGCATTTATAGTTTCATCACCACTAGCCAGAATTTCTTGTGGCAAATTTGAATCAGCTATTACCATACCTCCATCGCGAATAATATATTCACGTTTTTTATTGGAAATAATAAGTTGTTGTTCAACTGTAGGTTTACCGAATTTTCCAAATCTATTTTCAATATAGTCTGGAGTCATTACAACTATAGATTCAATACAATTATCCGCATTTATCTTACCAAGAACAAATCTTACATCACTTGCCAACAAAGTTTCCCCATTTTTCAAATCAACCTGCACTGAAGCACTGTTCGGGTTTCTATTCCATACTTGCAAGTTGTACGAATTACCCGTTGTGACAATATATGTATCTATATATTCTCTTAAGAAAGCTGGTACTCCTTTTTGTTTCGGTGGCACGATTTCATACTCATCCGCCGCTTCCGGCATATAGTTTGATAATAGATGATTGGTTACAATCTTTCTAAAATTTGATCCATCTGTTCTTGATTTTCCTGTCATTGGTATAGTCTGACCAATCAATGGTCTCAATGCTTCTACTAACTCTTCTGGTGTAGATATAACACTTTTACATTTGGGCGGTTTCTTCCCCTCTTCAATATAATTCATTAGCAATTCTCTCTTCCTTTACTATAAACTTTCTATTTTTAATATTTCTTCCTCTGATAAATCAAATGCATCATAAACAATCTTATCTATTGCATTTTCTAATTTACCTGATGCCCCAGCCAGCAACTCATCTACATAGCCAGCTATGACTATTGCATCCTCTTTTTTTATTCTCGGAATAGGCCATCTATTCAAATTCGATGTAGTATACCTATATTTCTGGGAATATAAACAACCACTTATCATTTTTTGATAATATTCCATAGCCTTCGAATTTAAAACTCCTAACGCAAAACAATAATATTGATGTGTGTTTAAATCTAAATATTCCGATGTAAAAATTGAAACTTTCCTCGTTAGGAAGAATGTATTACCTTGACACAATTTACCTGACTCATCTAATGCGAATGAATTATTGGACACAATATCCCTCGTGACAATTTTTGTTTGTTGAAATTTTGACAACTTCTGAGGAACCCAGCACTCATACCACATCCTACTCTTAGATTCTGCCAAATAAGAACGTTTTTTTAATACATCTGAACATTCTTCAAGATATTCTGCTGTTTTAGGTATTTCTTCCAACGGAATAGCAACCATATTACCATCAATCTCTCTATGCGGATATAGAATATATCTATCTTTTGAGTTATTCCCCCACGAAATATTCCATTTATTCACATTAAAACTCTGTATCAATGGATAGACCGTGATGTCCTCAAATGCATGCTCATCAATAAAGTTTTTGGTCATTGGTTTCACAAATACCGTATCTGCGGTTGTCTTTATCCCTACACATACATCAAATATATCAGCAAGAGAACATAACTTTTGTTCATCCATTTTTGTTTTAATAGTGTTCTCGTCACTTGTAGAAAAGTTCCATGTTTTTCCATTATCAGGTATCTTAACCTTTGAACGAGACACTTCAAAAACTTGTTTATCTTCATTTCCATAGTGAACGAATCTTTTACCACAAGTCAACTCATTTTCGACATACTCAAACAACTCATTAGCGTTCAGACACTCATACTGACCATTTTGCTCAGCAGTTTTTATTCCAATGTAATCCACCTCACAGTTATCACACTTACCATTTTCACACATAATAATTGCCGGCAAAACAGCAGCACCAAAAAATTTCGTATCATACAGATCTACCAATTTTCTGACGTGTCCTGTTTGCGATAAGTATTCACGTATACCCACACCATAATTAGCCGTCAAATACTTGTTACTTGTAATCAAGCACATCCTTCCATTTTCATTCAATAACTTATCACTTTTTTCCAGAAAACAAGTAAAAATATCAAATCTTCCCGTAGCACTAACAAAATTATTTTTTATAAAATCCCTATATTCAATAGATAAATTTTGTAATCGGATATAAGGTGGATTACCAATAATATAATCTGCTTTATCACTCACGCATAAAAAGTCCTGGCAATATACAGGTAATTCTCTTATCAAATCTAATACATCGTCCATTTCATGAACCAAATTTCTTTTTACTAATGAAGAAACCATGACAATCTTGGTAACAAATACATTTGATGGTTTTGTATCATATGCTCGTATCAATTTATTTTCCAACAATTTGTCTCTATATACACTTGTAGCTTCATTTACGTACAAACCATCTATAAATCTTTCTATGATCTGTTTTATAAAAGTCCCCGTTCCACACGCTGGATCAACAATGTTTTTTACATAAGATACCGTCTCATCATATCCTATGATATCTAACATATACTTAATTATTTCATCAGGTGTCCTTTCACTTCCTGATTTCTTCCGAGATTCTAAATCTATTCCATCTGTCAATAATCCAAATAGAATTTCGTCTAACTCTTCCTCTGTTTTGTCAGCAAATGAAATTTCATTATTATTCATATCAGAGAAACCCACACATATTTTTTCAATCTGTTTCTCATTAAATTCTATTCTACTCCTATTCAATATTTCAATCAGCACCGCTGTAGCCATATATATTGCCGATATGGAATAATTTAGCATTTTATCTTGTGCAGATAGCTCATTTTCTACTTTTCCAAACATCTTGTCGATAAACTTTGTCTCATCATCTTGAACATTCAAATAATAGATATGTCCATAATTTCTTTTATAAAATCCGAAATTCTTATTTATAATATAGTATGAATTTTCTAATACACTCATAGCATCCATAATACAAACCTCCACCTAGTCTTCTGTCAGTTCCATAATATCTTGTAAATCGCACTCAAGAGCATTACATATTTTCAATAAAATATCTGTATTCACATTTTCATTTTTTCCCAATTTAGCAATAGATGTTGTACTAATATCAGCCTTTTCTGCCAGATCTTTTTTAAGCATCTCTCTATCAATTAATAATTTCCATAATCTCTTATAACTTATCTTCATGTGTGCACCCTCACATCCGAACATATTTTCTTAATTGTACCATTCAACTGCCGCTTTTGCAATGATATTTTCGTGTTCGCTAAATCCATAACATCACCTTCCTCTCCCAACATCTCTTACTTTCTCCCCAATCCATCCCAAAAACTTCTCCAACAGATTCATCCCACCAATCACAAACTGCTTCATAAACTCATACGCCTTTTCCAGCTTATCCTTCAGGCTTCGGTTTTCCTCCCGGAGCATCTGATTCTGATACCTCAGCTCTATCACCTGCTCCTTCAGATAATCGTCGCCATCAACAGTTCCCAAAGTTCCTTCTTAAGCCTTTCCGCCTCCTCCAGTTTCATCTGTGCCTGCTCCGTCTGCCACTTTGCGGTATCCGTTATCATCATCCACTTGTCAGCCTCTTTTTGAGCGACCTCAATTTCTTTTTGTTTATCGGTAAGCTTATCTACATTTTCAGAATACTCTACCCGCAACTCAGAATTCTTTATGCGTAAATCCGTTGTTTCCGACTGTAATTTCTGATTTTTGGCTATGGTATCATCCAGCTTTTTTTGAGCTTCGAACTGTTCTTTTCTAAAACCCTCTCGCTTATTTTCAATTTCTTTTTCCAGAGTCTCAATCCGTTCTTCTTTTAATTCCAGAACAACCTGTGCGCCCTCTATCTCCTCCTCAAGTGCAGCCACTTCTTTTGCCCGCTCCTGCTTCTTATAATCCAGTACGGATAAATGCTTATTGTGTGTATCTTTCTTTTTCCAGTCAATTCCGTACCGGCTCATAATAAGAGCAATATCCTCTTTCTCTGCCTCCGCCCACTGCCTCCATTCGGTATTGCCTTTTCCTTCACTTACAAATCCTCTGGTAGCAAGTGCCGCCTTAAGACTTGTCTTTGTCGCCAATCTTCTCTTGCAACCGGATACCCAAGGGATAAAATTCAGATGCAAATGTGGTGTTTCCTCATCCAGATGAATATAAGCACCAATCACATAAAGCTGTGGATTGCGAAGTTGAAACTTTTTCACATAATCCTTTAGCACCCATGTTGCAACCTCTGCAGAAGAACTACCTACTCCGGTATCATCCCTATTGCCTATCTGAACGATAACCTCATAAAATAATTTTTCCTGCTTGCTTCGGGAAATCTTATCATAATAACTTTTAATCTGCCTGTCCTTGCGTTTCTCTTTTGCATTGTATTCCTTAAGTGCCTTGTCAAACAATTTATGATAAGCCTGCTTAATATCCTCGTGGATAAGAGTGATGTTATTCTTGGTACGGCTGGCATCTACATTGTCAGCTATAAATCTCCTAGTGTTGTGCCCGATGGAACCTTCTCCATTCATGAAACTGATTGTTCTTTCCATTGTCAAAATCCTCCTCTTTTGGTATGTATATAGGCACCACCTTCTTATCCGTAATGAGTGCCGGATACGGCACGAAACAGCAGATTTCCTTGGGAAGGTTTTGTTACTTTTGTCAAAAGTAACGCAAAAGCACTTTTGACAGATTCGCCATCAAAAATGCAGACCCGCAAGCGGGTTTTGCGCTCCTCGCCGGAGTGGCTGTACGGCTCTGCGAGCCAGATAAAGCTCCCCTGTGGGAGCTTATGAGCCGCAGATATGCGGCATATCCTTTACCATACACAGCCCCTTTAATACCCGTGCCGGTTCCTAATGAAAACAGTTCACCACATCATGCAGAACTACTTCCTCTGCTATCATTCTTGCCTGAGTTCGTAGCTGATACATTTCCACAAAAGAATTCGACTGCTTGGGTTTATGTTTATGTAACCACTCATTTTCAATATCTTCCAGCAATTCATAAGCCACTTCATTTACCTCTGTTGCTTTATCATGTAATTCTCCAAATCGTACCAGACTTCTGTATCGCTGCGGATATTCCTTCTGTATGTAATCCATCCACATATGACCATATTTTCCTACATCTGAACTATTCTCCTCTCCACCTAATGTAATCAACGGATAAAAAATACCTTCTTTTTCTATGTATTTCACGCCTAATTTTTCAAATAATGTTTCTTCGCTCATAGCCGCCACTTCCTTTCCAAAAATGTTTTTATTCCTCATTTGGTACTGTAAGGTGTTTCATATCCGCCAATGTCCTCGGTTGTTCCTTGAAGCCTTCCAATATTTCCAGCATGGAACGGATGGGAGTAAGTAACTCCCCATCCATATCCGATGCCTTTTCTATCCTCTCAAGCTCATGCTCAATCCTTTGCAGGTTCTGCCGGAATTGTACCAACATCAACGGATTGCCTGTGGCAACCACCTTTTGATGAAGAACACTCTGGATAATATAATCCTGCTTGGTACGAAATCCACTGAGCTTCACTCTGTTATTCAGTTCTTCATTTTCCTCCGGCGACATACGAAATGCGATTGTCACATTACGCCATCTGTTTTTATCATCTCTATTCTTTTCTGACATTGACCAACGCCTCCCTTTCTGTTTCCAGTTGTGCTGCCATATCCGTCTGCACCGTTGGAAATAAATGTGCATAATGATATGTGATATCAACCGCCTCATGTCCGACTCTTTCCCCTATTGCCAATGCTGAAAATCCCAAGTTAATCAACAGAGAAATATGAGAATGTCGTAATCCATGAATTCGGATTCTCTTCACTCCTGCAAGCTTTGCACCCCTATCCATTTCATGATGCAGATAACTTTTTGAAATGGTGAAAACTCTGTCATCATCCCTTATTCCATAAAGACTGCTTATGAAATCCTCCATCTCAACAGCAAGAAAATCCGGCATAACAATTGTTCTGTTACTCTTTGGTGTTTTCGGGTCTGTAATTACATCTTTGCCTTCCAGTCTCTGATATGACTTGTTTATCCGAAGCGTTTTCTTTTCAAAATTGAAATCACCCGGTGTCAAGGCAAGCAGCTCACCTTCACGAATACCAGTCCAATAAAGTATTTCAAATGCATAATAGGAAATAGGCTTATCTGCCACGCACTCCAAAAATGCCTGAAATTCCTCCTGTGTCCAGAACTCCATTTCCTTATTTTCTTCTTTGCCCATAGTTCCGGCTTTTCGTGCCACATTATCCTTTAGACCATACATATTTACAGCATGATTTAATATGGCACTGAGCTGATTATGAATAGTTTTCAGATAGGTAGGGGAGAATAACTCCCCATTATCCTTTTTCAACTTCATAATCTCATTTTGCCACTGGATGACATCCGAGGTCCTAATATCATCCAGTTTCCGTTTCCCGAAATAAGGCAGAATCTTTGTCTCAATAATGTGCTTCTTTGTCAGGAAAGTATTGCGTTTTATTCTTGGTTCTAAATCCGTCAGATAAATATCCACAAAACTTTTGAAGCTCATACTGATACTCTGATCCTCTTTCAGCTTGAAATTTCTCTCCCATTCAAGGGCTTCGCTCTTCTTGTCAAAGCCCCTCTTGGTTTTCTGTTTCCTTGCTCCGGTCAAATCCTTATAATAGGTTCTCACCTCCCACATTCCAGTCTTATTATTCTTGATAACCGCCATCTATCCCACCTCCTTATCCGTAGATAGCCCGTAGATTCGTTTCATAAAATACTGTGTACTGACACGCCCTTTTATTGTCACGAATCCATCCGCCTCAAGTTCCGCATTCAGCCGTCGTATCAGTTTATAGGAATACGATAGTGAAACTCCCAGCTTTTCCATTACATCCTGCGCTGTTAAAAATCTCTTGTTCTCCATAAGCAAATGCCTCCTCTCTTTTGTTTTATTATTCAGTTCATTTCTGAACGGTTATGATGTGTATTATATTAACAGTTCATTTTTGTACTGTTAATATTTTTTAATAAAAATATTTCATTTTTGCACTGTTGATGATATAATCTATGTATATGCATAATTTGTACCTCGTGTTTTCATATAAGCTACAATACTCATTACACTTATAAGGAGCAGTTAAAATGGGCGAAAAATTCACCAGCCGGATAGGTTTTTTAATTAGGAATTTCAGAATTGCGGCAAAAATGACGCAAAATGAATTGGCAGATAAGTGCGGGCTAAACGAATCCACAATCAGAAACTATGAGCTCGGAAACAGATATCCGGATGAAGCAACTTTATTAAATATTGCAAACAATCTAGGAGTCAGCTTTTATGCATTATCTGACCCTGATGTAGCAAATATATTCAGTGCACTTCATGTACTGTTTAACATGGAATGGGCATATGGACTACGACCTACTATGAAAGATGGAGAAGTATGCTTCAAATTTGAAGAGCAGCTCCCAAGTGCCGGTCCCCGTCCACAGGAAGACCTTGATAACTTCCGAAAGATGGTTGAATATTGGGCACGCTTTCGAGACAAGCTTGAAAATGAAGAAATATCAGAAACGGAATATTACCTCAAAGAGATAAAATACCCAATGAACCCAACAGACCCGAATAAAGAATATACTGTATCGCTAAATCTTGATGATGACGACCAGCTACTGGTTCAAAAAATGAATGAGGATGATGATGCAGAAGAAACCGCTGAATTGTTAAAAGACTTGTTTCCGGATTTCTCTTATGTGAAGAGGAAAAGGAAACCGAAAAAGGAGTAAATGGAGTGTTGCATTATGAACCTGTTTTGTTTAAATGGATATAATGTAGAAAAAATTCGTCTAGATCTTAATGAAGTTATTGGTTTTCCCAATAACACAAGCATCGAAGGTGGCTATGACATCATATGCACATTAGTTATTGACTCTGCATGCTATCACATTGAACATGACCGATTATACTCTGCCACTGGTACTCTTTATCGCTTTTCAAAAGGACTTGACGCTTGTTATACAGATCTTTTTGGCTCCGCAGAATATCATTGTTTGTATAAAAATGATTTAACTTTCAAAGTTGAAATGACAAATGGTGGACACGCCATTGTAACCGGAGTCTTCCAAGAACGCCCTAATAAACAAAATGTACTGCAATTCGAATTTGATACTGATCAATCTCGCTTATTAAGTGTTATTCAAGATATTGAAAGTTTAAAAGTAAAATATGGTGGTATGGAAGGATTACGCAACAAATAGAAGGAGAGAGAGATGAAACATTACAAAAGCATAGACGAAGCCATTGAAGATTTTTATCATAACAATTGTATAAATCCAGATAAATACTTATCTGTAGAAAAAGACGCATATTCTAACGATAAAGAACATGATTCCTACATTGGCACAGATATTTTTTCTTCACAAGTAAATGAATGGTTACAAATTTTCCCTTATGAGGACATAAACATATTTTTAAATTTATTGGGCCACTACACATATCTAACACGTCGTGAATACTCACATAGAATATCAATCTTATCAGAAGAAATTTCCAAAAAACTTCAAGATATGAACGTTGCCTTTAATGATGCTGTTTTTATAACCATACCATCCCCTCAAGGAATAAAAAGTGGCGGAGATGAAATTCGTTCTTACTTAAATACCATAAATATATGCAGAGGAATTAACAACAATCAAATCATATGTTCTGAAGAACTTATATCTCCTAAGATTTTTGAAAACAAACGCGCACTAATATTTGTAGATGATTTGATAGGTAGTGGAAAGACTATTCTTGCTTCCATTAATAGTTTTCTTACCTATTTTAAAAAAATTAGTATTGACCCTTCTCAGTTCCAGTTATTTTTTGCAGGAATTTATGTAAACCAAAGTGCTAGTTCCAATATCATTAAATACTTTAAAAAAATGAATATTCAGGTTGAGCCTATCTATATGGAATTACCCAAAAAACTACTAAAGGGAGATGTTATTTTTGATTCTAAAGAATATAAACATGTAATTGAAGTCATCAAAAAATATGAAAAAATAATTGATTCCTATCAAGCAAAAACCTCTTCAAAAACATATGATATGGGCTTTGACAAATGCAAATTAACAATAAGTTTTTATTACAATACTCCTAATAATACACTATGTAACTTTTGGGAATATTCCGATATTCATACTCCTTTGTTCGAGCGGCGTTCACAAACCAGACCCTCCGTTAACAATCTTAAAACAAGAAAAAGTAATAACGAAATAAATGCATATTTGCAGAAAGCGATTAAAAATGAAACCATATGAAGAAATAATATTAAGCTATATACATAAATATCACGAAATCAATTTGGAACAGTTGCAATATGAAATCGGGTTAAATATTTCGCTAATTTCAGACATATTACGAAATCTATATGAGAGAGAATATTATAAAATAGACAATGATAAATTGTATTTAACCGAAAAGGCAGTCACTAGTGTAACTGAACTGTGGAATGATTGGAGTTTTTCATGCAAGGATTTCTCTGCTCCAAAAACAAAGACATTTGATTGGGATTTCTTGTATATTCCAAAAAAATTTGATAATATGTAAAAAGGGATAACTAGATTGAGGTGCATTCGCCTCCTTGCAAAACGTAACTAACTCTTTAATTTACAAAGCCACTTTGCGTGAAAAGCATACGCAAAGTGGCTTGCAAATCAAAGATTTGCAAGTTCCAATTTCAAGTAGTTGTCCCTTTTATTGTGAGGTTAACATGGAAAATAATTATATCTATAGATTAAAAATTAATATGTTTGAACAAGGGTTCAGTACTTCATACATTGATAAATGCTGTTCTTATGCTACTTTACTAATCTCCCAAAGTTTGCCTGTGATTTTTGACAAGAACCACCTTGACCAAATATTAATGCTTGATACACTAAAACTTGATTGCTACCATGAATTCGAAATCTATACCAAGGGGAAATCAAGAATAATTTTGGCTCCTAGCAAACCATTAAAATCACGTCAACGTTGGATTTTAGATGAAATACTAAATAAACTCCCCACTAATCAATGTTGTCACGGTTTTGTTCAACAACATTCTATAAAAACAAATGCTGAAATGCACGTTAACAAAGCTCAAGTACTATGTATGGATATCCATAATTTTTTTCCTTCAATTAATATTGACCAAGTATTTGAAGTCTTTCATCGAATAGGATACACATCTGACGTTGCCCAGGCATTAGCACAATTATGCACACATAATGGTATTCTTCCGCAAGGAGCTCCTAGCAGTCCCGCTCTTGCAAATATCATTTTCAACCCAATTGATCAGCAAATTTTAAACTCAATATCAACCAAAGATATTACATACACTCGATATGCTGATGACTTGATTTTTTCTTCTTCACATGAAATTGACTTCCTTATTCCATTGATATCCGAAATTATTAGTACCAATGGATTTAAAATAAACAATGATAAAACGCATTTGATGAAAAATCCGTACCGAAAAATGATTACTGGACTGATTGTAACTGATACTGTTAAAGTCCCCAAATATTACAAGCGAAAATTTAATCAAGAATTGTTTTACTGTGAAAAATATGGTGTTGCATCTCACCTTAAAAATTGCAGAACTCATAAAAAAGTGAACTTCAAGGAATATATGTATGGTAAAGCATACTACATAAAAATGATTGAACCCGATTTGGGTGAAGAATACCTCCGACGCTTAGATGCAATCCGTTGGTAACTAATAGATTAAATTATTGTCATTTGATTGTCACGCAATCAAAAACGAGCCAAGAAACGCCGTAAATTCGGCATTTCTTGGCTCGTGTACATTATTCAAACTCCAGACCGACAGTAAAAGCTATTAGCAAAAATCCTTGATTTTAGGGCATTTTCAAGAAGTATTAGGCACTAAAGAACAATAAAAAAAAGAAAAATAATGCAATAAAAATGCAATGAAGTACATTCGTGTTTTGCTATACTTCAAACTTAACACCCTCAATATCTTCACAAAAACTTCTTTATTTGTAGCTGGTTATAATTTATACTATACAGAGAATTTACTGCCAAAAAGGAGTTGATTATAATGGAGAACCTTTTTACACTTATCGACAAGATATTACCGCTACTATCCACACTTCTAGGTGCTTTCATAACATACTATGTTACGGTACTTAGCAAAAAAAATGAGATAAAGGTTAATGCACAAACTAAAGCAAGAGATGAATATTGGATACCTTGCTCTATGGCAATCTCAAATTTGCAAAAGAAAATTGCAGCATTAACAAAAGATGAAAACTGTTACGTTAGCTTTCAAGGAGAAAATAGTTGCGAACTACAAACTGCTGAATTATTAAAATATCTTCAAGCAGATAAAAGAGTTTTCTTTTATGAAAGAACCAGAAACATATTGAGCTTATTAGAAAAGAACATACAAGATTTTGAAAATGCAGTAGATAATGATGTTCAATCTCTCATAAAAGATTTCCGCAAACATTACTATTCTATGCTTCACAATTTTTCAGTCTATATCAACAACAACTGTACCGATTGTGCAATAACTATCAAAAAGACTTTGCCGCAGGAAATAAAAACTGCTCTATTAACACACAACGGTATCGTTTGGCATGGACAAGTAGTAAATGTTGACTTTATCAGAGGCGATTACGACCTTTCAAACACCTTTTCAACCGATATGTCCTATTCCTCTGATGATTTTTATTTTGATGTATGGTATCAAATAAAAGAGGGGTGCAAACAAAGAGAGGAATTTGGTTTAGCCCCCGAACAACAATTAGGTTTAGATGTTCTTGACTTTGAATATGAGAATATCGGCAAATTTGCTAACATACTAAACCAAGCTATTAAAACCAAAGATTATCAAGCAGAATATACAAAGATATTTGAAACGTTATCTTTACTACAATCAGAAATTTTAAATAACATTGACAAAGCCACAATTTTATAATTTCAATCCAAGTAGACGTTCAGCAATGAGCGTCTATTTTTTTACCCCAAAACCAGAAAGGAGCTGATACACCATGCCTGTATTCCGAGTGGAAAAGACAAGTAGCTACACCGTTATGTCGAACCACCACCTACGCAACCCAGATTTAACCCTAAAGGCAAAGGGACTTCTTTCTCTTATGCTCTCACTTCCCGAAAATTGGGACTACACCTTAAAAGGGCTGTCCTGTATCTGCCGGGAAAATGTTGACGCTATCCGCACCGCTGTATGGGAGTTGGAAAAAGCCGGGTACATTACCCGCAGACAGGGACGAGATGAAAAAGGGAAAATGACTGCTATTGAATACACAATATATGAATTTCCCCAGCCGCCGAAGCCCAAAATCCCGGTATCGGAAAATCCAATATCGGATAACCCGACAACGGAAATCCCGGTATCGGAAAATCCAACGCAATTAAATAAAGATAGATCAACCAAAGATTTATTAAATACAGATGTATCAAGTACCTATTCCATTCCTTTCCAGAAAGAAGCGGCTGCACCGCCGAAACGGAAAGGAAACGGATATACCAACATGGACGCAGTAAGGGCTTATGAGGAAGTCATTAAAGACAATATCGAATACCCCTATCTGATACAGGACAAGTCCGTTGACAAAGGTATGCTGGACGAGATTGTTTCCCTTATGCTGGAAACCGTCTGTACCCGCCGCAAGATGATACGGATTGCCGGAGACGATTATCCTGCAGAGCTGGTAAAAAGCAAATTTATGAAGCTAAACAGCAGTCATATCCGTTTTGTGCTGGACTGTATGCACCAGAACACCACCAAGATACGCAATATCAAAAAGTATCTGCTTGCGGTACTGTTCAACGCACCAAACACCATTGACAGCTATTACACCGCCCTAGTCAACCACGATATGTACGGCGGTGCTTGAAAGGAGGACAACACATGACAATCAAACCGGGAACGCTGGTTTATGACAAGGAAAGCGGACGCTATGACATACGCTCCGGCTTAAACGAGTATTACGGGGGCTTACATTGCGGACAGAGCTTTGAAGTCTTTGACGGGAAGCATTGGAAGCCTACCCGTATCGAAATGGATATGTGCCGGAACTGGTATCTGGTGGGTATCGACACCGACAATTTAGAGGGCTTACGGGTACGGAGAAATGCAAAGAGATAATACAGGGACAGCCGCAGAAACGGTATGTCCCTTTTTTCATGCCCGACCACCACCTAAATCACCCAATCCCACGAAAGGAGGAAAATCATGCAGGAACAAGTCAACGAAAAAACCGTTGCCCTATCCATAAAAACCGCCAAACTGACCGCTTCCGTTTTGCAGGCAGCTCTTAAAAAATTCCTGCAAGCCCAGAAAAATAAGCAACCCAAGCAGTACCAGGGAAAACAGACCCTAAAGCAGCTTATAAAGCAGAATACAGGCGTATCAAACATTGAAATCGCAGACGAAAACATCAAAGCCTTTGAGCCAATCGCCAGAAAGCACGGGCTTGATTACAGCTTAAAGAAAATCAAGGACGAGAACCCGCCCCGGTATCTGGTTTTCTTTAAGGGACGGGACATAGACGTTATGACCGAAGCGTTTCGGGAGTTTACCGTTACCCAGCTTAACCGCCAAAAAAAGCCGTCTATCCGTAAAGTCCTTGCTACCTTTAAAGAAAAGGCAAAGGAGCTTAACAATAGCCGGGATAAAGTAAAAAACAAGGACAGGGGGCGTGAGCTATGAAACCAAATGTAAAAAAGCTGCTTATCCTTAATTTGCCGTACCTGTTCTTTGTATGGCTGTTTATGAAAGTTGGCGAAGCATACCGATTAACGCCGGGGACAGACCTATCCGGGAAGCTGCTGCACATTGCAGAGGGCTTTTCCCTTGCTTTCTCTAACGCCCTGCCGAGCCTTAACGGACAGGATTTTCTAATCGGCGTTGCCGGGGCAGTCATTGTCCGGCTTTTGGTGTATTTCAAAGGCAAGAACGCCAAGAAGTACCGTAAAGGCGTAGAGTATGGCTCTGCCCGCTGGGGAAATGCAAAGGACATTGAGCCTTACATAGACCCGGAATTTTACAACAACGTCCTGCTGACCCAGACAGAACGGCTTACCATGAACAGCAGACCCAAAAGCCCCAAGTATGCGAGGAATAAAAACGTCCTTGTCATTGGCGGCTCTGGAAGCGGCAAAACCCGCTTTTTTGTCAAACCGAACCTTATGCAAATGCACAGCAGCTATGTTGTTACTGACCCCAAAGGGACGGTGCTAATCGAGTGTGGGAAGCTCTTAGCCAAAAGCGGGTATCGTATTAAAATCCTAAATACTATCAATTTCCGTAAGTCCATGCACTATAACCCTTTCGCCTACTTGCGGAGTGAAAAGGACATTTTGAAGTTAGTCAATACCATTATTGTGAATACCAAAGGCGAAGGGGAAAAATCTTCCGAAGATTTCTGGGTCAAAGCGGAAAAGCTCTATTATACCGCTCTGATCGGCTACATCTACTATGAAGCCCCGGAAGAAGAGAAGAATTTCACTACCCTGCTGGATATGATCAACGCCAGCGAAGCAAGGGAAGATGATGAAGATTTCAAGAACCCGGTAGACCTCATGTTTGACAGGCTGGAAGAAAAAGACCCGGAACACTTTGCCGTCAAGCAATACCGCAAATATAAATTGGCGGCGGGCAAAACGGCGAAGTCGATTTTAATTAGCTGCGGGGCGAGGTTAGCCCCTTTTGACATTAAGGAACTTAGGGAGCTTATGGAAACGGACGAGCTGAAGCTTGACACGCTGGGAGATAGAAAATCAGCCCTCTTTGTCATTATCTCCGACACGGACGATACTTTCAATTTCATTGTTGCCATGATGTATACCCAGCTTTTTAACCTGTTGTGTGATAAAGCAGATGATGTATACGGCGGCAGGCTTCCCGTTCATGTGCGCTGCCTGCTTGATGAAGTGGCAAATATCGGTCAAATTCCAAAGCTGGAAAAGTTGATTGCCACTATCCGAAGCAGGGAAATATCTGCCTGCCTTATCTTGCAGGCGCAGAGCCAGCTAAAAGCCATTTACAAGGATAACGCAGATACCATTGTGGGGAATTGCGACACAACCTTGTTTTTGGGCGGTAAGGAAAAGACCACCCTAAAAGAAATGTCGGAGCTGTTGGGAAAGGAAACCATTGACCTATACAACACGTCCGAGAACAGGGGCAGGGAAAGGACTTACGGCTTGAACTACCAGAAATTAGGAAAGGAGCTTATGAGCCAAGACGAAATTGCAGTCATGGACGGCGGCAAGTGTATCTTACAGGTGCGTGGTGTGCGCCCGTTTTTTAGTGAAAAGTTTGACATTACAAAGCACCCAAGATACAAATATCTGTCTGACTATGACAAGAAAAATGCGTTTGATGTGGAAAGCTATCTCAAACGCCACCCGGCAGTTGTCAAGCCGGACGAACCCTTTGACCTCTACGAAATGGAAGTCTAAAACGTAACCGCCGCAGGAAGCGGCACAACCAGACCGCCGACACAGGCGGTTTTTTCATGCAAAAAAATATTTCAGACAAAGAAAGTGAGGACTTTATTATGGCATTTTTCAATTCCGCAGTAGGTGTATTACAGACCCTTGTTATCGCTCTGGGCGCAGGCTTAGGTGTATGGGGTGTTATCAATCTTTTGGAGGGCTACGGCAATGACAATCCCGGTGCGAATGCTCATGTACGGTAAAGTATCACAAGAAAATTATGTCGAATTGACAGCCGCCTCCGCTATACCGAATAAGGAAATAAAGAGTCCTCAAATTTTGCGCTACTAAATGAAGACGAGCGGAAGTAATCTCCCGCTCGTCAGTAAACTTAACTATGCCATATCAATCCCGCTTCTTTCCCGCCACCGGCACTAAGAACAGCGCGGGCAACAGCAGGAAAGCGGTACAGACCAGCCCCCAGGGTATGGACACCTGCTGGGCTACCAGCCCCACAATAGGCCCGCCGATGATCTGCCCGAAAGAGTCCAGCTGTCCGCTGGTGGAAAAGACTGTGGCGCGCATTTTCTCATCCACTTGGTCGTTCATCCAGGCGGCCAGCACAGGCTCCTTGATGGTGCGCATAAGCCCCGCCAGCAGGAACACCAACAACATGAACCAAAAGCTCCGCCCCACCGCGAAGAGAACCAGGAACAGGATATACCCGGCGCTGGTGGACATGACCACACTGGTTCGGCTGACAGTCCCTTTTTTCTCCATGCGGGCGATGAGCAACTGAGAAGCCAGAATACCTAAGCCGTTGCCGATAAGACTGATAACACCGAACCAAGTGACGCTGTTCAGCGGCCCGATAACGGGTATTACCGTGTCATCCAGAAAATGAGCGGTGGAGAGCCGGTCAAAGCCTTCACTGGCAAGTCCCCCGCATAGTGTGATTGCTAAGAGCGCCAGCAACACAGGTGCGCCTTTCACAAAGCCCAGGTTGAGCTTGAACAGGCAGACAAAGTCTTTAAGCAAGCCCTGCCGTTCCTCAATAGCAGGGGAGAAGTTGGTTTCTGGCATGATGCGAACCATCACCAGCCCCAACAACAAGCACAAACTGCCCCCCAAGATGAGAGGCATTTGCAGGTTTATGTTTCCCAGCAGTGTGCCCAGCACCACGCCCAGAACGCCGCCGATTTGCCCCATTTGACTGCCCCGCAGGAACACCTTGTCTATGGGTTTGTCCTCTTCCTCCGAGGCAATCCACGCCTCCAGAGCGCCGGTGATGAAGGTATCACCGCAACCCCAGACAACCTGGGCCAGCAGAACCGGCGCGAACCACGGTAGCGCACCCTCCATCAGAAAGCCCAGGCCGTAGAGGAACATTCCAATCAGCACCGAGCGCCGACGGCTATACAAATCCGCCACCACACCGGTGGGCATCTCGAACAGAAAGCAGGAGGTCTCCTGAACCGTCCCTACCAGGACAAGCTGGAAAGCATCCAGCTGCACCACCTCCAGGTGGTACACGATGGAAAGCACTGTGGACATAGAAACCGCCAGGGAACAGACAAATCGGAACAGCAGGTAGACAGAATATGCCTTTGAATTTTTAGCAAACATGAAGTTACATTCTCCTTTCAAATCTCATTTTATATGACTTTTGCAAGCTGTTAAGCTAACTTGTGGA
>ERZ772969.1059-NODE-1059-length-22898-cov-3.225277_pt1 | contig 22898 bp, 16 predicted proteins | sample MGYA00511676_ERZ772969 | MGnify/ENA primary metagenome ERZ772969 (study PRJEB29015, sample SAMEA2737651) | human gut metagenome | biome: human gut; feature: human-associated habitat; material: faeces | place: China | collected 2012 ... | reverse complement strand
CCACAGCTTCTTCCCCCACAGCTTACCCCGATGAGCAGTCTTCTCAAAGAAATACAGCTCGTCGCGGAAACTCCACTCCCGGAAGCAGCCCCGCCACTGTATGTTCTGACCAATACGTACCGGACCAACGGTGCAACCGTTCTCCTCTACGATGACATCTTAAAAGAACTGTCCGATTTGTTTGAAAAGGATCTGATCATTCTGCCAAGCAGTATTCACGAAGTACTGATTCTTGCCGCCGATGAAAACGACAGGCAGAATCTCGACCATTACACCGCAATGGTAAAAGAAGTGAATGCCTCACAGCTTCAGGATGAAGAAATTCTGTCCGACCATGCCTACTATTACTGCCGGCACAGCCATCTGCTGACCATGCCGCAGCCGGTCTGCACTTCATAGATTATATTTCCAGACACAAAATCCCCGCAGAAAAAATTCTGCGGGGAACATCTATTACATTTCTACCAGTTTATCATATAGCTTCTCATATGCATGTGCCGAAGCATTCCAGGAAAAATTGCGATCCATCGCACGATAGATCAGTTCTTTCCATGCGGCCTTTTGTTCATGCTCCACACGATACGCATACCGGACAATATCTGCCATTTCCTGTGCATTAAAATTCGCAAATGAAAAACCACATCCTGTATTTTCATATTCATTGTATGGTTCTACCGTATCCCGGAGTCCTCCGGTTTCACGTACGATCGGAAGTGTTCCGTAACGCATGGCAATCATCTGTGCCAGCCCGCATGGTTCAAACATGGAAGGCATCAGCAGCACATCACTTGCCGCGTATATATGGTGCGAACGCTCCTCGGTAAATCCGATATGTACGCTTACCTTGTCCGGATACTTACTCTGATAATGGTGGAACATATTTTCATACTGGCTCTCTCCGGAACCAAGAACCACCAGCTGTATATCCATTTCGGTTAAAAGTTCATCCAATACGCAGCCGATCAGGTCAAATCCTTTCTGGCTGGTCATACGCGATACGATTCCGATCAGGAAAGCATCCTCCCTGACTGGAAGCCCAAGTTCCTTCTGTAATGCAACTTTGTTTTCTTTTTTCCCACTCACTGCATCTTTTTTCGAATAATTTACCGGAATATAAGGATCTGTCTGTGGATTATATTCTTCATAATCAATTCCGTTTAAAATACCATAAAGGCGATCCTTTCGGGCAGTCATCAGGCCACTTAAGCCCTCTCCCCCTTCTACGGTCGTAATCTCATTTGCATACGTCGGGCTGACGGTAGTAATATAATCTGCATATACCACGCCACCCTTTAAGTAGTTTGCTTCGCCATAAGATTCCAGTTCATATGCATTGAAAATGTGTGCCGGGAGTCCTGTAATATCCATTATCTCCTGAATTCGCCAGCGCCCCTGAAACTGCAGGTTATGAATCGTAAACACGGTTTTGATTCCCGCATAAAAATTATCATCTCCAAATACCGTATGCAGAAACACCGGAATAAGTCCTGTCTGCCAGTCATTGCAATGGATAATGTCCGGGGCAAAATCAATATACGGCAGACTAGCAAGTACTGCCTTGGAAAAATATGCAAACTTTTCCACATCTTCATAGATATTGTTGTATGGAGATTCTCCTGCGAAATAAAATTCATTGTCCACAAAATAAAAGTGAACTCCATGATATTCTGACTCGAAAATTCCAACATACTGCCTGCGCCAGTTCAGATTTACATAAAAATGGCACAAAAATTTTAAATTTGAAAGAAATGAGCGATCCATGCAGGCGTATTTCGGAATAACTACCCGCACATCATACTCTTTTTTGTCAAAATATTTCGGAAGTGATCCGACAACATCGGCAAGACCTCCGGTTTTCACGTATGGAACTGCCTCTGATGAAACAAACAGAATCTTCTTCATACATAACACTCCTTTACTTACTCTTCATCTGTAATCGTATTTTGTCCGTAATAAGAGCGATAAATTCCGAGTTGGTCGGTTTTCCTTTTCCATTGCTGATCGTATATCCGAACAGATCATCCAGCGTATCCATCTTGCCACGGCTCCATGCTACTTCAATTGCATGACGGATGGCACGCTCGACACGGCTTGGTGTCGTATCAAATTTCTTTGCGATCCCCGGATATAAAATTTTCGTAATAGAATTTAACATGTCCATATTCGTCACAGACATGATGATTGCCTCCCGCAAATACTGGTATCCCTTGATATGTGCCGGAACCCCAACCTCATGAATTATCTCTGTGACATCCTCTTCCAGTGTCTGTAACGAGTACTTTTCCGATTTCTTTTCCATCTCAACCGGTCTGCCAATTTCTTTTCGTACTTTGTTTTTTCGACGGTTGAGTGTCTTGATCCGGTCCAAAACAATATTCCGGTCAAACGGCTTCATAATATAATAATCTGCTCCCCGCTCAAACGCATCTTCGGTAATTTTTTCATTGCTGATTCCGCTGATCATCAGAAATGTTGGCCGGTTCTTTAGTGTATGATCTGCCCTGATCCTGTCAAGGACTGCCAAACCGTCCAGTTTCGGCATAATAATATCCAATAATACAACATCCGGTTCTTTTTCCTTGATCAGATGGCAGGCTTCTTCTCCATCCTTCGCCATCCCGATCAGGTGCAGTTCATCATCACTGGTTACCATTTCTTCCAATAAGTCACGCATAACCTCGTTATCATCTGCAATTGCGACATTTAGTTTTCCCATGTAGGCCTCCTAGAATGTCAAATTCAGTCAAAAATAAGCATACCAGAAAGCACTGTCCGATTTTGTCAAAATTTGTCGATAAATACAGTTAAACTATAGCACAACTGCCAATTTATTTCAATGTCTTATGCATTCTCTTCGAACTGGGAATTATACAGATCTGCATAAAATCCCTTTTGCGCCAGAAGCTGTTCGTGTGTTCCCTGCTCTATGATATCGCCATCTTTCATCACCAGAATCAGATCCGCATTTCTTATCGTAGAGAGCCGGTGTGCAATGATAAAGCTGGTCCGTCCACGCATCAGATTATCCAATGCCTTCTGAATCCGCACTTCGGTACGGGTATCTACCGAAGAGGTTGCCTCATCCAGAATCAGAATCGGGTTATCCGCAAGGATAGCACGTGCAATTGTAAGAAGCTGTTTCTGTCCCTGGGAAACATTACTTGCATCCTCGTTTAACTCCATCTGGTAGCCACCCGGAAGTGTCTGGATAAAATGGTGGGCATGTGCGGCTTTTGCCGCCTCAATCACTTCCTCATCCGTGGCATCTAAACGGCCATACCGGATGTTTTCCATGATAGATCCCTTAAACAGCCAGGTATCCTGCAATACCATACCAAATGCATCCCGAAGCTCCTGACGGTTAAAGTCGCGGATATCATGCCCATCCACCTGAATGGCTCCGCCTGTCACATCATAGAAACGCATAAGCAGTTTGACCATTGTGGTTTTTCCTGCTCCCGTTGGTCCGACAATTGCAATTTTCTGTCCAGGTGTTACATGAGCGGAAAAATCCCTGATAATGATCTGGTCCGGATTGTATCCGAAACTTACATGGGAAAAATCCACGTAACCATCCACATGGTCGAGATGCACAGCATGTTCAACCGTCAGTTCTTCTTCCTCTTCGTCCAGAAATTCAAATACGCGCTCGGAGGCTGCAGCCATCGACTGCAGCATATTTGCCACCTGCGCAATCTGCTGGATCGGCTGAGTAAAATTCCGGACATACTGAATAAATGCCTGAATTTCACCAACCCCGATGGTTCCGCGGATTGCCAGAAGTCCTCCGGAAATTGCCACTCCGACATAACCGAGGTTTCCGACAAACTGCATGATCGGCTGCATCAGTCCGGATAAAAACTGGGACTTCCATGCCGATTGAAACAGAATCTGATTGGTATCTTCAAATTTTTTGATGGTGCTCTCCTGCTTATTATATGCCTGCACCACCAGATGTCCGCCATAGACCTCTTCCACCTGTCCGTTGATATGTCCCAGATATTCCTGCTGCTGGCGGAAATATTTCTGCGAATGTTTGATAATAAACGAAATCAGGATGGCAGATACCGGAAGAATCACAAGTGAAATCAATGTCATAATTCCGGAAATTGAAATCATCATCACAAGTGTTCCGACCAGTGTCGCCACACTCGTAATGATCTGCGTCACACTCTGATTTAAACTCTGTCCAAGTGTATCCACATCATTCGTGATGCGGGATAGCACCTCTCCGTACGTGCGGCTCTCGAAATATTTCATTGGCATGCGGTTGATTTTCTCTGAAATTTCCTTACGCATGCGGTAACAGGTTTTCTGCGTGATTCCTGTCATGATCATTCCCTGTATAAAACTGAATACTGCAGAACAGATATACAGGCCAAGTGTAAACAATAACACTTTGGCAATATAGGTAAAATCAATAGATCCGGTTCCCGCGATCTTTTTTCCGAGACCTTCCACCAATGCATTCGTTGCACGTGCCATAACCTTTGGTCCGGCAACGGAAAAGACGGTAGACACCGCCGCAAAAATCATAACGGCAACGATTGCATACCAGTATCTTCCGAGATAACGAACCAGTTTTTCGATAGAGTTTTTGAAATCTTTTGACTTTTCTCCCGGTATCATTCCTCTGCCCGGGCCGCCCATCGGACCGTGAGGTCTTCTTGTACGTTGTTCTGCCATCTTATTTCACCTCCTCAGAAAGTCCCAGTTCTTTGGCAGACAGCTGGCTCCTGGCAATCTGCTCGTAAACTTCGCAATTGTGCAGTAATTCCTCATGCGTGCCTTTTCCGACAATCTTTCCATCGTCGAGTACCAGTATCTGGTCCGCATGCAGAATCGTACTGATTCGCTGTGCGACAATGATCACGGTCGTATGTTCCGTCTTTGTCTCAAGCGCTCTGCGGAGTGCCGCATCGGTCTTCATATCCAGAGCGGAAAAACTGTCATCAAACACATAAATCTTTGGATTCTTTGCGATCGCTCTGGCAATGGCAAGCCGCTGCTTCTGTCCGCCGGAAACATTGCTTCCGCCCTGTGCAATCGCACTCTCATACCCATCCTGTTTGCTGTCAATAAACTCTATTGCCTGCGCAATCTCCGCTGCTTCCCGGATCTGCTCATCTGACGCATCCTCTGCCCCGAAGCGCAGATTGCTTGCAATTGTACCGGAGAAAAGAATTCCCTTCTGTGGTACAAATCCGATATGTTCCCGCAGATCCTGCAATGTATAATTACGGATATCCGTTCCGTCAAGCGTGATCTCTCCGCCTGTCACATCATAAAAACGCGGAAGCAGGTTGACCAGCGTAGATTTACCACATCCGGTACTTCCGATAATTGCAGTGGTCTTTCCCGGCTCTGCAACAAAATCAATGTCCGAAAGCACATCTTCCGTGGCTCCCGGATACCGGAAATTTACATGATGAAAGGCAATCACACCCTCACACTGTTCCATGGCAACCGGCTCTTTCGGATCTGTAATCGTACTTTTTGTGCGTACAACCTCATCTATACGCTCTGCAGCCACACCGGCTCTCGGCATCATGATAGACATCATGGTCAGCATCAGAAATGCCATAACGATCATCATTGTGTAAGTAATAAATGCCGTCATGGAACCAACCTGCATATATCCGCCATCAATCCGCTTTGCGGCAACCCACACAATCAGAAGCGTAATGCAGTACATGATCATCATCATTCCCGGCATCATAAATGTCATAACACGGTTGGTAAACAACTGCGTCCTTGTCAGATTGCGGTTGGCCTCATCAAACCGCTCTTCTTCCCGTTTTTCCCGTCCAAATGCACGAATGACATTTAATCCTGTCAGAATCTCTCTCGAAACCAGATTCAGCCGGTCCACGAGATTCTGCATAATCTTAAACTTTGGCATGGCAAGGGAGGTAAGAAGCATTACAAACCCAAGAATAACAAGCACCGCAAGCGCGATCGCCCATTCCATTCCTGCATGGGTCTGTGCAACCTTAATCACACCACCGATTCCAATGATCGGAGCATAAAGAATCATTCGCAGAAATACTGCAGTCACCATCTGAATCTGCTGTACATCATTGGTACTTCTCGTAATCAGGGATGCCGTTGAAAAATGATCCATCTCTGCATTGGAGTACTGTACGACATTGCGGAATGTCTTATCACGCAGATCTCGTCCGATGGATGCTCCCACACGGGAAGCACAATATCCGACAACCACTGCCGCCATAACCATCAGCAGCGCAAAACCAAGCATCTTGGCTCCGGTGGTCCATAAGTAATGTTTCTGAATGGCATCTACATCCACACCTGCATTTTTATCACAGGAGATCGCATAGGTCACACCCATGGATTTCAATGTAGAAGATCCGATCGCATCAATCTGTCCGGACACCTGCTTTCGCATCTTAAGAATCTGCTGATCCGGTACCTGGCCGGCTGCCAGTGCCTGCATCAGCTGCTTCATATCTACCTGCGTCCCATCCGTTCCCATTTTCCCCGTGAGAGCCTTCTCGTCAATATCGGACTCCTTCATCTGGGACATCTGATATACCATGACGATCGGCTCCAACAGAGACTCATCCATATCGTCAAGCGTATCCTCTTCACAATTTCTCACATAGTTTCCATCTTTTTTCGGCTCCTTATAACAGGCGGCAAATGTTTTCTTTTCCCTGCTGGTCATAAAAAGCTGTGCTGACACAAAATCTTCCTGTGTCATTTCTTCCGGAAGAATATGCTCCACTCCGCTGCTCATGATTCCGACATCGATAATATCTGATGTATACTGTGGCAGGGACAGATCACAAAATGCCTGCATCACAAGAAAAGCCACAATAACCAGAATCCATTTCCAGTATGGGAGCATGTTTTTAAATATTTTTCCCATGATTTAACTCCTTTTCATATGCATAGCTTTTATACTATCACGAACTGATTTCCAGAACAATTCCTATTATATAAAACTTTTCTTAAATTAAAATGAAATGTGTGGTGCAACCACGGGCACCACACATTTTATGTTCTGATTTTATACCGCAGGGGTTACATAACCTGCCAGCTTCATTTCTTTTGTAAAATCATCGACAGACATTCCCGCTTTTTCTGCACCTGTTTCCACGGTGATGATCCCATCCTGCACCAGAGATGCATATGCACGAATCTGTCCTTCGCGCTGACCTTCCACTCTTCCTTCGCGCTGACCTTCCATACGCTCCTCATTCAATTCATCTGCCATCAAAACACGTAATGCCTCACACATGATCCTTTCACTTCCTTTCCATTCCAGTACTTTCTCCATGTTACTGTTTACAATGACCTGCAGCACGATATCTGCAAGATTCTTCTCCCTTCCCTCAAAGGTACTCACCTGCAATAAATACTGACGCATCAACGATTCCTCCAGATGATTCGTCAATGCTTTTAGCTGTACATGCATATCCGTGTCCAGTTCCGATGATGCAATGATCTGCACCGGAAACATCACATCATAGACATAGTAAATCCCGGCTGTTTCTTTTTGGCATTCATACCCAGATTTTTCCAGTTCCCCCAGCAGCTTCACCGGCTTGCGGTCTCGAATCAGTGTAATGGTAATCTCCTCTGCCGGAATCTCATCCACATGATTTGGTAATACTTTATACAGGCACGCATACGCAACCGCCTTGTAAAAAGTATCAATGTTCAGCTCATCCTTCGGGGATTTATATTCAAAAATGTTGTGTTTCCGGAAGATCTTCCCGATTTCATTTTTTATTTTGCAGTCCTTCTTTACTTTTACAACCGTACAGTCAATCTGCAAAGGTTTCTCCGTAAGCTGGAACTCATCGGTAAATTCCAGATTTTCTGCATCCTCCAGCAGTTCCAGGCGCAAGGCTGAACAGAATGCCGGATGCCACTGTAGCTTCTTTTGTTTTTCTTTTTTATTTTTCAATTGTTCTCCTTTTATTATACAAAACTGTTATACTCTTTTCAACGCACAAAAATCACGTATTAATAAACTCATAAAATTTAAACAAATGGAATTTCTGGCAGAAACTGCCTCTGAAAAAAGATATGATTACTATATCATATGTGTATGCCCGCTACAAGAAAAAACATTTCAAGTAGGAAAACAAAAAGCCATGCAATGAAAAATCCAATACTGCATGGCTTTACAAAATTAATTTTATACCGCAGGGATTACATAACCTGCCTGCTTCATTTCCTTTGTGAAATCTCCGACAGACATTCCCGTTTTTTCTGCACCCGTTTCCACGGTGATGATCCCATCCTGCACCAGAGATGCATATGCACGAATCTGGCCTTCTCGCTGGCCTTCGATTCTGCCCTCTCGCTGCCCTTCGATTCTTCCTTCTCGCTGGCCTTCAATTCTGCCCTCTCGCTGCCCTTCCATACGTTCCTCATTCAATTCATCTGCCATCAAAACGCGTAATGCCTCACACATGATCCTTTCACTTCCTTTCCATTTTTGCACTTTCTCCATGTTACTGTTTACAATAACCTGCAACACAACATCCGCAAGATCCTTTTCCCTCTCTGCAAATGCACCGACCTCTAACAAATATTGCCTCATCAGAAAAACAGTTCAGAGCAAATAAAATAAAATTTCCTGTTTGCATACTCTCCAAAAAGAGGTATTATATAGAAAAACACAGGAGGTATTCAAATGAAAGCACATAAATATTGGTCCCTTGGTGCATTGGCAACCATGATCGGAACTATCTATACCGGCTATAAAAATATGAAATCAGCTCACAAATATTTTGCCTGCAGTTCTCTTCTCTGCATGATTATGGCTATCTACTCTGGTCATAAAATGCTTTCTGCAAAATCCAGGAAAAAGAAAGACTCTGTTTCTCAAGAATCCGCAGAATAATTGAAATTATAGATGTTTTTACCCATACATACTACATGGCTTTACAAAATGATTTTATACCGCAGGGATTACATAACCAGCCTGTTTCATTTCTCTTGTAAAATCATCGACAGACATTCCTGCTTTTTCTGCACCAACTTCCACTGTAATGATTCCATCCTTTACCAAAGTTGCATATGCACGAATCTGGCCTTCACGCTGACCTTCCACGCGTTCTTCATTCAATTCATCTGCCATTAAAACACGTAATGCCTCACACATTGTCTGTTCACTTCCTTTCCATTTTTGCACTTTCTCCATGTTACTGTTTACAATAACCTGAAGCACAACATCCGCAAGATTCTTTTCCCTCTATGTAAAAACGCTAACTTCCTGCAGATACTTCCACATCAGCGGTTCATCCAAATTGTCAGTCAGTGCCTTGAGCTGTACATGCAAATCCATATCCAGTTCCGATGATGCAATGATCTGCACCGGGAACATCACACCACTGACATAATAGATTCCGGCTGTTTCTTTCCTGCATTCATACCCATCACTACTTAATTTCTGAAGAAGCTTCACCGGCTTGCGGTCTCGAATCAGTGTAATGGTAATCTCCTCTGCCGGAATCTCATCCACATGATTTGGTAATACTTTATACAGGCACGCATACGCAACCGCCTTGTAAAAAGTATCAATGTTCAGCTCATCCTTCGGGGATTTATATTCAAAAATGTTGTGTTTCCGGAAGATCTTCCCGATTTCATTTTTTATTTTGCAGTCCTTCTTTACTTTTACAACCGTACAGTCAATCTGCAAAGGTTTCTCCGTAAGCTGGAACTCATCGGTAAATTCCAGATTTTCTGCATCCTCCAGCAGTTCCAGGCGCAAGGCTGAACAGAATGCCGGATGCCACTGCAGCTTTTGGGACTTTTTCTGATTCTCCTGTTGATTCTTCTCCTGTTGATTTTTCGTTTGTTCTTTTTCCAAATGTTCTCCTTATATTATATGTGGTTTTTGCTTTTATTTCAACGCACAAAAATTGCAGACTGTTAAACCCTGGCCGTCAAACTCAGACCGTCAAAATCTGACTGTCAAACCCTGACCGTCAAAGGCACATCAAAGTTCACATCTTTCACTTATACAACAAAACAAATGGGATTTCCGGCAGAAACTGCCACTGAAAAAAGATATGTTTACCATAGCATATCCCCACCTTCCTGGCAAGGAAAACTTTACGTATACTGCATATATGTAATTGCAAAACGTATTCTACCTGTGACCATCATAAAAAAGACACACAATGCGATACTCTCTCACATTGTGTGTCTTTTCTTAAATCCCCATACTAATCAAGCAAAAACAAATTCTGGGATTCCATTTTCACAGTAGTTTTTCCCACTCTTGGTGTTCCATCCGGATTTTTGGACTTATTGTTATAAATTTCAAAAACAATATCCCCTTCCTTCTTTTTGTTTTCCCCTGTCGTATCATAAATAAAATAATACTCACCCATATTTTTCAGGTTTTCAAACACATATTTTTTAGGATTCTCCTTCGTTGCTTTTCCCTCAATCAACGTTCCGTCTTTTTTGTAAATTTTATCTACGTAAGTTCCATCTTTGTATTGGATCGAACAGGTCAGCTTCGTTCTGACGGTATTCAGTTCGACCGGGCTGAAACGAATTTTTTCCTTAGTGCCGTCAAGGTTATTTCCATATTCTTTCATCCAGTTCATCTTATACACCAGATTCGGATCACTTCCATTTCCGGACTCCTCTTTTAAAAGCTCCGCCTCTTCATTCAGGATCTCGACCATTGGTGGCTCATATGTGGTACGGTATGCGGCAATCATCGTATTAATGAAAAGTTTTGCCTCCATATCTCCATCTACCGTAGAATGACCTACTCCGGAATAAAAAACATTTCCCTTACTGTAAATATAGTAATTATTGGCGGCATCATTCGGGGAAGCCCCATAGGTGGCACCGGTTCCATCTCCGTTTGAAGCCGTACCCGCCCATGCACACGGATCTCCGTTCTCATTATCCGAAAGACAGTACCAGACCGTAACTTCCGGATCTTCCATGTCCAGCTGATACCACTGCCCATGCGTTGATGCAATTTTAAGTGTTTCGTCAATTTTAAACGGATATTCCGTAATCTGTCCCGTATTCGTCTTCGTTGCACGCTTTGTCAGGTCATTATTATTATTAAATCCTGTCAATTTCACGTTATTGTTATCCACGCCACAGATATATTCATCATTTTTATAACTTCTGATCATATACCGGTATGGGATTATTTGATCCGTATTTTCCTTTTTCCATCCCAGACGTTTCATGGCATAGTAAGTAAATCCCTGGGTATTACCAAGTGCCGTTGTAGAAAGTGTACCGTTGCTGCCAACGGTTGTCTGGGTCATTGTATCATACTTATGTTTCGCCTGATAAGCCAGCAGTTCCTTTCGTTCGCTCTCGGTCAGCTTCCCACTCACAGCTTTATACCGGTTCATTCCCATGACATCACGCAGATATGTATTGGCAGAATATCCGAAATCCCCACTGTTCACATTATGCATGGAAGTAAAATCATGCGTAAACAAAACACTTTTTCCAGAGGCGATAAAATATTTCAGGAAATCAATCGCACCGTTTTTATTCGACATATTTACCTTATGGAACGTATCGCCAAATCCCAGAATAAACATATTGTATGTATTATACAGTTCCTTTTGTTTTTTCGACATTTTAGCTGGATTTTCGTTTCCTTTTTGGGCTGAAATATCCCTGGAATAATCATACACAAATTTCTCCCCGAAATAATTCTTCTGAAAATCAGAAACAGTAGTCGTTACCACGGTAATATTATAATCATTCAATGCATTATAATATTTCGTAAACAGCGTATTTTCTTCCAGATTCAGATACCCCTTATTATTAGTATCCGTATCCGGCATAATCTGAAGCACCTTAATCTCCCGTTTCTGTCCGGTCTGGTTTTTTGCAACCGAGCAGCCGGTACGTTTAAAATGAATGTCCGGATTATCCTTGCGGTATACAACAATCTTCCACTGGATCAGCCCGAAGTACAGTTTGGAAAGTTTTACCGGTGTAATGTTCTGTTCCCCGTCTCCTGCCGTAAAAACATCTCCCTCATAATAAACTTCCCCTGTATCATCCGAATCATCCGCATCCCCGGAGCCATCCACATCTGCCAGCCCCTCTTCAAATTTACCATCCTGATTCTGGTCAATATAAACTTTACACTGATACTGTGCGGATGGCACATCCGTCACCCGAAAACCAAAATCAAGTTTTGATCTGCCAAAACCGTCCACATCCAGATAATTTGCCTGACTGTCATCTACGGAAACAGACGTATCCTTTCCCCCCCCAGACGAAGTCGTTCCCTGATATTCATTTGGCAGTTTTGTAAACGTAATTTTCGGACAGACCTCTTTTACCTTTGCAATCAGCCCATTGGTATCTGACGTCTGGTAAATGGTTTTCTTTTCCTTCTTACTCTCCCTGACCAGATCCGCAAGGTTTGAACCGGCATCTATTTTATCGGACAGGCAATAGAGATCATCAACCGCAACAACCGGATAACCGGCATGTAAAAAGTTCTCCAGTTCCGCTTTCTTAATCTTTGTAATGTCATTTCCCGGGAAACGGAGTGTCGTATCCTCTATAACATTATTTCCGCTTCCAGCCCACAGGAACTTGACCGAACGGCTTATGCCGTCTGACCTGCTATACTCTGCACTGGTCATTTTATCTCCGGTATGGAAATATATTTTCCCATTCATGGAAGTATCATTCCACACCGTCTGATTCTCTTTGATCCATTTCACATTGCCATCTGCATCTTTATAGGTTACATCCTTTTCTACCAGATTGTAAGCGCCCTGATCCAGCCCAAGATAAATCATGTTGTACTTGCTGTTTAGATCCTCCGTGGAACCAATAAACTCTGCCGTAGTCATATGGGTAATCTTAATATCCCCGATAAAATTCGGAATCATAAGCTGGATATAACTCTTTTTCAGCGAGTACCCGTTCTTTCGGTCATAGCATGGCTCAATATCCAATATCCGCAGTTCTCCATCCACATGATCCTTTGATGTTTTATATCCGAGAATATAACGGACTGCATCTGCCGGTGTCGCCTTGGGATCATTTCCCGTAAACTCCTTAAAATCCGTAAACTTAGAATTCGGATCCGATGCCGGAACTGTTCCCGTGCCAAATTCCTGTGTGGAAGTTTTATCCCCTTTAAACACAAACAGTCTGCCATTTAAATATCCCTGATTTTCATCGGTAGAAATATTTCCGGCAGTCATATACTTCTCCCATTTATCCTGCTTCGTCCAGTAATGGTACCAGTTCTCGCCGATCACACGTCCATCCACATCGGACGGAAGAAATGTAAACATAGACCAGTATGTCTGCGCATCGCCCGTCTGTGCAGTAAACACACCAGTCTCAACTCCATTAATTTCTTTCTTTTGAATCAAGGCATCTTCTCCATCCAGATACAACCGCTGAAACAGTTCAGAATCCATGGAAAACAGCATGACTGCCAGTTTATACATATTATTGTTATAGCCCGTATCGGTATAAGTATAAATGGTTGGATTCATATTCCAGTCCAAAATATGAAACGTAACCGATTTTCCCCCACTTAAAGATCCCTGTGTAGCTATATACACCCCGGAATCCATAAAAATCGGGGCATAGTTCTCCTCCTGATTGATCTTCTTATACATTTTCTTGACAACATCCCAGCTGATATCTTTCGATCCATTAAATCCATCCGTATACGAAGAAACAGACGAATGCTTTCCGTACCTGTTGTGTTTTCTCCAGATCTCTCTGATATTATCACCCCCGGAATGTACCTTTGGGGAAACCACATACAGATCCGCATAATCTGCCCATTTCGGCTGTGCATTCAGCTCTTCCGGTGTAATCGTTTTAATAATCACCGAATAATTGTCTGCTTCCTCCTGTGTTTTACAGCCGATACTGTCCTTTAAAAAATAATCATTGTTTTTATATAGATAGTAATTCTCTGTTACATTGATATTATCCTTTGATTTATCACCGGTACTTTTTCTTTTTGTATAAATCCGGTCGCCCTCATTGGTAAGTTCACGATCCGTCCTTTCATCAAATGTCTGATCTTTATAATCCGATTTTTCGAAATCATTTACTGTATGCCAGATAATATTTCCATGATCCTGTCTGACAAACGATAAGCTTTCATTTCCGTCTTCCCCTTTTACAATTTTTTGGACAAACGTTCCTTCCCCATCTTTGACGCGCTCATAGTATCCGGTATATTCTGCATCTTTCATGCCATCATCACAGACACGCATATTTCCAGAATATTTTGAAATGTCCCCTTCCGGCTCATCCGGGAAAAAATAAGCCTTTTTCTGTTCGTATTTTGCACCGGTTATGGATGTAACCGTTGTAAGATCCCCATCCCCATAACGCATCTCTTCCACATTTACCGGTTCACATCCACTGATCTGGTATCCAAACTCTGCGTATTCCTCATAAGGCACAATTTCAAGAATCAGAAACGGGTTTTCCTTTGTTCCAAGCTTTGCCGCTGCGGCATTCGCATCGTAAATGTTGCGCTTCGACTCCGGAATCTGCTCTATCTGGTCAACGACCCCTCTTGTCATCTCCGGAAGTTTCTCATCCGCCTTTAATTTATTCCGGTACCCGACAACCCCAAGACAGACAACAAGCACCCCCAGCATACAGACTGCGGATGCAATTCTCTTTTTTCTGTTTCCGTTATTTTTTTTCTGCCGATGCCATCTTACCATCTTCAATACGAACGCCCCTTCCTTACCTGAGTACATTTCTCAGCTTGAATTCATTTTGTATCGTATACTTCTGTTCCAGATATTGCATATCAAAAGAAACCGCAACGGATGCCTTTTCCGTGGAAGCATTTACTGTGCCGGTAAATGCCGTAACATATTCGCCGATCAGATTTTCCTGCACCTCATCCGTAGCTGCAGAAATCACCGTTGTATCGGTTTTTGGATCTGCCACAGCCATTTTCTTTGTATATAATTTCTTTCCACCTGCAGAGATCCAGATCACCCGCTTGCTTGCAGCCTCCGGGGCTGCGGCACCTGCCGGATTGGTTACCGACGGGGTGTTCGGAATCGTATAAATGGCGATCCCACGGACACCGGACACGGATGGGTCAAGTTCCTCCACCCGGTTTCCTTCCATCACCCACATGCCGATCTGCTCCATCAGAATCTGTGACTCCGACTGCAGATCAATCTGCGCAGACGCGTGGTTATAATTTTTGTGCGCCATCCCCAGAAAAAGAATTGCAGCGCCAAAAATAATCGTTGAAATTGCAATCGCAATAATCAGCTCCACAAACGTAATTCCACTATGATCTTTTCGCACACTGCCACCCCCTTTAAAAAGTTACTGCTCCGTAAAATGCCTGCCGGTATCTTTCACCAGCCGGATTGTGTATGCCGGGACACCATCAATATAAATGGCATTCACATTTGTACAATCGTCATAAAATGCCGTTTTCTTATAGGCAATCTTAATAAATGTCCCACCGGCACCCGGTTCTGTCAGTTCCTCCCCGGTGCTGCTGTCCTTACGGATTTTAATTGTATTATTACACAGCTTCGTCCCGTCAGATGTCAGCTTTGTATCGTCAAAACTGCCCAGATTATCGGACAGGACACGCGTATAATATCCATTGTCCAGCTTGTAAATATACAGATAAGAACTGCCGGCTTTGCTCATCGTCCTAACCTGAAGCGCATCCAGCGAAGAATCCAGCGTCCTTACCACCTTCTGCGTATTGGCATAGTGCAGATGCCCGATCATCATGACAGACGTGCTTGCAAGAATGCCAATAATCGCAATAACGATAATGATTTCAACGAGCGTAATTCCATTCTGCCCCAAAAGTTTTCGTTTCTTCATTGGCACACCCCTTACCCGTTCTTCTTCCAATTATCATAGTTCAAATAAGAATCCAGATCAAGGTTTCCGGAAATATTTGATGCCGCAAGGGAAGAACAGCCTTTGAAAAACTGGGAAAACAGCGGAGTATCCCGTTTCTGATCCTCGGTAAACAGCTGGGAAACCAAAAGCTTGTTTCCCCGTACCGAAGCATTGGAATCAAAAGAGATCACCCCACCGGAAATAATCATTCCCTCAAACTGACCGGACACCTTAACATCCCCGGTTGCAATGACAATTCCCTTTGTAACCGTAGCTGGAAGTGCATAAGTTCCGGCATTTTCAATCAGGTATACATCCGCAGCCGGAGAATACACCGTTTCCGAAGCCGTCGGGGATGCCTTGTGTTTCTCCACCTCTGTGGTAAATGCACTCCGGTCAATCAGATAATCAAACAGCGGATTTACCGTTTTGTCAATCACTTCATGCCCACTGGCATCCGTAGATGTCAGACGGACATTGTCTTCGGTCACTCCCTGCCCCTGATCCGTCAGTCCCAGTTCCAGCGACTTATAGCGCACGGCAAGCTTCGAACAGTACTTCCAGTATAACCCACTGCTGTCTTTCCAGTTGTCCGGCGCAATCGTATACGTTCCAACCTCCAGCATATCTGCAGAAGCCGCCCGTTTTAAAATGTCCCCGGAAAACGTCATAATCGTATTGGAATCCACAATCAATGCATCCTCATCCAGATAGATATTGGCATACTGTGCCGTTTTCCCCTGATTGTTCACATAATAATCGGAAAAAAAGTCATTCGCAGACTTCTCCGAATTAAAATTCAGGTAATAATAGACCCCACCCGGAAAATAATAGGGAACCACCTGCCGGCTGCTGTTTAAATATCCTTTCAGCGTACTTTCACTGATTCCGGTATATGCCGCATACTTCTTTTGATCCAGACTTCTGCCATCTCCCGACACATATTCCAGTGGAACATAATATGCCAGCTGGTTCGTCCGCGCTGAGATGGACTCGCCCATCAGAATATCCTCGTTACTGGCATCGAGCTTTCGCGAAATAAACGTCCGCCCTGCCAAAAGCAGGTAATTCAGCCCTTTGATATCCAGATGGCTGCTTTTTCCATTGACCATCATGGCACTGCTAAACTCCGCCTTTTTCGCGGAATCCGGATCCTGTGCGCCATAATTTTTTTGGAAATTATAGCCGTAATAATTGCCCTGCAAAGTCACGGAACTCCCCCTGCCAGCCAGTTCCAGATCATCCGCCACATACATATTTCCGTTCATATGAATAGAGGAAGCACCGTTTGTCCCGGCAGACGATGTCCTTATATTTTCCGCCCAGATCGAGGAACTGCCGTCCCCGACCGTCAGGTCTGATCCGCTCTCCGTCACGATATCCCCGCGTGTAAGAACCGTCTTCCCCTTGATCGTACCGTTTCCGCCCGTGGAAGCATAAATTCCGTCTGCCCCGGCATACACATTGCCATCCACCGTCACATTCTGTGCCCCGATGTTGATCTGTCTGTCAGCTATCAGCGCGTAACGCATAAACTCCTGCACCTGCCCACTGCCGGAGAAATTCATCTTCGGAGTGGAAAACACAAGGTCGGTTTTGATCGTTGTCTCATAATCCTGTGCATCCTTATACCGGATCTGCACACCCTTTAACGTAAACGTCCCTGCGCCGTAATCCACCTCATATTTTGGATCCGCGGCAGGAATATAACAACCCTGGTCTGCGGCTTCTTTGATGCAGCTTTTTACCGTATCTGTATCATAGCCGGAAACCCGGTACGCCACATTGCCGGAAGCGTCCATGGTATCCGATGCACCAACTGCCGGATCTGTGTGGTTTTCTGCAAACTGCTTCTGCAGCCCGTCCATATATCTGGTGGCAAATACTTTCTGCACATCCCCGCCGGAAGCAGAATACGTCAGGTAATTTTCAAGGACATCCGCATACGCTTTCTCCAGTGACTGTTCTGCAAGTTCCCTTGCACCGGCACGCAGATTATCCATCAGTTCATCCGCACTGTAGAAATTTTTTTTCGTGCCGCGTTCCACTTCCTTCATCTCAATATTGACAATCGTAATCTTGGTGATCACCACGGCAATCAGGCTTACCACAACCATCAGAACCAGTACGGCAAGCAGGGAGGCGCCACGGTTATCCTGTTTGAACCGGTTTCCTTTCATCGCTACTCTCCTTTCGACGTGCTGACCGTAATATAACGGTACTTTTCCTTATCCGGATTGTTTCCGCCCTTGCCTTTCTTATATACACAGACCGTCAGATCGACCTTTCGCACTCCCCCGCTGCTTGCCACCAGAGGGGCAACCGATCCAGCCGGCAGCTTAAAGCTGTCCTGATAAACTGCTCCCTTGTTGGTCACCGCAGCCGGGTCATCCGGATACGACTTGTTGCCAAGGTTTGATGCCACAGACGGCATCGGGCATCCCTGCGGCAACACCGTCATCTTATAATCCGGTCTGATGCTGTTGACATCCGCAATATTCTGGCATACAAACACCAGCTTAGGGTTCACACCGGCAGCGTATGTAACCTCCATCGTATCGCTGTCCTGCGCCACATGGTACATAAGGTAAATATGTTCCACGTCACGGATGTCTTCCTCTGCAAACTCATTACATTCGTATACTTCCGAAGGATCTATGCCCAATACCTCATCGCCTGTTTCCCCACATGTATAGCTGCATGCCACCCGGACATGCGTACTGTCTGCCGTAACAGAAAATTTCCGCTTCATCTTCGCCTGCAGTTCGCTATCCCCAAGCGGAAGCGTCCCCGGATGTGCAGCGACATATGTCATATTTTTTTCCGAAAAATACGTCATTGCTTCCTGCAGCTGGTTATGTTCCAGTGCCACGACATCCTTTGTGTCATCAATCCCTTCGATCTGTGGGATATTGGTGTCATTTTCAGCTGCAGCCGTACTGACAGAAACCTCGACATCATACGTGCTGCCAGAAGTGCCTGCCGCCGCGTAGTACACATTCTCCGCCTGAAATGCCGGTGCCGGGGCAGCCGCCGGAGTCTCACTGAGCAGGGTGTAGCCCTTTCCTTCCAGATAGGGAACACGAAATCCTGCCCCTGTCGTCACCACAGCCAGCTCTTTTTGGTTTTTTAAATCCTCCAGCACTTCCTGCGCCAGATTGGTTGCATGCTGTTTGTCCGCCATCATCGCATTGTACTTCATGGACTGCGTAAAATAAGACAGCAGCGGAATGGAAATAATGGCAAGAATTGCCATGGCAAGGATGACTTCCAGCAGGGAAAATCCACCATTGTTATTCGGTTGTCTCTTCATCTGCGGACCTCCTTCCCATCCGTTTTACGGTGCGGTTTCAAGCGATGTGCTTCTGCCAAAAATACTCATCACACCTTTTGACATATTCGGGAATACCGGTGGAACATACTCTTTTCCGGTGTTCTCCAGATAGTACATATTCAGGGTCATCTCCCCGTTTAATTTTCCGGTGGAATCATCATAATTTGCCGTAAACTGTGAAATCGTTGTACGATCCTTAAAATTGTTGACATAAGCGATCATTTCCTTTAATCCGGCATAGCCTGCCTCATAGCGGATACCGATAGAGGCATAATATCCCCGGACCTCTTTTTGCTCTGGTCCTGTCGTTTCCTGTTCTGCTGCATCTGCCCCCTGTGTGCTCTCCTCACTCTGGCTTTCGGATGTAGAAGATGCCTCTGCATCCGGTGCGGTAGTGGAAGAAGCATCCGTTCCTGCAGCCGTGTCCGTGCCATCGGTCTGCACATCCACAGCAAGCGGCTGGTTCATGGTAAACGTAATGTCCGTAATATGGAAATCGCTGCTGTTATCCTCATACGCCTGTAACGACTCAATGGCCTTCTCGGTTGTCATTGCAGAAGGATACGTACTGATAATCGTCTTCTGCTTTTTTACCATCAGCTGAATATTTTCTTTTACCTTCGGAAGTCCTGCCTCCATCTGTTCCATCTGCTGCACTTTTGCCTGGTCGGCCGTATTCTGTTCTTCAATCTTCGCTGCCTTGCTCATTCCCTTACTGAAAATAAAGAAATACGAACATGCCACTATGACAATCGCACAGAAAATGAGCAGCAGCCGCTTGTCGGAATCTGAAATTTTAATTCTATTCATTGGTCTGCTCCTCTCCTTCCATGCTGTCTGTATCGGCATCTGCATCCGCAGACGGAACCGCTTCTTTTATGAGATGCCCGTCCTCCCCGAGAAATGCGCCGGTATAATAAGCATTTAACGTATACGTCCACTTCACCGTGCCGCTGTCTTCATCGGACTCCTCCGACATGGACGGAATCGAAAGATTTTCAAGCAGCGTCACATCCGCAAAATTCAACAGCATCTGTCCGACCGTAACTTTCCGGTCTGCCTCCATATTCAGCGTTACCAGCGAACCGTCCGTCTGAATGTTTTTTACATGGATGGTTGTCGGAAGTTCATTTTCCAGCTGCGCAATCAGCGGATACAGCTGCTCATTTTTCGTGATGGTGGCAAGATCCAGTTTCTCATACACCTGTTCCTCCGCCTGTACCCGCGCGTAATCGTCATACGTCTCCTGCACATAGGAAAGATCATTGATCCGTTTGGTCAGGTTGCGGTGCTCACGATAAGCCAGCAGCTGACGCACACCGGAACCGAGAATCAGCAGGACACTTACCAGCACTGCCCCCGCCAGAATCACATATGCCGTGTGCAGGTCGTTCTTTTTGGAATCTGCCACAAGCATGTCCTTTGGCCTGGCATCAATTGGATGAACCGCTGCACCGATGACCGAAAGGAAACCGACAGCCGTTGCCGCCTTCGGTCTCATCCCGGAAGATGCCGCATCCGGTGTTACCGTCCCCTCAGCCGCCTTGTTTTTTCCGCTCCGTAAATCGATGACCTTCGTGAAATCAATTTCCTGCAGCGGAAGCGGAAGTTCCTGTGCAAACAGTTTGTGCATGCCTGCAAAACGGGAACCATCGCCAACCAGATAGACATTCCCGACAAATTCCTGTTTGACCTGATTCTGATAATACTCAACCGCCGTGTTTGCAATGCGCAGATGATACCGCAGGGACTCCGCCAGATCCTCATATGCCTCTTCTGCCAGAGCCTGCTGACGCTTCATCTCCTCCTGGTTTCCCATCTCCGGAATCGTCGGACGGTTGTATATCACATTGTGGTCTAAAAGGAAATCAAGTGCTTTCTCCTCATCGTCAATGCCAAGCACCGGATGGTCGATCACCGCTGTGATCGTAGCTCCATAGCCATACGGTGTCACACGCTGAAAGACCAGTTTTTTATTTTCCAGAATACTGATGACCGTTGCCTGTTCTTCCAGCTGCACGACCACGGCATTTTCCAGAAAACTGTCGCACAAAAGCTGTACCGTTCCGTTTCCGATATAGTCAAACGTCTCCACCTTAAGCCCTGCCAGCTCGGCAAAGGTCACATAGTTGTTTAAAAGGTTATCCGGAATTGCAACGAGAAGCAGCTTAAGCATCTTCTTTCCGTCTTCTTCCTCCACGTCCATCTTGCTGTAGCTGATGGTGTAATTGCTCACATCCATCGGGAAGTAATCACGGATCTGTGCCTCGATGATTCCCATGATCTTATTGTCCTTGACAAACGGGATCATGACCTCGCGGGTAACAACCTTAGAGGAGGAAAGGGTAAATACAACTTCCTTCTCATGGATATCGTGTCTGCTTAGTTCGGCCTTTAATGCCGATGCAAACGCTTCTTTATCGCGGATATAGCCATCTTCCACCGCATGTTCCGGGGTGCGGAACGCAAACGCTTTATGTACCGGCGGATTTTTCTTGCGGTAATCGGCCAGTGCGACTTTTGTCCACCATACACCGGCCTCAATACTTACTACTCTTTTGACCATTTTCATTTTCTCCTTTATATTTTCTAGCAGTTGTGCTGGAAAATGTATGAAAGACAATTATCCCTCGCTCATGTTCTCTTCGGGAAGAGGCTGTAAGAATTTTGGCGAAAGATTTTGCGTGTGCTAATTGGCTTTCATACATTTTCCATCGTTATGTTGTGATGTAAAATTTAGATGGCGAATAGGAAGGATGTTCAAAATTCGCCACAGGAATAAGAAAAACTTTACTTTTTTTAATTATGCCATACGTAGCAGTTCATGCCATGTTTTAATAAATGCCCATCATGCCGAGATACCAGGTCCAGAAACGGCTGCCCCAGAGTGCGGCGATGAATATGCCTGCCGAAAGGTACGGACCGAGTGCAAGCAGGTTGTTTCGCTTGCTTACTTTCATACGGATGGTATGGATGACGGAGCCAAGAATGCATGCAAGAATAAATGCAAAAATAATGTTTTTTGCGCCTAAGAGCAGGCCTGCATATGCCATGAGTTTGATGTCTCCCCCACCGATTGCTTTGCCGGAGGAGAAATAATACAGGCCATACAAAAACAGGCTGACAATGACTGCCCCGATGATATGGGACAAGATATGCCGGAAATCATACACGGTCATGATGATACCGAGCAGTCCCAGAAACAGGTTCTGGGAAACCGGTATCTGATAGGTTCTCTCATCGATGACCGCAATGACAATCAGGGCAGATGTCATGAGACAATACAGCACACTGCTGAACGTGAAACCGCCCGCCATGAAAACGACCACATACAGCACACCATTTAAAGCCTCGATTAATGGGTACTGTATGGAAATCCTAGCACCACATTGCCGGCATCTGCCCCGAAGAAACAGGTAGGAAAATACAGGAACCATGTCCCGCCAGCCCAGCTTATGTCCGCAGCTCATGCAGTGCGAAGACTGCACAATATTCTCTTTTTTCGGAATACGGAAAATGAGGACGTTTAAAAAACTTCCGATCACGATTCCCATAAAACCACCTCCTCGGCACTGAATGTTTTTGCCACATCAATAAGTCGTTGGTTGGAACTCCCGCGAAATGCCAAACTAAGGTCGCGAAAAGACTCCTTGTACTCACCATCAACAACTACATCACACATAACGGTGAT
>ERZ772969.1052-NODE-1052-length-23011-cov-8.576276_pt1 | contig 23011 bp, 24 predicted proteins | sample MGYA00511676_ERZ772969 | MGnify/ENA primary metagenome ERZ772969 (study PRJEB29015, sample SAMEA2737651) | human gut metagenome | biome: human gut; feature: human-associated habitat; material: faeces | place: China | collected 2012 ... | reverse complement strand
AGAAGGCCATTAACGCACGACGCTGACGACAAAGCAAGCGGTTTAATGCGGAAAAGGCATAAAAATACAGTTTAGAACTGTGATGCTCACATTACGGTGGGATATTGATTAAGCCAATAGCTACAATCAAGCACATAACCCCATGAAATATAAATAATTTACATGACATTTTTTGCCTAATTGGCTTGCCCGTTCTGGAGTATTAAATTACTCACAAATACCATTGACTTAATGAGAAAGGAGCTTTACATGGCAATCCCAGCATATTTATGGATAAAAGACGACGGCGGAGCGGATATTAAGGGTGCGGTTGATGTACAGAATCGGGAAGGAAGCATAGAAGTTAATGGTTTTTCCCACAATCTCAGTCTGCCTACCGATGGTCTTACAGGAAAAATCACCGGCACTCGCAAACATTCATCCATAATCATACAAAAAGACTTTGATTCATCGTCACCGTATCTTTATAAGGCAGTTGCAACCGGTCAAACTCTTAAATCGGCTGAGTTTAGATGGTACAAGATTAATGATGCGGGGCAAGAAGAAGAATACTTCAACATGTTTCTTGAAGGTGTAAAAATCGTCGGCGTCTCACCAATGATGCATGACACAAAAGATCCCACAAAGGAAAAACATAATCACCTAGAGTGTGTAGAATTTCGATATGAAAAAATCACCTGGAAACACTGTGACGGTAACATTATGTTTACTGACAACTGGAATGAGAGACCGCAAGCATGAGGCACCCAACTTTAGCGGTATCTCCTCATCCACCTTATGATATTTCATCTTTTTCTCCGCCAGGCGTTAATATTTTAAATAATATGATGCTGGCAAGATTTCATCGAGGCCCATCAGCACTAACATATGAGTGGTTTTACCAACAGGTCAGGTTACATGGCCCATGGGATTATAAAACAAGAATAGGCCGCCAATACGAGAATTATGGTAATTTTCACTATGGTGCAGTTGGTACTGCGGCTGGAATATCTGCCCCTATTCTTTTACGTGCTGCAGGCTGGGCGCAGTCAAAGTCAGGGAATGGCAACTCAAAAGATGGACACTGGTATGGTTCCCCTCCTTTTGGGGATGACCCGAATGATCAACTCTGGATAAAATGCGGAATAGACTATGCAGCAAGAACGGGGTTTTAAAAAACGCTATATACTCGTACCTGTCTTATTCGCACTCGCCTACGCAGGATGGGTTTTATTTTTCACCAACTTCCCTGTCGAACAAGAATTACATTCAAAAGTGAACGTTAATAAGTGGGCTGTTTTGTACGTTACACAAGCTAATGGCGGAGCTATGACATCCTTTACATATCATTACTATTTATTAGATGCAAAAAAAAGCGAAGAAGATTTTTTAACGCATATTGACCAGGCCACGCCATTCATGGTGACTAACGATCCTGCGGTGAAAATCGATGTTAAAGACGATGGTGTATATCTGCGTGTTCGAGGTGACGTATACTCTTTCCATAATACGTCTAAACTTGCCAATATCCTTCTGAATGCATCACCATATTGATGGCTATGGCAGCTCATTTATTATTCGTCACATCAGGAAAGGTGCTTACCTGATGCTCAAAAGCGCGAAAACTGTTATAGCAAAATAAGCTGGGTCTGTTTCTGCCCCCTCCCCCAGACGCGGCTTAGAATGGCATCGACATAATTACATCGCGGAGTTTTGCATGTTTGGTTTGGATGCTTTTCACCTTGCGCGGATACAGTTTGCCTTTACCGTATCCTTCCACATTATTTTCCCGGCCATCACCATTGGTCTCGCAAGCTACCTTGCCGTGCTCGAAGGGCTGTGGCTGAAAACAAAAAATCCGGTCTGGCGCTCGCTGTACCATTTCTGGTCGAAGATTTTTGCCGTCAACTTTGGCATGGGCGTGGTCTCCGGGCTGGTGATGGCCTACCAGTTTGGCACCAACTGGAGCGGCTTTTCGCAGTTTGCGGGCAGTATTACCGGCCCGCTTCTGACCTATGAAGTGCTTACCGCCTTCTTCCTCGAAGCCGGGTTCCTCGGCGTGATGCTGTTCGGCTGGAATAAAGTCGGGCCGAGGCTGCACTTCTTTTCCACCTGCATGGTGGCACTGGGGACCATTATTTCCACCTTCTGGATCCTCTCCTCCAACAGCTGGATGCAAACCCCGCAGGGCTATGAGATCGTCAACGGTCAGGTGGTACCGGTGGACTGGTTCGCCGTGGTGTTTAACCCCTCCTTCCCTTACCGCCTGCTGCACATGTCGATAGCCGCGTTCCTGAGCAGCGCCCTGTTTGTTGGCGCATCCGCGGCATGGCATCTGCTGCGCGGGAATAATACCCCCGCCATCCGGGCAATGTTTTCAATGGCGCTGTGGATGACGCTGATTGTCGCGCCCCTCCAGGCCATGGTGGGCGATATGCACGGGCTGAACACCTTAAAGCACCAGCCCGCGAAAATTGCCGCCATTGAAGGGCACTGGGAAAACCCGCCGGGCGAGCCTACCCCGCTACTGCTGTTTGGCTGGCCGGATATGGAACAGGAGCGCACCCGCTTTGGGCTGGAGATCCCGGCGCTGGGAAGCCTTATTCTGACACACAGTCTGGATAAACAGGTTCCGGCGCTCAAAGAGTTTCCAAAGGAAGACCGCCCAAATTCCACCATCGTCTTCTGGTCGTTCCGCATTATGGCGGGCCTGGGCATGCTGATGCTGCTGCTTGGGGTAACGGCACTCTGGCTGCGCTATAAAAAGCGCATTTATTCCTCCCGTCCTTTCCTGTGGTTTGCCCTGCTGATGGGGCCCTCCGGGCTGATTGCTATTCTGGCCGGGTGGATCACCACCGAAGTGGGCCGCCAGCCGTGGGTGGTCTATGGGCTCCAGCGCACGAAGGATGCGGTTTCTGCCCATGGCGATTTGCATATGAGCGTGAGCCTGCTGGCCTTCTTCGTCGTTTACACCTCGGTATTTGGCGTGGGTTACAGCTATATGGTGCGCCTCATCCGAAAAGGCCCGCAGCCGCATGAATCTTTCGCCACCGAGTCCGACGGACGTCCGGCGCGCCCGCTTTCTGCCGTCACAACTGAACATAAGGAGCAGCCGTAATGGGTATCGATCTTTCCATTATCTGGTTTGTGATCATCGTCTTTGCCACGCTGATGTATATCGTGATGGACGGTTTTGATCTGGGGATTGGCATTCTGTTCCCGGCAACGCAGAACGCCGACGATCGCGATGTGATGGTTAACAGCGTCGCGCCGGTCTGGGACGGGAATGAAACCTGGCTGGTGCTTGGCGGGGCCGCCCTGTTCGGCGCCTTTCCGCTGGCCTACGCCGTGATTATCGATGCCCTCACCATTCCGCTCACATTAATGCTGATCGGTCTTATTTTTCGTGGCGTAGCGTTTGAGTTTCGCTTTAAAGCCACGCCAGCACACCGTCCTTTCTGGGATAAGGCGTTTATAGGCGGTTCCATTCTGGCGACGTTTACCCAGGGCGTGACGGTGGGCGCCGTCATTAACGGCTTTAGCGTCACCGGCCGGGCCTATACCGGCGGCCCCTTTGACTGGTTTACCGCGTTTAATCTGTTTTGCGGCGCGGGCCTGGTGGTGGCCTACGCGCTGTTAGGCTCGACCTGGCTGGTAATGAAAAGCGAAAATGCATTGCAACAGCGGATGCGTCAGGTATCGAAAACCCTGTTAATCGTGCTGCTGGCGTTTATTGCGGCGATCAGCCTCTGGACACCGCTGGCGCAGCCGGCCATCGCGGCGCGCTGGTTTACGTTGCCGAACCTGTTCTATCTGCTGCCCGTCCCGGCCCTGGTGGTGATTTTTAGTTTGTATCAGTGGCGCTGCCTGAATAATCCCGACAGCCATAGCCGACCGTTTATCCTGACGCTGGGGCTTATTTTCCTCGGCTTTAGCGGGCTTGGGATCAGCATCTGGCCGCACATCATTCCACCGTCAATCACCCTGTGGCAGGCCGCCGCACCGACGCAAAGCCAGGGCTTTATGCTGGTCGGCGCGCTGTTGATCATTCCCGTTATCCTGGTCTACACCTTCTGGAGTTACTACGTATTTCGCGGCAAAGTTCAGCATGGGGAGGGTTATCACTGATGCAACAACCGGTCTGGAAAAGATTACTGTGGCTGGCCATTATCTGGGGCGGCAGCGTACTGGCGCTGGCTGCGGTCAGTATGCTCTTCCGTATGCTGATGACGGCGGCAGGGTTTAAATCACATTAACGTCATCCCGGGCAACCGCTGCGTTGCCCGGCTCCTCCCCGCACTTTCAGATAAACCCCATTAACGCATGGCAGAGTATCGTTACACTGGAAAAAGATTCACAGTGTTTATAGTTTGAGAAGAAAAATGAAAAAGCTCATTGCGTTAAGTGTTATCAGTCTTGTCCTTACCGGCTGCGTTAATCCGGGTAAAGCCTCCGTTCAGCCGGAGCAACTTAAGAACCACCGCTTTGTGCTGGAAAGTGTGGACGGTAAGGCCGTGAAGACCGCGACAACGCAACCTGAGATCGGTTTTAGCGCACTGCCAGATATCAGCCTGGTGAATAACATCAGCGTTTCTGGCCAGATGTGTAACCGCTTCAACGGACAGGGGAAATTGTCCGAAGGCGAGCTGAAGGTGAAAACGCTGGCCATGACGCGCAAGCTCTGTAGTGAGCCGCAGCTTAACGAGCTGGATCAGGCCATCGGCGACATGCTGCGCAAAGGCGCGCAGGTCGACCTGACTGAAGACCAGTTAACGCTGGCGACAGCCGATAAAACGCTGATGTTTAAGCGTGCAGAATAATCAGTAGTTACCGCAGGTTCCAACGGCAAGCGACTGTTCACTGCAGCGTTTGCCGTTTGGCAAGGCGCACATCCCAATAGCTGAACCATCAAGCTGGCGAGCTACCGACAGCGAACCGCCAATCATCGCGCAGTTGGCCTGACCGGAGCTGGACATCGCGGCTTTCATACCCGGCACCACGTGCGCGGCCGTTGCCTGCTGGACAGGTTCACTGCTGCATGCCGACAACAATAATGCGGCACACCCTACCAAAAATGCTGAGCGCATGCTCTCTCCCCCATGAATAATGCGAAACCTATGCATAATAGGCATCCCATCCCGTGTCGTCGAGAGCGGAAGTGCGTATTTATGCGCTCCTGAAACAATTTCTCGCAATTTTTCTGCCAAAAGTTTGATCTACTCATTGATGGCAGGAATAACGAGGACACAAAAGCGAAAATCGAAAAATCCCCCGTTTGCTAGAATACACAGATAATATTCAGGGTTTGTTGCCGTAATACAGACCCCTATTTTTTTGCGCAATGTAAGGGTGTTGTCCTATGCAAACTATTGACGGTAATGGTGCAGTTGCCTCAGTCGCGTTTCGCACCAGTGAAGTTATCGCCATCTACCCGATTACGCCAAGTTCTACCATGGCTGAGCAGGCGGACGCCTGGGCGGGTAACGGGTTAAAAAACGTCTGGGGCGATGTCCCGCGAGTGGTTGAAATGCAGTCGGAAGCCGGTGCAATTGCCACGGTGCACGGCGCGCTTCAGACCGGGGCGCTTTCCACGTCGTTTACCTCTTCCCAGGGATTGTTATTAATGATCCCGACGCTGTACAAACTTGCCGGACAACTGACTCCCTTCGTTCTGCACGTCGCTGCGCGTACCGTTGCCACCCACGCGCTCTCTATCTTTGGCGATCATTCTGACGTGATGGCCGTTCGCCAGACCGGCTGCGCGATGCTGTGCGCCAGCAGCGTTCAGGAAGCCCAGGACTTTGCCCTGATTTCGCATATCGCCACGCTCAAAAGCCGGGTGCCGTTTATTCATTTCTTTGATGGTTTCCGTACGTCCCACGAAATTAACAAAATCGTTCCGCTGGCTGACGAGACAATTCTGAATCTGCTTCCGCAGGCGGACATTGACGCGCATCGCGCCCGCGCCCTGAATCCGGAACACCCGGTGATTCGCGGCACGTCGGCGAACCCGGATACCTATTTCCAGTCCCGCGAGGCCACCAACCCGTGGTACAACGCGGTTTACGACCATGTTGAACAGGCGATGAATGACTTTGCTGCCGCAACGGGTCGGGAATACAAACCCTTTGAGTATTACGGCCATCCGCAGGCGGAACGGGTCATTGTGCTGATGGGATCGGCCATTGGCACCTGCGAGGAAGTTGTTGATGAGCTGCTGACGCGCGGCGAAAAAGTTGGCGTGCTGAAAGTGCGTCTTTATCGGCCATTCTCGGCGAAACATCTCCTCTCTGCGCTGCCGGAAAGCGCGCGTACCGTTGCGGTGCTCGATCGCACCAAAGAGCCGGGCGCGCAGGCGGAACCGCTGTATCTGGATGTGATGACCGCCCTGGCCGAGGCCTTTAATCATGGCGAACGTGAAACGCTGCCGCGCGTGATCGGGGGGCGTTACGGTTTGTCCTCCAAAGAGTTCGGACCGGACTGCGTGCTGGCGGTCTTCAACGAGCTCAGCGAAGCGAAGCCCAAGCCGCGCTTTACCGTCGGCATTTATGATGATGTGACGAATCTGTCCCTGTCGTTGCCGGAAAACACCCTGCCCTCGACCGCCAAACTCGAGGCGCTGTTCTATGGTCTGGGCAGTGACGGCAGCGTCTCCGCGACCAAAAACAACATCAAAATCATCGGGAACTCCACGCCGTGGTACGCCCAGGGGTACTTCGTCTATGACTCCAAGAAAGCCGGCGGCCTGACCGTTTCCCACCTGCGGGTGAGCGAACAGCCCATCCGCTCTGCGTATCTAATTTCTCAGGCTGATTTTGTTGGCTGTCACCAGCTGCAGTTCATTGATAAGTACCAGATGGCCGAGCGCCTGAAGCCTGGCGGTATTTTCCTCCTGAATACGCCATACAGCGCGGATGAAGTCTGGTCGCGCCTGCCGCAGGAAGTGCAGGCGGTGCTGAACCAGAAAAAAGCCCGTTTCTATGTGGTTAACGCGGCGAAAATTGCCCGCGAATGTGGCCTTGCCGCGCGTATCAATACCGTTATGCAGATGGCCTTCTTCCATCTGACGAATATCCTGCCGGGCGACAGCGCGCTGGCGGAACTGCAGGGCGCGATTGCCAAAAGCTACAGCAGCAAGGGCCAGGAGCTGGTCGAGCGTAACTGGCAGGCGCTGGCCCTGGCGCGCGAGTCGCTGTTTGAGGTCCCGCTGCAGCCGGTCAATGCCGCAAGCCCGAACCGCCCTCCGGTGGTGTCTGATGCGGCACCTGATTTCGTGAAGACCGTGACGGCGGCGATGCTGGCCGGGCTGGGTGATGCCCTGCCCGTCTCTGCCCTACCGCCGGATGGCACCTGGCCGATGGGCACCACCCGCTGGGAAAAACGCAACATCGCCGAAGCGATCCCCATCTGGAAAGAAGATCTGTGTACCCAGTGCAACCACTGCGTGGCGGCCTGCCCGCACTCTGCCATTCGCGCCAAAGTGGTGTCGCCGGAAGAGATGGAGGCCGCCCCGGCCAGCCTGCATTCCCTGGATGTAAAATCCCGCGATATGCGCGGACAGAAATACGTTCTGCAGGTCGCGCCGGAAGACTGCACCGGCTGTAACCTGTGCGTCGAGGTTTGTCCGGCGAAAGACAGGCAGAACCCGGAGATTAAAGCCATCAATATGATGTCGCGTCTGGAGCACGTCGAAGAAGAGAAAGTGAATTATGACTTCTTCCTGAATCTGCCCGAAATCGATCGCAGCAAACTGGAACGCATTGATATTCGCACTTCGCAGCTGATCACGCCGCTGTTTGAATACTCCGGCGCCTGCTCGGGCTGCGGTGAAACACCGTATATCAAGCTGCTTACCCAGCTGTACGGTGACAGGATGCTGATTGCCAACGCCACCGGCTGTTCGTCTATCTATGGCGGCAACCTGCCCTCTACGCCGTATACCACTGACGCCAACGGCCGCGGTCCCGCGTGGGCCAACTCGCTGTTCGAGGATAACGCCGAATTTGGTCTGGGCTTCCGCCTGACCGTTGACCAGCACCGCGCGCGCGTGATGCGCCTGCTGGAGCAGTTTGCCGGGCAGATCCCCGCCGGGCTCAATGACGCGCTTCACGCCGACGCGACGCCAGAGGTACGTCGTGAGCAGGTTGCAGAGCTGCGTCAGGCGCTTCAGGGCGTGGCGGGCGCTGAACAGCTGCTGACCGACGCGGACGCCCTGGTCGAAAAATCGATCTGGCTGATTGGCGGCGACGGCTGGGCTTATGACATCGGCTTTGGCGGGCTGGACCACGTGCTAAGCCTGACCGAAAACGTCAATATCCTGGTGCTGGATACGCAGTGTTATTCCAACACCGGTGGTCAGGCGTCGAAAGCCACGCCGCTGGGTGCCGTCACGAAATTCGGTGAGCACGGGAAACGCAAGGCACGCAAAGATCTCGGGGTGAGCATGATGATGTACGGTCACGTTTACGTCGCGCAAATCTCGCTGGGGGCACAGCTTAACCAGACGGTGAAGGCGATCCAGGAGGCGGAAGCGTATCCCGGCCCGTCGCTGATCATTGCCTACAGCCCGTGTGAAGAGCATGGCTACGACCTGGCACTCAGCCACGATCAGATGCGACAGCTAACCGCGACCGGCTTCTGGCCGCTGTACCGGTTCGATCCGCGCCGTGCGGACGAGGGTAAATTACCGCTGGCGCTGGATTCGCGTCCGCCGTCAGATGCTCTGGCCGAGACGTTAATGCAGGAACAGCGCTTCCGCCGCCTTAACGCGCAGCAGCCGGAAGTGGCCGAACAGCTATGGAAAGACGCTGCGGCGGATCTGCAAAAACGGTATGACTTCCTGGCGCAGCTGGCGGGTAAAGCCGAAAAATCGACCAGCGACTAGTCTCTCTGCCCGGCGCGTCCGGGCATTTTTTTGCCATAAAAAAACCCGGTGTATTCACACCGGGCGAATCCAGATAATCATTAAATATCTATTTAGTTCCCTAAATATTATTCATGCGAATTATGGATAAATAATCTTAAAGGCATATAACGCCATCAAGAATAGCTTAATTCATACCTGATTAATAATTTTAATTTATTATGTTTAGCCTTAAAGCATTCACCAAACCAATGACCATTACCGTTGATGTATTCAGTTTAGATTTTACTTAGTTCGTAACAATTATAATTTATTACTCTTACACGGGAGTGATTTAGCATGAGACAACTTTCGTATTCGGAAAGTTCAACAGGTAATTAAATAAAAACAACCGCAAAGGAATATCAAAATGCAAAGAAAAGTACTGGCCCTGATGATTCCGGCTCTGTTAATGGCTGGCGCAACTCATGCAGCAGAGATTTATAATAAAGACGGTAACAAATTAGATCTGTACGGAAAAGTAGATGGTCTGCACTATTTCTCCGATGATAAAGGCGCTGACGGGGATCAAACCTACATGCGTCTGGGCTTTAAAGGCGAAACCCAGATCAACGACATGATGACTGGCTACGCACAGTGGGAATACAACATTCAGGCCAATAACACCGAAGGGTCTGATAACCAGTCCTGGACGCGTCTGGCCTTCGCCGGTATCAAAGTGGGTGACTACGGTTCCTTCGATTACGGTCGTAACTATGGCGTACTGTACGACGTGGAAGGCTGGACCGATATGCTGCCTGAGTTCGGCGGCGACTCCTACACCAAAGCCGACAACTTCATGACCGGCCGCGCCAATGGCGTAGCAACCTACCGTAACACCGACTTCTATGGTCTGGTGCAGGGTCTGAACTTTGCGCTGCAGTATCAGGGCAAAAATGAAGATGCCAGCAACAATCAGGAAGGCACCAACAATGGTCGCGACACGCGTCACGAGAACGGCGACGGCTTCGGTATCTCTACCACCTATGACTTCGGCATGGGGATTACCGCAGGTGCAGCCTACACCTCTTCTGACCGTACCAACGAGCAGGTGATGAATACCACTGCGGGCGGTGACAAAGCAGATGCATGGACTGCGGGCCTGAAGTATGACGCCAATAACATCTATCTGGCGGCAATGTACTCTGAAACCCGCAATATGACCCCTTACGGTGATAATACCGACGCCGTGGCGAACAAAACCCAGAACTTCGAAGTGACCGCACAGTACCAGTTCGACTTCGGCCTGCGTCCGTCCCTTTCCTACCTGCAGTCTAAAGGCAAGGACCTTGGCAACGGCCAGGGCGACCAGGATCTGGTTAAGTACGCTGACGTCGGCGCAACCTATTACTTCAACAAAAACATGTCCACCTACGTTGATTACAAAATCAACCTGCTGGATGAAGATGACAGCTTCTACAAAAACAACGGCATCGGCACGGATGATGTCGTGGCACTGGGTCTGGTTTACCAGTTCTGATTGCCAGAGCCCGCATCAGTATGCGGGCTCACCCATCTCTTGACGTTCGTCACAAAAAGCAGGTTCTGAAATCACGTGGTTGAGGGTAAGTTGAGGTAAAGCTGTTTAAACTCAGGTGATAGCCTTTCCATCACTAAGGATAACAGCGTTGTTTGGTCGTGTATCCGTTGTCGTACTAACTCTTTTAGCGCTCATCTGGATGGCGTTAATTTTTGATTTTGCTGATATTGTCGGGCATCTCAGTGCTGTGTTGAACCACCTGGATGGCGGTTAACATTATTCCCTGAGAAATGAAAAGCCACCAGCAGTGCCGGTGGCGGGAAAACGCACAGGTTGCGTTATTTTTTTACGGGTTGAGGCTTTTTATCACCTGATTCAGGGGCCTCACGCGGATCGTCTTTTTCAACACAAAGCATAGTTTCTCCTGTTTCAGATAACCACCCTCCACTATAGCCAGGCTGATTACAGAGTGGCCAGGCGGCAATTACGCCTGACCTGTTCCTTTCTTGCGAAAAGAGAGGTAGCCAAACACCCCGCTATCTCCATCCGAGGGATGGTTAACCCCGTCCATCACCGTCACTTCAGGGAAATCGAACGGTGAGACGTTATCAAAGCAGGCCACATTCACGCCGTATTCGTTTGGATTAGAACGCCGCTGATGGAACGTGTAAATTCCGCACACCGAGCAGAAAAAGTGCCGTGCCGTTCCCGTATTGAAGCGGTACTCCGTGAGCTTATCCTCACCTTTGGTCACGGTAATCCCTGACAGCGGCGCAGAGACGACGACCGCCCCCCGCATGCGACAAAAGGAACAACTGCAGCGCCGCGCGGTATTCAGGCCATCCGTTAGCGCAACGGTAAAGGCCACCGCGCCACAATGGCACTGCGCATGACGAATATCAGCCATGGCTAGATCCCCTTCCTCACCAGGTCAGCAGCCTTGACGAAAACCTCATCTTCTACACCATCGCCTTTCTGCCTGCCGAGCCTGACCAGCTCATCAACAATGCTGTCGCGATCGATTGGTTTCTGGGCAGAAACCAGCCCAATAACGGCCGCCCCAATCGCCAGCCCCACTAATCCTGTTTGTTCGTCTTTGTTCTTCATACTCATGCTCCTGATACAACAAACAAGCGTAGCATGATTTTAAAAGCGCGGGGTTAGCCCGTATTTTGGCGCTTTGATATTTGCTGCCCAAATTTTGATATCGTTTTGCAGGAGAATAGTGAAATCAGATTTCAGATGCGTCACCATGCCATTGACGCTGTCCGCATCCACCACTGAAAAATGTTCAATTCTGTTCTTTCCTATTTGAACACAATTATATTTGGCGGGCAGCACTTTACCATTCACATTAAGCGGCAGATTATTCTCACCACAGCGGCCTTCCGTAATATATGACACCAGCAAATTAGCGGATTTTCTCCCAGGCTGGGATACGCTCACCATGACGGGAAAACCTTCCGAGGTCTGCGTCATATCATAAAGCACCGCATTTTTCATATACCAGGTATTATATTCCCGCTCCTGAAAAGCGGACCAGGCAGGTGCAGAATAAAGCACCAGCGCTGCCAGCGTAAAAGAGACTATTTTCATGGGATGTTGTCGTCCGTGTTGTTGCACGTATTATTCAGATTGTGCAAAAAACAGCAACAACTTAAGAATAGTCCTACTACTATTGGCAGTGATGGAGGATTTATTCACGACGCGCTATCCGAATGACCGTCTTATCAACGTAGTGCTGGCATCTGAAAAACTCAGGTTAACTTGATGTCAAAACGGCCATAAAGAAGAAACAGGCGAGAAATGGTAAACCGCCGCCATCACGGCGATGCTAACGACAATGCTTAAGAAGAAGTAGGTTTTAAACGGCTGCTTTTGTGTTTTATGGCGAAAGAGCTGTTGGCCTACAATCGCGCCAGGCCAGCCGCCCGTTACGCCAAATACCAGCAGCGTGGCTTCCGGAACCCTGCGCATGCCTTTCCGCGCCGCTATTTTATCGGCGCCATACATGACCAACGTCAGCATATTGATCAGCAGAAACCACATAGCCAAAGGGCTCGAGGTAAAAAGACTGCCGATCGCAGCAAAGATCAGAAGTAAATAACAAACGCGATTGAGGGTCATAGTACTGGCCAGAGAAGTGTTGAGCGGTTTTCGACGCCGCATTATACGCTACTTATGAATGTATCGGGCGGGAATTGCTGACAACGGGACAAAGTCACTCCACCCTCACTTTAACCTTTGGCTTCGATAACAGAATTTTTATCAACTCCTTAAAAGGAACGGGTTTGTAGAAGAAGTAGCCCTGTAAAAACGTGATGTTATTGCGCATGAGGTAATCAAGCTGTTCCTGGGTTTCAACCCCTTCCGCCACAATACGGATTGACAGTTTTTTTGCCAGTTCCAGTACCGAATCCAGGATCAGGGTGGAATCCTCATTCTCATTAACCCTGGCAACAAAGCTTTGGTCGATTTTGATGTAATCAATGTGCAGGTCCTGCAGGTAGGACAGGCCGGAATATCCCGTTCCAAAATCATCCAGGGCAATGGCAAACCCTATTTCATGTAGCGCATTCAGGGTCTTAACGAGATGTTCATCTACGTGGAGAGGTTCACGCTCGGTCACCTCCACAACGAGATTAAGATCCTGTTGAACAAAGCTGCGCTTGTAATTCAGACACTCTTCAAAAAAGGTAGAGGCAACGATATGAGACGCACTGAAGTTAATCCCGACATGAAATCCTTCCGGCAGCAGCGTAGAAATTGCATTCATCTGCGTTGCAACCTGACGCATTAAGCTTTGGGTTAGTGGAATTATTAGCCCTGTTTTCTCAGCAAGAGGAATAAATGACGAGGGAGAAATAAACCCGGATTGCGGATGCTTCCATCTGGCCAGCACCTCTACACCGCGCAAGGTGCCCTCTTTTCCGCTCACGACGGGCTGGTAATAGGGAATAATTTCATTTCTGTAGATGGCAGTCCGCAGCGATTCTTCCGGCGAAATATCCTTAGACAGATATCGCTGCAGAAGATAAGCAGAAAGAGAGGAAACGAGCAGCAGAAATAACACCACTCCACCGGCCTGGTCGAATAATCGCGTTAGGCTAAAAAGAGGCGGAGCGTTAAATTGAATCGCGAAGGCATAATCAACGTCTTTTACCGTCAGAACATCGTTGTTTGAATGGGCTGCCGTCAAGACATCGCCTGATTGGCCTAAACGACGATTGCCGACCAGCAGCGAATACGCCACGCCACGTAGTGGCATATTCAGCGCATCCCGGATATGGCTGTCGCTGATGCTCACCATGATTCGGCTTCCGGCATGATTTGTCTGGTATAAGAGAACCGGCAGGCCGTTGACCGTACTTTTCGATGGAACAAGTAACAATGGCGCTTCAGGCAGCGCTGAGCCGTTAACCAACAACACGCGGTTTCCCGGCAAGGAGGAGCACCATACCGCATCTTTTTTCAGAATAACGATCGTTCTCAGATGGGGTTGTAATGCCGCTTCAGTGCCGAGCCGATACTGTCCTTCAGCATCACACTCATTCTCAGCAAGCCGCATTGCAACCTGGGTCGCATGATGCGCTTCTGTAAGAATAACGTGCATATTCCTGACGACGTAGTGCGCCCCGGCAAGGCTGTCAGCCCGCGCCGAGTACCAGACCTGGATATTGATGATAAAAACGCCCAGCACAAAAATTGCCGTGGCTGCAGCTATGGAGATAGGTGCATGGCGCATTCAGGGTTCTCGACTCGAGTGACGTTGCCGCTTCGGTGATGCTGAAGTGATTGAATTATCTTCGCCTTAAGCATGGTTGATAAAGAAAGAAATACCATGTCCGCCATCAGAAATTTTCCCCAAACCAGGCTCCATCTTTGCACCTTCTCAAATGGGTAAATAAAAAGGCCGCCGAACGGCAGCCCTGGTTGTTAAGTGCTTATTAGTATTGCTTTATTGTCTTGACCGGCGTTCTTTCTGACCAGTCAGGCCGCTCGCCAGCCATGATTGCACGCTGTTGTGATGGCGTCACAGACTGCGTTATTTCAGGCATCGACTTGTATTCAGGTTGCTTAGGTGGGTTGAGAACCAGATCGGAGCTACAGCCTGACAGCAGCAAAACCGCCAGTAGAGATGTATTAAGCTTGAACACGCTAACCCCTTCCAATGGGATAAAAGTTACAGAAAATGCGTGGTGCCGATAGCATCCCGATGACTCGTTACTGATTATAACGTCACGCGCCGGGCTGCAGGCAGCAGATACACCACACAGATACCCCCATAAGAATATATTTACACAACCAATGCATGCAACCCTTTGTATTCCAGCCAGCCTGTGTACAAAAAGTAGAAGGAAAGCCGATTACGCTTCAAATATCGAGGGAGTTTATGCTAAAACCGCTATTATGTTTCTTATGGTCAAGGGTTGAGAAGGGATTTCAATGGTTAAGGTTGAGGAATTAAAAATGAAGTACCCAGGCGCAGCGGCCTGGCAAATGGGTGACAGCCCGGAACTGGCGAACGCGCTTGCGGACCTGATTAAAAAAGGGCTCAAAACGGCCACCTGCGGATCTTTTGCCTCGTACTCGCAGGATGTCTCTGCTCCACGGATAGGAAGCTACAACATAATCCTTGATGGTCAGAATGTCCCGGTCTGTGTGATCCGGCTGGTTTCCATGCGACTGGTGCGTTTTTGCGATGTTAATGAGGAATTCGCTCGCAAAGAGGGTGAAGGTGATTTAAGCCTTGAATACTGGCGGAAAGAGCATCAGCGATTTTTCTTCCGCGAAGGCCATTTTTCTGAAGATATGGAACTGATCGCAGAAGAATTTGAATTGGTTGAGGTGCTGTAAGCTGAGATAAAGTGGCAGTGATGTGTCGCTTAATTAAGCAGGCTTACTCATGTTAAGCTCGTACACAACGCATTCCGTATCGTAATGCCGCTCTATGGCTTTATAAGACATACCTAACCTTTTCATTACACGCTGCGATGCGATATTTTCTGGATCGGCCACGGCCACCAGATAAGATGCTCCCACCCGTTCTACAGCGTAATCAACGATCGCTTTCGCTGCCTCTGTAGCATAGCCTTTGCCATTGTGTTCAGGCACGAGGCGCCAGCCAATCTCTAATGGTGCCCCCTCCACGTTCGCCAGGTGCTGGAGGCATGCTGCACCAACGATCGCACCAGAAGATTTCTCTCTGATAGCCCACCACGAGAAGTGATACTTATCCCAGCGAGCCTGCACCCTTCTGATGCCCTCCCAGGTTTCTTCGGGCGTTTTAACGATACCCTTATTGATATAGCGCATCACCTCAGCATCACTATCCATTACCCTTAAGCCTTCATAATGTGAATCATTAAAGGGTTCCAGGATTAAGCGGACCGTTTCTATATTCATCTTAAATTCCTCTTGCATTCAGCCAGTACCTTCGTTGAACTCGTCCCGATAAAACACCCTAGCACAATGTAAGTTACTTCCGCTCTGGCACACAGGGATCATGGGTGGCGCTGGGCTTGTGCTTTGGTTTACGTCTTGTCGAAGATTTTATATCAAATAATGTCTGCTTTATCCCATGGAAGGAAAATCAATGGCGTTATGCGCTAGCGGTGATATTAACCATTGAATGGATCTAATCTCGCTAATTGCCCTACAATGCCTAACTTACAAGCTAAAGGAAAATGACATGTTCCCCTTTCTGAACACATTTAAGCGATTAATAAGCAAACAGCAAGAAACACATACCGCTCCTCAGAAATATTCAAATGAACAGCTTATCCAGTGGGCTACCGGTTGCATGCTGGAAGGGCTCCCGGATGACTTCTACCAGGCCAGACTGCTATGCACTCGCCAATCCGATCCTGAAAACCCCGATGGATGGATAGTCAACGTTAATCATGATGTGATGCTTAACCCTGACTCCGAATATGAGCGGTTCCAGCCAGCCGATGACCTCTACCCTACCCAGTGTGTGGAAATGTTACTTGATGGCAAGGAATGGAGTAATGCATCAATAACATTCAATAAAGAAAACGCATCGTTTAAATGGAGTTAGCCATTACCAAGCCCAACCGCAGATGAACATTGTAATGGTTTATCCGATAAGCAAGTCAAGCAGGGTAAGCCGACGCAGAATGCGTTTATCGAACGGTTCAACCGGACGTACCGGACAGAAATCCTGGATTTTTACCTGTTCTGAACGCTGAATGAAGCACGGGAAATCACTGAACGCTGGCTGAATGAATACAACAGCGAGCGTCCTCATGAATGCCTGAATAACCTGACGCCGGAGGTAGCTTATTGGAATCGTTTAAGTCTAGTAGAATTCAACTTTCGTATGCGCTGTCATTGAAACTGGTTTCGGCGCCGGATTACCTGCGTTCTGTACTGTGGCATTACATATTTCAGGCACAAGCATTTCGTTATAATGACAAGAACTGGTTGCTGTATACCCCTCCGAGAAAACTGATGAGTTTATTAGTTTATAATCAAGAGGCTTTCTTTTTTTATCAACATAAGATATTTCATTTTTAGACATAACGCTTTCTGAACTATAAAATTCAGAGCGCGTCAAATTATCGTCTTCATCATAAAAATGTTCAGATATTTTTTTGCCTAAAAAATAGGTGTCTTTAATTAATCCATTCGGGTAAAGAGTGTAACGCAACTCGTCACCATTTTCATTTTTACTCAAAATGTGACATTTTTCATCAAGTTGTATTGAGAAAGGCTTGCCATCTCTATGGCCAATAAGACTTCCATTTGTATATTTTAGAATGGTTTCATGCCCAGAAGAAACATTATCAAGGTTTAAGCTATCAACACAACCATTTTTATTCAGTCTGATGGAGATTTTATAAGTGATTTTTCCATTCTCCTCAACATCAGTATCTAAGGATTTAACAGCCCCCTTAACTGGATTGAAATCAAACCTAGTCGATAAGTTATAAAGTAGAGGTATGTAGTGATTTTCTGCAAAAGCCATACTTGAAAATAAGGAAGTACAAAGGAAAAGAGTAGAAGTTTTTATCATTTTTAAATCTTAGCTCAAGTTACCCTCAAATTAAGTAAGCTCATTACAGCATGCTTACTGCTAATCTTCAACATTGATACTGGCGGAGATGATTGCGCCACAACTGCGCCGTTTGCCGTAAAGTCGCTATCGTATCCAAACGTCTGAACGCTACCCTTTATCACGTATCGGCGCCAGATTTCACGCAGCAGTAAAACGTGCTGGCATTCGCCGCCGGAATCCGTACCATACGCGGCATACAATTTTTGCCCCTGCTGGCTCCGAAGGTAGTACTCAATGCAACAGAATCAAGAGATTAACAAAAAAGAGCAATACAACCTGAATAAGCTACGCTGATTATGCCAACTCATTGACATCATTTATTTTATCATTTTATTCAATTAGTTATAGCATAATAACTTCTCCCTAAAGCTACCCAGAACTACATTTTTTGTGCCCTTTTTTTGCCCCTATTTCGCATTTTTGCCCCTAAATTTGCCCCTAACTTTAGCCAGTGCGCCTCTCTTCTTCTCCCTGCCCTATACTTTGGATGTGACATCTGTTTCGAGGTTTCTATGTGTGGACGTTTTGCACAAGCCCAAACGCGTGAAGAATATCTGGCTTACCTGGCCGATGAAGCCGATCGCGACATCGCATACGACCCTGAACCTATTGGACGTTACAACGTGGCGCCAGGTACCAAAGTTCTGTTGCTGAGCGAACGTGACGAGCAGCTGCATCTCGATCCGGTCCTGTGGTCTTACGCGCCCGGGTGGTGGGATAAAGCACCATTGATAAACGCGCGTGTCGAGACAGCGGCCACCAGCAGAATGTTCAAAGCTCTCTGGCAACATGGCCGGGCGATCTGCTTCGCCGATGGATGGTTCGAGTGGAAAAAAGAAGGCGACAAAAAACAGCCCTACTTTATCCACCGTGCAAATGGCCAGCCGATATTCATGGCGGCGATCGGTAGTACACCATTTGAGCGCGGCGATGAAGCAGAAGGTTTTCTGATAGTGACGTCTGCAGCGGATAGAGGTCTGGTCGACATTCACGACCGCCGGCCACTTGTTCTGTCGCCGGAAGCAGCCCGTGAGTGGATGCGGCAGGATATAGGCGGGAAGGAAGCTGAAGAGATAGCGTCCGACGGTGCCGTACCAGCGGACAGCTTTATCTGGCACGCTGTGACGCGCGACGTAGGTAACGTGAAAAACCAAGGGAAACGTCTTGTTGAACAGCTTTAATATTGTTATGTTTACAATAATTAATCTAACTATTAGGTATTAAGTATGAGAAATAAGTTTTGTGGATTTTATAATCCTAAACAAGATGATTACAAGCAAATCTGGAACGATGAAAAAACACTTTTCATATTCGACACCAATACTCTTTTAAATCTATATAGATGTGAGGAAGAAACAAAAGACGACATACTTAATGTAATGAAAACATTATCCAAAAGATCATGGTTCCCATTCCATGTATGTCTTGAATATCAACGAAACAGAATAAAGGTTATATCTCAAAGCATCAAAAGCCTCGAAACACTAAAAAAAAGCATTAGTTCATTAGTTAACTCTACAGACAATGCCCTTTCTGAGGCGCAAGTTAAAAAGCATTTATACACTTCTTTATCAGAAGAGATTTCTTTATTGAAGGAGTCACTATCAACATCCATCGATACTTTCATAAGAGAAAAAATCGAGCCAAGAATAAAAACAAAGGAAAAAATCAAAAACTCTGATTCGATAAGAAAAGTACTAGATGTTATCATTGGTGATAATTGTGGGGATATGCCGGACCAAGAAAAAATCAACAGTATTAATGAAGAGGGGATTAAACGTTACGCTACCAAAATCCCACCAGGCTTTATGGACGAAAAAGAAAAGGGAGAAAACACCAGCCATTATAATGGCATTGAATTTAAAGATAAATTTGGTGACTTATATCTTTGGAAAGAAATCATTGATATAGCAAAACAACATGAGAATTATAATATCATATTCGTTACTGATGATTCCAAAAAGGATTGGTGGTTTACGTATGATAATAAAACCATTGGACCAAGCGAACCTCTTCAAACAGAAATTTACTTCAACAGTAATATTGCTGGTTTTAGAATGATTAGTCATTCAAGTTTTTTATACGAAGCAGGAAAATATCTTGATAACTTAAAAATCAAAGAATCATCGGTAGAAGACATTAAGGAAATTTCTTCCAATAAGAACGATACATTAATTGAAGAGCACTTCAACAAGTTCCTTAAGAATTATTTTGAAATTAGCCCATCGCACATTGCAAAGGTTAGAGAAGGGAAGAAAGTAAAAAGAATCAGGAGTCAGTACATTCCCTTCCTTAGCAATAAAAATGATATGGAAAATATCGTTGCAGCATACGAACACTTCTGTCATAAGTATGAGGAATTAAAAAAACAATACATTGAAACAAATGAACTAGTTGATTTCAAATACGATTTACTGGCTGAAGATGAAGATACCTATAAATCACACAAACTTGCCCTACAAGAAATTAACATGAGACTTACTGACCTTTCCGGTGCACTTAGTTTTATTGAGCTTGAAATAAACGAATCTGAAACATCACAAATACAAGAAACCTTAGACATTTTGCTTTCGAACATTTCTGCACAAGTGATAAAAATTCAAAGTATGATCTTTGATTTAAACCGAGTTTTGAATAAATAATATAGCATTGATATTATTTTACAGTAAGAATATCGTGTATTCTTGTGGTATAGCGCGGGGATAGCATCTCGCGCTTCATTTGCCACTGCTGCTGAATGCCCTGACCGGCAAAGTAGAGCGTACCTTTTCCGTCCTTCGCGTTCAGGTGATCGAGCACCTCCATCAACCTTTCACTTCCAGCCCGCGGCGCGTTCTCATCAAAAAGGTTAAGCTGGGCCACACCTTGGCTGAAGAAGTCACCTAGCATGATCCCTGCTTTCTGGTACCGGTGACCATCCTTCCAGATTATGTCCAGGCACTTTACCGCGGCGTTGATGATGTCGCGTGAATCCTGGGTGGGGGTAAGAAGCTTCACTGACGCGCTGTTACCGTAATATGGCTCATTAAGCGCAAAGGGAGAGGTTTTCACGAATGCAGATATAAAACGGCAATACTGGTGCTCGCCACGTAGTTTTTCAGCGCCACGGGCCGCATAGCTGCAGATGGCCTGACGCATCTGCTCATATTCTGTGACGCGTTCGCCGAAAGAACGACTGCAGACGATTTCCTGCTTTGTCGGCGCAAACTCCTCCAGATCAAGACATGGTTCGCCGCGCAGCTCCCGGACAGTTCGCTCGAGCACTACGTTAAAGTGTTTACGGATAATCCATGTGCTTTGTTCTGAGAGGTCCAGAGCCGTTTTGATGCCCATGGCGTTCAACTTCTTACTGATGCGCCTGCCGACGCCCCATACGTCCTCAACCGGCACAATAGACAACAACCGACGCTGGCGATCGATATTGGACAAATCAACAACTCCACCCGTCTGCCTCTGCCATTTCTTTGCGGCGTGGTTGGCGAGTTTAGCGAGTGTTTTTGTCTGTGCGATGCCAACCCCAACTGTCAGGTGCGTACGCTTCAGAACGGTAGCGCGGATCTCTTTGCCGAACTCCGTAAGGTCCCGGCAGTTGCGAACACCTGTCAGGTCGCAAAAAGCTTCATCGATACTGTAAATTTCGACGCGGGGGCTCATTTCCTCAAGCGTCGTCATTACCCGGTTCGACATGTCTGCGTACAGCTCGTAGTTGCTGCTGAAGCAAACAACCCCAGCGCGCCGGAATAAGTCCTTTTGCTTGAAGAAAGGCTCTCCCATTGTAATTCCAGCGACCTTAGCCTCGGCACTGCGTGCGATTACACAGCCATCGTTATTCGAGAGAACGACAACCGGGCGCCCTCTCAGGTCAGGCCTGAATACGGTCTCGCATGAAGCGTAGAACGAATTCACATCACAGAGCGCAAACATACTCAGCTCGCCGATTTGACGATGAAAGTAACAACGCCGAAAACGTCCAGTGTGTCTTCACTGCCAACAACGATCGGACTGTAGGCGCTGTTCATAGGATTGAGCTGCACGGTCGGGCGCAGTTGCAGGCGCTTAACAGTGAACTCCCCTTCCACCGCGGCGATGACAATGTCACCATGCTCAGCAGTGCGTGAGCTGTCCACCACCAGCAGATCACCATCGCTGATCCCGGCTTCGATCATTGAATCACCTGCGGCTTTGACGAAATAGGTGGAGCTCGGATGAGCGACAAGTAACTCATTGAGATCGATACGCTGTTCAACGTAATCAGCTGCGGGGCTTGGGAAACCACACTGAACTAAGTCACTGAATAGCGGGAGAGCGATAATTTCTCGCAGTTCTGTTGGCCTAATGAAGTCCATTGCGCACACCTCAAGCACTGTTTTTATATACAGTAGTTTTCTTTTTGAGGGTTCGCAATACTGCGGATTCCTTATGGCTGTACAAAACTTCACCGCTTCGCTTGTAAGTTTCTATCTCTCCTTGAATTATAACCTTTGTAAATTTTTTTCGAGTTCTGACTCAGATGCGTATATTTAGACCAACCCTGAGTGATCTCCGCCAGCAAAAGGCATTGGGCATTACCGGCATCACCGCTACTTACTACCAAACTGGTGTATAACTAACCTACCTTACACTGAAAAATTAGTAGGTTAACCAGCCGTTTATTATCTATTATCATTCCGGCGAATTGATAATCGAAAACAGGAGTAAGAGCTTGCAGATTTGCATGATGGATTATGGCCGGCTGTCGTCAGATGGGAAAACGCTCAAGCTGGACTGTTATGGTATTGGATCATTTGACGTTCTGTCAGGGATCGAACGATATATCAACAATCCTAACTGCTCAGATATTGAAAAAGCCGCGATTCCACCCGGTACTTACTGGATTGTTGATCGACCCACTGGTAGTTTCGTTAACCAGGCGAGAGCTGAAATAATTGATCTGGCACACCTGTATAAAAACCATCACTCTGAATGGTTCGGTTTGTACAGTGCGCAAACCATGAGCGATTACGTCTATGTTAACGGTACGAAACGTGGCAGTTTCAGACTCCATCCTCTCAATACTGATGGTTCTGGTGTATCGTGGGGCTGCATCACCCTTTACAGAGCAGCCGATTTCCAGATTCTTCGTAATGCATTACTCAAACGGAAAAAAGTGACTGTACCCGGCGGAAAAGGATTAATGGCATACGGGCGTATTGATGTACGTGGTGTTCCTGACTTCAGTAAATGTGGTGTGAGATGAAAATCATAATATTCGTTACTTTGCTTATCGTCTGTTTTATCCTCATCCCAGATAGCTGGATTAATGATGTTTTCATGCAACATATTCGGATATCAGGTGATGGAGAAGAGGCCATGAATAACTATGATTTCACAATAATTTTGATTAAATTTTCTCTGTCCGCATTAATAGCGTTCTTGCTGATAAGACTGAAGAAACTTCTGAAGAAATAATTTTGGTCATCAGAATTATCGATGCCGCCGCTGCTTGTTCTTTCGATTGGGCCGCGGCGCTAAACTTCCATGACTAAGAAAATTATTTCTTAAGTTCATCAAGTTCTTTCTGTGTTTTTCC
>ERZ772969.1044-NODE-1044-length-23162-cov-5.413554_pt1 | contig 23162 bp, 21 predicted proteins | sample MGYA00511676_ERZ772969 | MGnify/ENA primary metagenome ERZ772969 (study PRJEB29015, sample SAMEA2737651) | human gut metagenome | biome: human gut; feature: human-associated habitat; material: faeces | place: China | collected 2012 ... | reverse complement strand
AGGGATGCCTCCCGGAAAAGAAGACCGGTTCTGAGACAGAGAAAGAAAAATGGAAAGTCAATTACTGGGGGTATACAAAAGGATTCTATTTTGCTCCGAAAGCCTCTTATGGCTGTAGCAAGAATGTGACACGGGAATTGAAACATCTGATCGATGCACTGCATCAGAATCAGATGGAGTGCGTGATGGAGATGTATTTTGAGCAGGAGGAGAATCAGAACCTGATTCTGGACGCACTTCGTTACTGGGCAACGGAATTTCGTGCAGATGGTTTTCATCTGATCGGGGAAAATGTGCCGATCACTGCAATCGCCCAGGATTTATACCTGCGGAGAAGCAAGATCTTTTATCAGTATATCCCGGAACAGTTGTGGAAGGAGAAGGAACACTATCCACATCTGTTTGTATACAATGACGAGTATCTTTATACGGGAAGAAAATTGTTAAATCATCAGGGCGGAAGCCTTTTTGAATTTGGCAATCAGCAGAAGAAACAGAACAAAACAGTCGGTTTTGTCAATTTTATGGCAAACAATAATGGCTTTACGCTGGCAGATCTTTTTTCCTATTGTGAGAAACACAATGAGGCAAACGGCGAAGAAAATACAGACGGTTCAAATTATAATTTCAGCATCAACTGTGGCACAGAGGGTAAAACTTCAAGAAAGTATGTGAAGGAACTTCGAAGAAAACACTTATATATGGCGTTGTCCATGGTGTTTTTTGCACAGGGAGTGCCGCTGCTCCTTGCAGGGGATGAGGCACTGAATTCCCAACAGGGCAATAATAATGCATATTGTCAGGATAACAAAACCGGATGGGTGAATTGGAAGAGGAACACAGGCATGGAGGCGCTGCAGGAGTTTGTACAAAAACTTGCAGCATTCCGTAAGGCACATCCTGTGATCCGCAAAGCCGAACCGATGCATCTGAATGATTATCAGCATAAAGGCTGTCCGGATCTGTCTTATCACTCGGACAATGCATGGACAGCAGGACTCCCGGAAGAAAAGGGAGCATTTGGTGTGATGTACTGTGGGGATTATGCAGTGGATGACGCTGGCAGGCCGGATGATATGGTCTATATTGGCTATAATTTTCATACCGGAGTGAATGAACTTGCCCTGCCGAAGCTTGCCGGAAAGAAGAAATGGTATGTGGTCATGGACACCGCAGAACAGGAACATGCTTTCCTGCCAGAGGAAAAACTGGCGGAAAACCAGCACAGGATCACGGTCAGACCGCAGTCTGTCGTTTTATTACTTGGAAAATAGGAAGTCAGGGAAATGAATATTTGGAAACATTTTTGCACGATCAACCATCATAAAATACTTGTGATGAGAGGGTGCTTTCAGGTTGGACTGATCAGGCAGGGACTGCTTCACGATCTTTCAAAATACAGTCCGACCGAGTTTATCGTAGGATGTAAATACTATCAGGGCAATATGAGCCCGAACAATGCAGAGCGTGAGGCGGTTGGTTATTCTTCCGCATGGCTGCATCACAAGGGCAGGAACAAACACCATTTAGAGTACTGGATCGATTATGGAATACCGGATAAAGAAGGACCGCATAAAGGGGAACACAAAGGTCTCTGCGGCATGAAGATGCCGGTCAATTATGTGGTGGAAATGTATATAGACCGCGTAGCGGCATCGAAGAACTACCAGAAAGAAAAGTACCGGGACGACAGTGCTTTAGCATATTATATGAATGGACGGCAATTTCATGTGCTCCATGATGATACGAGGGCATTGTTAGAACTTCTGTTGGAAATGCTAGCGATAAAAGGTGAAAAGGCAACGAACCGCTTTATCCGGGAAGAGGTTCTCTCCCATAAAATCCCGTATGAGAAAGAACCGTTACTGCAATTGAAAGAACAGTTAGAAAAAGGATCATAATATCATTTCAGGAAAAAGAGCCTGCATATCTTCCGGCAAAGGAGCAGTGAACACCAGTGGTTTCTTTGTGACCGGGTGGGTGAAACGAAGCCGGTAAGAGTGCAGAGCCTGTCTGTTTATCTTTGTAAAATCAGGATTGTATAAAAAATCACCGATCAATGGATGCCCGATAGATTTCATATGAACGCGGATCTGATGGGTACGTCCGGTCTCTAATTTCAGGGAGATCAGGGAAAGACCGTTTTGATAGGCAAGTCTTTTATAATGCGTGATGGCAGTTTCACCGTGAAGCACATCGATCTGCCGTTCTATCGTGGAACCTTCTTTCCGCCCGATCGGAGCGTTGACCGTCCCCTCATCCTCTGTGAAACCTTTCACAATGGCAAGATATTCCCTGCTTATGCCCCGGACTGACACCTCGCTGTTTAATATTGCGGAACTGATGAGATGTTTGGCAAGGATGGTGAGCCCGGTGGTGTCCCGGTCTAAGCGGTTGACACAGCGGAACGTATAAGGAATGCCCTGTGTCTGGTAATAATGGCAGACAGCGTTGGCGAGTGTGTTGTCATAATTGTTCATGGAAGGATGGATTGGCATATCGGCTGGTTTGTTTACCACTAAAATGTCCTCATCTTCATAACAGATGGAGAGAGGGAGATTGGTGGCAACAATATTTTCAGAGCCTTCCGTTTCCTCAAAATGGATAAAAAGACAATCCCCGTCGTTAAGCCTGGTACTCATATATTCCCATTTGCCATTTAAAAGAATACTTTCCGGAATCTTTTTTAACTGCACGGTCACGGCATGGGAAAAACCCTGCTTTTTCAGATATTCAGAGATGGTCACACCATTGTCCTGTGCGGTTATGTTATATTCTAAATCACGTGTCATAATCGTTCCTTTCCTAAGACCATAAAACGATTATAGCGAAAAGCATGAAAAATTAAAAGAGGAAAAGCACGGAGAACTTGCCCCAAACATAAGATGTATCAAGAAAGCTTTTAAGGTGCGTTTTGAAAACATTTTTATCTCCGTTGACGATGGAACAGGAAAGCGAATGTCTGAAGAAAATGAAAAATGGTGACCTTGAGGCGAGAAACGAGCTGATCGAGCGCAATATGCGGCTGGTTGCCCATGTGGCAAAAAAATACCAGAACCCGGAGGATGAGATGGAGGATCTGATCTCCATCGGGACCATTGGACTGATCAAGGCAGTGGAAACATACAAGGAGGATTATGGGAGCAGGCTTGCGACCTATGCGGCAAGGTGTATTGACAATGAACTATTAATGCATTTCCGGGCAAAAAAGAAGACGTCGAAAGAAGTTTCCCTGTATGAGCCGATTGGAACTGATAAAGAGGGTAACCAGATCCAGCTTTTGGATGTTGTGGTCAGCGAGGACGAGGATGTTGTGGAATTGCTGGAACAGGATCGCAAAGTCAGACGGCTGAATGAAATTATTCCGCAGACATTGTCCGGAAGGGAATTGTTTATTATCATAAACCGTTACGGACTCTATGGGAAAAAGACAATGACACAGAGGGAGATCGCAAGAAAACTTGGGATTTCCAGATCCTATGTTTCGAGGATCGAAAAGAGGGCGATCGAAAAACTCAGGCAGGCATTTTAGGTGTATTATAATATAGAAGAAATATTGTAAAATCTGGAAAATGTGCTATACTAAAACTGCATCTGGCAGATGTATGAGGGCTTCTGCCGGATGTCGGAATCTTTTTTATCAGAATCATTGCAGGATTCCCTGCGGTATCCACAGCGTATTTTCGAATACATTTATTTTTGATGCAGAAAACGAGGGAAAGGAAGGGTATTTGTATAGTTTAGTAACAACCTCGATCATCCAGGGGATCAAGAGCATCCCGGTCTATGTGGAGGCGGATGTCTCAGATGGTATGCCGCTTTTTGAGATGGTCGGGTCACTTTCACCTGAGGTAAAAGAATCCAAAGAGCGTGTGCGCACAGCACTGAAAAATACAGGGTATATTCTGCCACCAAAACGTATCACGATCAATTTTATCCCTGCCAATATCAGAAAGACCGGATCAGGCTTCGACCTTCCGGTTGTTGCCGCAGTGCTTTGTGCCATTGGCATTGTGCCGGAGGAAGCGTTAAAGGACACGATGGTCGTGGGTGAGATCAGTTTAAGCGGGGATGTAAAGCCCGTCAATGGAATACTGCCTATGGTGGCAGAGGCAAAGGAACGCGGCGTCACACGTTGTATCGTACCGGCGGAGAATCAGACAGAGGCGCTGCTTGTAAAAGAGATAGAAATTTTTGCGGTGCAGAGTATTGCAGAAATGATACATATTTTAAACGGTGGTACATACATTGAAAAAGAAATAGGAAAAGTTGTGGCAAAAACGGCACAGGTGCTCGATTTTTCGGATATTCAGGGACAATATTTTGTAAAGAGAGCCTGTGAGGTGGCAGTGAGCGGTATGCACAATCTGCTGATGATAGGACCACCCGGTGCCGGTAAGACTATGACGGCAATGAGGATACCGACGATTCTTCCGCCGCTGGATGAAAAAGAGCAGATGGAACTTTCGAAAATTTACAGTGTATCCGGGCAGTTTCAATTACGGGAACAATTAATGGAGGAACGTCCGTTCCGTTGTCCGCATCATACGATCACAACGCAGGGATTAGTGGGTGGTGGACTGATCCCAAAGCCGGGAGAGATCTCTCTGGCACACAAGGGCGTTTTATTTTTGGATGAATTGCCGGAATTTAAGCAAAATACTATTGAGATCTTAAGACAGCCAATGGAGGAAAAGGAAGTGCGTTTAGTGCGCGTAAACGGCACGTATGAATATCCGGCTGATTTTATCCTTGTGGCTGCCATGAATCCCTGCAAATGCGGGTATTATCCCGATATGCAGAAATGCAGATGTACGGCTGCTTCCATCGAACGTTATATCAACCGTATCAGTCAGCCGCTCTTAGACCGCATTGACATCTGTGTGGAGACGCCGCAGATTAAATTTGAAGAGCTGAACGGGACGAAAAAAGAGGAATGTTCCGATACAATCCGTGCACGTGTGATTGAAGTGCATGCGATCCAGAAAAAACGTTATCAGAACGAAGATTTTCAGTTTAACAGCCAGATTCCGGCTGCACGGATTGCAGAATATTGTGCTCTGTCGAAAGATCAGGAAAAATATATGAAGAAAATTTACAAACAGTTAAATCTGACTGCCCGGTCTTATCATAAAATCTTAAAGGTTGCGCGGACTCTGGCAGATATGGACGCCTCTGAAAACATTCTGGATGCGCATTTGAATGAGGCAGTCTGCTATCGCAATATTGATAAAAGATTCTGGAGGGATTCGTTATGAAATATCAGTACTGGCTTTCGAATATTCCGGGTGTCGGTTGTAAGACGATCCACCGCCTTTTGGGACAGGCAGGTTCTGCGGAAGAAATTTATTTTCTGAAAAAAGAACAGTTAGAAAAACTCTCCGGGCTGTCTGACCGTCAGGTGCATGCGATCACTGACCGGAAGAAAAACTGGGATCTGGAAGAAAAATATGCTGCGCTGGGAGAAAGCGGGATTTCTTTTTTATCCTGCGAGATGGAGTCATATCCTAAGCAGCTCAGGAATATCGTGGATGCACCATACAGTTTATACATCAAAGGGAAAATGCCTGATTTCTCAAAAAGAAGAGTGGCGGTCGTCGGGGCGAGAATGTGCTCGGAATACGGAAAGGCAATGGCAGAACAGATCGGTGAAAAACTGGCGCTTTGCGGGGCGGAGGTTTTAAGCGGCATGGCAAGAGGAATTGATGCTTACGGACATATCGGGGCATTAAAAGCGGGAGGAAACACCTATGCGGTGCTGGGGTGTGGCGTAAACATCTGTTACCCGCGGACGAATCAGAAATTATATGAGGATATTCTTTCACATGGAGGGATTATCTCTGAGTATCCGCCGGAGACTGAGCCGATTGCACAATTATTTCCTGCCAGAAACCGGATCATATCAGCGCTCTCTGATGTAGTCGTGATCGTGGAGGCAAAAGAGAGGAGCGGTTCCCTGATCACAGCTGATTTTGCGCTGGAGCAGGGAAAGGATATTTATGCAGTTCCCGGGCGTGTGACAGATGCTTTGAGCAGGGGCTGCAATAACCTGATCCGGCAGGGCGCGGGCATTATAAACAGTGCAGAAGATTTTGTAAAAGATCTTGAATTGTATACGTGTAATGACACAACTCAAGAAAATTTTAACAAATTATTACTTGAAAAAGATGAAAGCTTGGTGTATGCTTGTTTGAGTTTACGACCGAAAAGTATGGAAGAACTTTTGAAAAAAACAGGATTTGAGATGCCTCAGATGGCAGATGTCCTGCAGAGACTGATTCAGAAGGACTTTATCACGGAATCTTTTAAAAATTATTATATACGCAAAATCTGAGAGTAAGGAGACAGTTGAATGGCTAAGTACCTGGTTATCGTGGAATCGCCGGCAAAGGTGAAGACAATTAAAAAGTTTCTGGGAAAAAATTATGAGGTTGCAGCTTCCAACGGACATGTGCGCGATCTTCCAAAGAGTCAGCTTGGGATTGATGTGGAACATGATTTTGAACCGAAGTACATTACTATCCGAGGAAAAGGAGATATCCTCGCGAATCTTCGCAAAGAAGTGAAAAAAGCAGATAAAGTGTATCTCGCAACTGACCCGGACCGTGAGGGAGAAGCGATTTCCTGGCATCTTAGCAAAGCATTAAAGCTGGAGGGCAAGGACATCAACCGCATCAGTTTCAATGAGATCACACAGAGTGCAGTGAAAGCCTCTTTGAAACAGCCGAGAGACATTGACATGAACCTTGTGAATGCGCAGCAGGCGAGACGTATCTTAGACCGCATGGTTGGTTATAAGATCAGCCCGCTGCTCTGGGCAAAAGTAAAACGTGGCTTAAGTGCTGGACGAGTGCAGTCCGTTGCGCTGCGTATCATCTGTGACCGCGAGGAGGAGATCAACGCTTTTATCCCGGAAGAATACTGGACGCTTGACGCAGAATTAAAGATCGCAGGTGAGAAAAAACCATTGCTTGCAAAGTTCTATGGAGACAGCGAAAGCAAGATGAACATCTCTTCGAGAGAGGAGATGGACCGCGTGATGGCAGAAATCTCCAAAGAGAAATTTAAAGTGATCGAGGTGAAAAAGGGCGAGCGTGTGAAAAAAGCGCCGCTTCCATTTACGACCAGCACCCTGCAGCAGGAGGCATCCAAAGCGCTGAACTTCCCAATCTCAAAGACGATGAGAATCGCCCAGCAGCTCTATGAAGGTGTGGATGTGAAGGGACAGGGAACGGTCGGTCTTATCACTTACCTGCGTACAGACTCTGTCCGCATTTCCGAGGAAGCAGATGCACAGGCACATGAGTACATCGGAAAAAATTACGGTGAAAATTATCTTGCAACACAGACAACTGCCAAAAAGTCCGGCGCAAAAATCCAGGATGCACATGAGGCCATCCGTCCATCCGATATCAATCGTACACCGGCAATGGTGAAAGATTCCCTTTCCAGAGATCAGTTCCGCCTGTATCAGCTGATCTGGAAACGTTTTGCAGCAAGCCGCATGGCATCTGCGGTATATGAGACGACCAACGTGAAGATCGGTGCCGGAAATTACCGGTTTACAGTATCAGCATCCAAGATCGCATTTGACGGATTTATGTCTGTATATACCAGTGAGGATGACGAAAAGGCAGAAAATAATGTGCTGTTGAAGTCGATCGATGAGAGTACGGAACTTTCTTTGGAAAAGCTTGATGAAAAACAGCATTTTACCCAGCCGCCGGCGCACTATACAGAGGCGTCTTTAGTCAAGACATTAGAGGAACTTGGAATCGGACGCCCGAGTACCTATTCCCCGACCATTACAACGATTCTTGCTAGACGCTATATTGTAAAGGAAAATAAGAACATTTACGTGACAGAACTCGGTGAAGTGGTAAACCAGATCATGAAGGAATCTTTTCCATCTATCGTGGATGAACATTTCACGGCAAACATGGAGAACCTGCTCGACAGTGTCGGCGAGGGGACTGTTAACTGGAAGACAGTCATAGAGAATTTCTATCCGGATCTTGAAAAAGCAGTGGAGGCTGCAGAAAAAGATCTTGAGAAGGTCAAAATTGAGGATGAAGTGACCGATGTAGTCTGTGATGTCTGTGGCAGAAACATGGTCGTGAAATATGGACCGCATGGCAAGTTCCTTGCCTGCCCTGGATTCCCGGAATGCCGCAACACAAAACCTTATCTGGAAAAAATCGGTGTCAAATGTCCGAAATGTGGCAAAGAGATCGTACTCAAAAAGACCAAGAAGGGCAGAAAGTATTACGGCTGTGAGAATAACCCGGAATGTGACTTTATGAGCTGGTCACGTCCGGTAGAAGAGAAATGCCCGAAATGCGGCGGCTATATGGTTGTGAAAGGCAGTAAAATTGTCTGCGCAGACGAGCAGTGTGGTTATGTGACAGAGAAGAAAGAAAAAAATCAGGAATAATTTGAATATATTGAATTTTCTGAATAAATGTGCTAAAATACAAAATGTCATAAAAAACCAGCAAAAAATTATGGGAGGCCGTCAAATGAGCGTTCAATTGTTAGATAAAACAAGAAAAATCAATAAATTGCTGCATAACAACAATTCGTCAAAAGTGGTATTTAATGATATCTGTGATGTGCTTAAGGATATTTTAAACTCTAACATTCTTGTGATCAGTAAAAAGGGAAAAGTGTTAGGAACCGGTCTGACGGATGGTGTGGAAGAGATCCGGGAGCTGATCGTGGATGAGGTCGGCGGATTTATCGATCCATTGCTGAATGAACGTTTACTTGGAATCCTGTCCACAAAAGAGAATGTCAATCTCGAGACGTTGGGATTTGTGAATGACATTAAGAAATATACTGCGATCATAACACCGATCGACATTGCAGGAGAGCGGCTCGGAACACTGTTTGTGTACCGGGAGAATGATCCTTATGATATTGATGATATTATTTTGAGTGAATATGGGACAACCGTGGTGGGTCTTGAGATGATGCGTTCGGTGAATGAAGAGAACGCTGAGGAGACAAGAAAGGTCCAGATCGTAAAATCTGCGATCAGCACGCTTTCTTTTTCAGAACTGGAAGCCATCACCCATATTTTTGAGGAGATGGATGGCAAAGAGGGAATTCTTGTTGCAAGTAAGATCGCAGACCGTGTAGGAATCACAAGATCTGTGATCGTCAATGCACTCCGCAAGTTTGAGAGTGCAGGAGTGATCGAATCAAGATCTTCCGGCATGAAGGGAACCTATATCAAAGTTCTGAATGACGTTGTCTTTGATGAACTGGAACAGATCAAGAAAGAAAATAACATAAAATAAAGGAATTTACGCAAAAAAGGGATTTTATAGCTTGCTATAGAGTCCTTTTTTTCGCATTAAGCAGGAATTGTCAGGGAAGATGGGAACACAGATCGAAAAAACAAAGCACCATATTGTGCCTGACCGTCAAAAATCTACAAGATATGTCAAAAATGGTAAAAAAAGACTTGTGTTTTTTGATTTATTCTTTATAATAAAACTAGGTTACTGTTGAATTATGTAAATTGGAAGGGGAATGTGTCATGATTACTACGAACGCATTTGACTATATCAATGTGTTGGATAAAGCGGCGGATGCAAGCTGGCTTCGTGAGACTGCGATTATGAATAATCTTGCGAACACAGATACGCCGGGATATAAGAGACAGGAAGTGGATTTTGAGTCTGTACTTCAGAGAGAATTAGGCCACTCCAAATACACAACGCTGGACAAGAAAATCCGTTCCTTAAATGCGGATCTTTCAGGTCTGAATGTATCTACCTATACAGACTCATCAAATTATTCTTACCGTCTGGACCGGAACAACGTGGATCCGGATACCGAGAATGTGGAACTGGCATCGGAGACGATCCGTTATCAGGCACTTACGAACAGCATCACCTCTGATTTTACGAGAATGCAGGCAGTTTTAAAGTAAAATAAGAGCAGGATTACAGGAGGATAAAAATGGCTTTATTTCAGGCGTTTGATATCAGTGCTTCGGGAATGACTGCGGAGCGTTTCCGTATGGATACCATTGCAGAGAATATTGCAAATGTAAATACGACAAGAACAGAAGATGGAACTCCATACCGAAGAAAAATTGTTACTTTTGCAGAGAAGGAAGTGACTTCTTTCTCAAGGTATTATCAGAATGCCAGATCTAAGTTTGTCGGAAATGGTGTGAAAGTATCTTCTGTCAAAGAGGACACAGAGACTGATTTTATCATGGAGTATGATCCGTCCAATCCGGATGCGGATGAGAATGGTTATGTTTCTTATCCGAATGTGAATACGGTCACAGAGATGACGAACCTTATTGATGCATCCCGTGCGTATGAGGCAAACACAACAGCATTTGAGGCTGCAAAATCAATTGCACAGAGCGGACTCTCCATTGGAAAATAAGTAAAGATAAAAGATAAGTAAGGTGGTATGACATATGGATATCAGTTCATTGACAAATATCAGTTCAGATTATCTGAATCAGATCGCACAGCAGAACAGGCTGGTCACGACAGATGATGATTCGTTCAGTTCTGTCCTTTCATCTGCGATGAATATGGTTTCAGAGACAAATGACCTGCAGAACAACGCACAGTCAGAGGTGATCCGTTTTGCATTGGGACAGTCAGAGAACACACATGATCTGACAACGGCACAGTACAAAGCACTTACTGCGATCCAGTATACGGTGGCAGTGAGAGATAAAATGATCGATGCATACAAAGAAATCATGAATATGCAAATTTAGTGAACGAGGGTAGATGAAAATGCCGGAACAGGTACAAAAGGTTTTAGACAGAATCCTAGAATGGTGGAAAAAATTCAATACAAAACAAAAGACACTGCTGATCAGCATTGTGGCAGTTGTGCTTGTGGCTCTTGCAATTCTTGCGGCAGTCGTTTCCAAGCCTAAAATGGTAACATTAGTTACCTGCGCGACGACGGCAGAATCGGGACAGGTCAAGAACATTCTCGACTCCGAGAATATTTCTTACGAACTCTCCGCAGATGGGCTTGCCTTTCAGGTAAATGAGAAAGATTACGCAAATGCTTCCATTATTCTTGGAACAAATGACATTCCAACCAGCGGCACAAAGTTAAGCGATGTGTTTGATGGCGGTTTCAGCTCCACCGAGGCGGATAAAACAAAAAAATATAAATTATATCTCGAAGAGTATTATGCTGAGAAGCTTGAGACATTATCGAATGTAGATGCAGCGGCAGTGACACTGGATCTGCCGGACGAAGATGGAACGATCCTCTCCAAGGGCGAACAGGCATATGTGACAGCAATCCTGACGCTCAATGGAACAATGGATGATGAACAGGCAGCCGGACTTGCAAAATATCTTGCAACAAATGTTGGAAATGATGACACATCCAATGTGCTCATCCTCGATAATAGTTCAAATGTTCTTTTCTCTGGTCAGGATGATACGTCTGTGACAGGAAATGCCAACAACCAGTTGTCTTTAAAGACCAAAGCGGAAAATCAGGTAAAAGGCCAGGTGAAAGATGTCCTTGTAGGATCATCACTGTTTGACAATGTAGAAGTCGGTCTGAATCTTGCGATGAATTTTGACCAGACCACAGAATCCACACACGAATATTATGCGCCGGATGGACAGACCAATGGTATGGTTGGCTCAAAGAGTGAATATGAATCGAATGCAGTCGGTGGAGCAGCGGAAACACCGGGAACAGATTCCAATGATGACGATACGACTTATGTGATGGAAGATAATGATTACACAAGTTCCAGTGTGTCTGAGACGAATACAAACTACCAGAATAACGAGAAGATCACAACAACAACACCGGCAGTTGGAACTGTTAATTATGACGGCTCATCCATATCTGCAGTCGCAACGAACTATGTGATCTATGATGAGGATACACTGCGTGCTTCCGGAACGCTCGGTGACATGACCTTTGATGAGTATGTTGCTGCAAATAGTGAACCTGTAAAGGCGGAAGTAGACCAGGATCTTTATACGCTGATCTCCAATGCAACAGGCGTACCGGTGAGCAATATCACGATCATTGCATATGATCAGCCGATGTTCCAGTATAGCAAAGGAAGTACACGGACCATATCGGATTATCTGCAGATCATCCTTGCAGTATTGATTTTTGCACTGTTAGGTTATGTAGTATTCCGCAGCACAAGAAAAGAGAAAGCAGTCGAGCCGGAGCCGGAACTTTCCGTGGAGTCTCTGCTTGAATCCACGAAAGAATCTGCAGATACATTGCAGGATATCGGATTCAATGAAAAATCAGAGACAAGAGTCCTGATAGAAAAATTCGTAGAAGAAAATCCGGAAGCGGCAGCTTCCTTACTTAGAAACTGGCTGAATGAGGAGTGGGAGTAGAATATGGCAACTGCAGATTACAATGGCGTTCAGAAAGCCGCAATCCTGCTGATTACATTAGGACCTGAACGTTCCGCAGATATTTTTAAACATCTGAAAGAAGAAGAAATTGAGGAACTTACGCTGGAGATCGCAAATACAAGAAGCGTGTCTCCACAGGTAAAAGAAGATATTTTAAATGAGTTTTATCAGGTGTGTCTGGCACAGCAGTATATCGCAGAGGGTGGTATCGGTTATGCAAAAGAGCTTCTTGACAAGGCTCTTGGACAGGAAAAAGCACAGGAGGTTATCTCCAAGCTGACTGCTTCCTTACAGGTCCGCCCATTCGAGTTCGTGCGGAAGACAGATCCGAGTCAGCTTTTGAACTTTATCCAGGATGAGCATCCACAGACGATCGCAATGATTTTATCATATCTGACAGCAGCGCAGGCGGCGATGGTTTTAGGAGCACTTCCACCGGAGAAACAGGCGGATGTTGCAAAGAGGATCGCAATGATGGATCGTACATCACCGGATGTGATCAAAGAGGTGGAGCGAGTGTTAGAAAGAAGACTTTCTTCTCTGGTCAACCAGGATTACACGATTGTCGGAGGTGTCGATGCGATCGTGAATATCTTAAATACGGTAGACCGTTCTACAGAGAAGCATATTATGGAATCTCTTGAAATTGAAGAACCTGAGCTTGCAGATGAAATCCGTAAGAAGATGTTCGTATTTGAGGATATCCTTCTTCTCGATGACAGAGCTATCCAGCGTGTTCTTCGTGATGTTGAAAACTCAGATCTTGGTATTGCATTGAAGGGTGCAAACGAAGATGTTCAGAATGCAATCTTTAACAACCTGTCAAAACGTCTGGCTGCCATGATCAAAGAGGATATGGAATTTATGGGACCTGTGCGTATGAAGGATGTTGAGGAGGCACAGCAGAAGATTGTCAGTGTGATCCGAAAACTTGAAGATGCAGGTGAGATTGTAATTTCAAGAGGCGGAGGTGACGAGATTATTGCCTAATCTTTACAAACAATATTTCGTGCACAACGAGCCGAATAATAAACGTGTCATTAACTCAGATGATATTGTAGAAAAACGTTTAGAGAAGATGGCAGAGCTTAAGCGCATGGAACAAAAAACAACAGACGGAAATGGTTTCTCAGCAGGGATCGTTGGTCCTGACACAGATTATGTGGAGGAGATCGACCATACTGCAGAAGCAAAAAAAGAGGCTGAGAAGATTTTAGCGGAAGCACATGCGCAGGCAGAAACAATTTTAAGTCAGGCAGATCAGGAAGCTGAAAATATCCGGGAGAATGCAAAAAATACCGGATATCAGGAGGGAAGACAGTGCCTGGAGAGTGAACTGGCAACGCAGCGTGAAGAGTTACAGAACGAATATCAGAGAAAACAGGAAACGCTTCAGGATGAATTCAGGGAGAAACAAAAAAATATGGAAAAGGATCTGGTAGATGTGATCCTTGAGGTTTTTAACAAAGTATTCCATATTCAGTTTGATAATAAAAAACACATTCTGATGTATCTCATTGATGATGCAATTTTAAATATCGAGGGAGATAAAAAATTCCGCATCAAGGTTGCTAACAGCAATGTGATGTTTCTTGAGAATCATAAAGAAGAAATTCTGGAACGAGTGGGAGCCGGAATCGAGATCGAGATTGTTGCAGATTCCTCCATGGATGGAAATTCCTGCGTGATCGAGACAGACTCGGGAGTATTCGACTGCAGCCTTGGTGTGCAGCTCGAAAATCTTATTAAAGATATAAAATCACTATGCTTATAAGGATGGTTGAAAGTGGACAGCAGGTATAACAAGTATTTACGACTGGCGGAGAATACATATTTTAAACGGCTTGGAAAAGTTGTTAAAATTGTTGGATTGACCATTGAATCCGTAGGTCCGGACGCAAAACTGAATGACTTGTGCAGAATTATCATTGATGAAAATGCTGACACCGTGGTAATGGCTGAGGTTGTGGGTTTCAGGGATAAAAGACTGCTTTTGATGCCTTATGAGAGCGTAGAGGGGATAGGAGTAGGATGTATCGTTGAAAATACGGGGCATCCTTTATCTGTTCCTGTAGGAAATGAACTCTTAGGGCATACCTTAGACGGAATTGGACGTCCAACGGACATTGACAAATTAGAAACACCGTATGAATATCCGGTCGATGCACAGCCTCCGGATCCGATGTCAAGAAAGATCATCAGTGAGGTGCTTCCTCTCGGCGTGAAAGCGGTCGACGGATTGATCACAGTCGGAAAAGGACAGCGTATCGGAATTTTTGCAGGTTCCGGTGTCGGAAAAAGTACACTGCTTGGTATGTTTGCAAGAAATACAAAGGCAGATATCAATGTCATTGCCCTGATCGGTGAGCGTGGCCGTGAGGTGCGCGAATTTGTGGAACGGGATCTTGGAGAAGAGGGTATGAAACGTTCCATTGTCGTTGTGGCGACTTCTGACAAGCCGGCATTGATCCGTAAGAAGGCAGCAATGACGGCGACATCCATTGCAGAGTATTTCAGGGATCAGGGAAAAGATGTGCTTCTGATGATGGATTCCCTGACACGTTTTTCCATGGCACAGCGCGAGATCGGACTTGCATCCGGAGAACCGCCTGTAACCAGAGGATATCCGCCGAGTGTATATTCGGAGATGCCAAAACTGTTAGAGCGTGCAGGAACTTCAGATAAAGGATCAATCACCGGATTATATACGGTGCTGGTAGATGGTGATGATTTTAATGAACCGATCACAGATACAGCCCGAAGCATTTTGGATGGTCATATCATGCTGTCCAGAAAACTGGGACATAAAAACCACTATCCGGCCATTGATATTTTACAGAGTATTTCCAGGGTTATGAGTTCCATTGCAACGCCGGAACATAAAGAACTGGCAGGCAGGTTAAAAAATGTACTTGCCACATACAATGAGGCAGAAGATCTGATCAATATTGGAGCCTATAAGAGCGGTTCTAACAGGAATATCGATTATGCCATCCAGAAAATCGATGCTGTAAATGATTTCCTGATGCAGAAGACCGACGAAAAATTCCAGTTTGAACAGGAGATCGATCTGCTGCGTGCACTTTTTAATGATTAGAGGTTGATAGGATATGGCAAAATTTGCATATCGGATGCAAAGCATATTAGATATAAAAGAAAAAATGGAAGGCCAGGCGAAGATTGCATATGGAGTTGCAAATGCAAAACTCATGGATGAACAGGGAAAACTCCAGCAGATCATGATACGCAAGGCAGGTTATGAAAGCCAGGCGAGAAATTTGGTGAATGGAACCATTGATGTACCTAAGATCAAAGAATGCAAGCGGGCAGTAGATACCATGAAAACGATGCAGCGCAGCCAGATGATGAATGTGCATGTCGCAGAAAAAAATGTAGAGGCTGCCCGGTTGAAACTCAATGAAGTCATGATGGAAAGAAAGACGCATGAGAGACTGAAAGAGCAGGCGTTTGAAGTTTTTAAACAGGAAATGCAATATGCAGAGAATAAAGAAATTGATGAGCTTGTAAGTTACACCTATCATGAGGGGATGACAGAAACCCGGTAATTTTGACAGGGCAATATACGAGAAAGGCATGGACGAGATTATGGCAGAACAAAAGCAGCAGGAAGAATTACAGAAGGAAAATGAAGTTTTAGATAAAAAACAGTTAAAGGCGGCAAAAAAGCTGGAAAAAAAGAAGAGAAAACAGAAAAATCCGGATGATCTGGATGGAGATGAGGAAACCGTTGGCGGCAAAATCCTTGTGTTCTTTGTTACGATTATTATCATTCTGATCTGGCTTGCCATCTTTGCAATGCTGATCAAGCTGGATGTGGGCGGATTTGGCTCGGGAGTCTTAGCTCCTGTGATCAAAGATGTTCCTTATCTGAATAAGATTTTGCCGGATTCTGTCACAGAGGAGGTTTCCACGGAAGACAGCCAGTATGCATACACAAATCTGGATGATGCGATCAACCGGATCAAAGAGCTTGAGATTGAGCTTGCAGATGCCCAGAACAGTGCAAATTCTGATGCAGATTATATTACACAGTTAGAGGAGAAGGCGAAAGAGCTGGATACCTATAAGCAGAATGAGGCAGATTTTGAGAAGGAAAAAGAAAAATGGTATGAGGATGTTGTCTTTTCGGAAGATGCTCCCGATATAAGTAATTACAAAGAGTATTATGAGAGCATTGATGCGGCAAATGCGGAAGTGCTTTATAAACAGGTGGTAGAACAGACTCTGACGGATGAGCAGATGGATGATTATGTGAAGACTTATTCCAGCATGAAGCCGAAAGAGGCGGCAGCTATTTTTGATACAATGACAGACAACCTTCAATTGGTAGCAGATATATTATCCAATATGGACACACAGTCCAGAGGAGATATTCTCGGTAAGATGAACTCAGATACGGCAGCAAAAGTAACTGAGATCATGGAGCCTTCAGAATAGAGGGAGAGATCTGAGGATCTTTTCCGGGCAGTGCATACTGCCAGACAGTAAGACGATAAAAGAAGAAAGGAGGAAGCATATGGCTGGTACAACAATTTCTGAATTAGGAAAAATGTTTAACCAAAGCACACAGTCTGTGCAGGGGACAGAAAGCAATACCCGGATCACCACTGGAAAAGTAGATTTTGGTTCTATGATGAAACAGTCCGGAAACCGTCAGACAGCATCTTATGCAGGGATTGACCACAACGAAACAGTAAAGACAGCAGCAAATGGCAGTAAGGACACTGTGAAAGCGGCAGATGATTATCAGAAGTATCAGTACAAGGATAATACGATCGCATCAGAGATAAAACAGGTCACATCTGAGGATGTTGTCAAAGAGCAGTTCGAACAGTTTACAGAAGATGTAAAAGAAGTTCTGAAAGAGGAGCTTGGCGTGTCCGATGAAGCGATTGAAGCAGCAATGCAGACCCTTGGCTTACAGTTCCAGGATCTGCTGAATCAGAACAATCTTGCAAATCTTGTGACAGAACTTACCGGAGCAGACAGCGTACCACAGCTTTTGTGCAGTGAACAGTTTGTAAATGTACTGCAGAGTGTCAATGACATTGGAAAAGATATTTTAAATGCACTTGACATGAGTCTGGAAGAGTTTCAGAGCGCAGTTGCCAAAGTGATGGACGATAATGCCGGATCGTCAGATGCTGTTACCGGACAGGAAACAGAAGCATCTGTGGATGAGGCAGTTGTTACAGATCAGACAGCCACAGGGGATACCGGTGCATCAACACAGAAATTTGCGGTAGAGGATGGAAGACAGACAAAAGCAGCAGAAAATGCGCCTGCGCAGGATACACAGTCTTCTGAGGTAACGGAAGATATTCCGGAACAGGAAACTGTACAGAATGGGATGACATCTGAAAATGCGGCAGAGGATTCCACAGATCAGAACGATTCTTCTGATACACCAGGCAGGTTCCGTTTTACAAATGAGACAGCCCATACTGCAGACGGGGCGGTTATCACACCACAGAGTCAGGTGATACAGGAATTTGCTAATGTTGAGACAGTAGAACCGTTACCGCAGAGTGTAAATACACAGGATGTGATCGATCAGATCGTAGAGTCCGCAAGAGTGATCCTGACAGAAGATAAGACGAGCATGGAGTTACAGCTGAACCCGCAGAACCTCGGAAAGATCATTCTTAAGGTTACCGAGCAGGAAGGCGCAGTAACAGCAAGGATCATGACACAGAATGCAGTGGTAAAAGAGGCATTAGAAGCCCAGACCGTAGAACTCAGACAGAATTTAGAGCAGGCTGGTGTGAAAGTGGATGCTGTTGAAGTGACCGTTGCAAGCCATGAGTTTGAGAAAAACCTTGAGCAGAATGCAGAGGGTGAAAAACAGCAGGGCGAGCAGCAGGAAAAAGAAAAAGGCAGAACCCACAGATTAAATCTGAATGATTTAAGTGAATTATCCGGCGTGATGTCGGAAGAAGAAACTCTGGCAGCCAAAATGATGGCAGAACAGGGAAACAGTGTAGATTACACTGCATAAGTTTTGAGAAAGGAGAGAGACAATGGCGTTAATTCAGCAGGTAAAAGATGGAAAATTTGTAGATGAGACTACCGGTAAAAGCAGTACATCAACAAAATCGTCCGAGAAAGATAAAAAGACCAACGAGCTTGGTTATGACCAGTTCTTACAGATTTTATGCGCAGAGATGCAGTATCAGGATCCGTTGGAACCGACAAGTAATACCGAGTATATTGCACAGCTTGCGACCTTCTCACAGCTGGAGTCACAGCTTAGTGTGCAGAGTACGATCGAGGCTTCTTCGGCAAATGATCTGGTTGGCAAGTATGTCATCATGAAAGTGACTTCATCTACAACAGGAGAGACAAGCTATATCGCAGGAACCTGTGATTATGTACTTCACAAAAACGGAGAAACATTTCTTTCTGTCAATGATGGACTTTACAACCTGAAGGATCTGGATACTGTTGCAGACGCAACTTATATGGAAGCAGTGACACTTGCAGAGACAATTAAATCCGCAATTTCATTACTGCCATCCAAAAATTCAATCTCGCTTGCAAACAAAGATGATATTGAGAGCATCCGTAAGATGTATGATGGACTGAACGATTACCAGAAGAAATTCGTTTCCAAAGATTCCTGGAAGAAGTTTGAAGAACTTGAGGCAAGATTAAAAGAACTGATCAAGGCAAACGGATCTGCAGATGGATCTGACAAAACAGACAAATCTGACAAAGCGGATGGAACAGACAAAACTGACAGTACAGGCAAGACGGACAGTACAGACAAGACGGATAGCACAGACAAATCTGATAGTACAGGCAAAACAGACAGTACAGACAAATCGGAAGATGCTGGCAGGACAGACAAAACAGAAGAAACAGAAAGTGCAGGATCAGGAGATATAACAGATAACAGTTCAGACAGGACAGAGTAACAGGAGATGGGGTTATGAATAAAATTAATAACCAATTCACTTCGATTGAACAGATCACGGACCGTTATCTTGGTACTGGAAAAGGAAATTCCACAGTCAATGCATCGGGATTGTCCTTTGAGGAAATTTTAAAACAGAAACAGGATGTTTCTGAGAGCTTGGAACTGAAATTTTCCAAACATGCCTCCATGAGACTGGAGAACAGAAAGATCAATCTGTCAAAAGAACAGAGCGAACGGCTGGAGAGTGGAGTTCAAAAAGCAAGTGAAAAGGGAATTCGGGAGTCACTCGTAATCGTTGATTCTCTGGCATTCATTGTAAATGTCCCAAACAAAACAGTTGTGACAGCAATGGACCGCACGGAATCCGATGACAACATTTATACCAATATTGATGGCGCAGTGATCATATAGCTGGACCTTAGGGGAGCAATCGGTTTCTGACTGACAGAAGAAACCCGACACCCTGCGCCAAAAGAACTTTAGGAGGTCATTTCATTATGATGAGATCAATGTACTCTGCTGTGTCAGGTTTAAAGACACATCAGACAAGAATGGACGTGATCGGTAACAATATCGCCAACGTCAACACAGTAGCTTTTAAATCTTCTTCCGTAACATTCAGTGATATCTTATATCAGACCACTTCGAATGCATCCGGAGCAAACGCAACAACCGGTACCGGCGGTGTCAATGCAAAACAGATCGGTCTCGGTACAACAGCGGCAGCAACCAAAGTCAGCATCACTTCTGCAGGTGCATCTGAGACAACCGGAAATCCATTTGATATCCGTCTGACCGATAAAAACTCAACGAACTTCTTTATTGTAAATAATGGTTCTGAGAACGTATTTACCCGTTCCGGTTCTTTCTACGTAGACGGTTCCGGTAATTTGTGTATGTCCTCAACAGGTTATACAGTTATGGGATGGCAGGTTGACGAGACAACAGGTGAGATTCGTAAGGATACTGTTTCGGCACTCCGTATCATGCAGGAGAAGAACCTGACTTCTGCACCGGAGGCAACCACACAGGCTACTATCGCCGGTGTACTGGATGAGAATGATGCGGATGTTAAGAGTGATGCCGGAAAAGTTATGAATCTTAATTTTTACGATAATCTTGGCTATCAGTACACAGCAAAATTTGCGATCAAGGCAACAGGAACAGATGGAAAGTATACGGTAGAACTTACATCAATTTTAGATAGCAATAATAAGAATATTATTGATGGTTGGAGTCAGGATGAAATTTCAAGTTTATTTGGTACTGTAGATACAAAAGCAGTTGTTGGAAAATATAAATTCGCAGATGGATTTAAAACAAAGGGAGGTAAGATTTACGCAGATACAAAAGATGGCGAAGTTGAACTTACAGATAAAGGAGATGGAACATTTACAGGTAATGGTGCAACAGGTACGCCTTATACATATAAATTAAGCGATATATATGATGGCTTATCAGCTACAATTCAGGGATACATTGCAAATGGAAAAAAGGATGAAAAAGGAAATCCGTATAATTATTCGATTGATACGACAACAGGCGAAGTGACAGTCACAACCACAAAAGCAAGTCATGAACTTGAATTTGATACAGCAACTGGTAAGTTTAAATCTATCGGAAAAGAACCAAAATCTGTAACATTGAACCTGAACAATGCAAAATTAAATGTAAACGGAAATTTCGCCAATATCAATGTAGACTTCTCCCAGTGCTTAAACTACAGCGGTAAATCCACAATCGGCGCAGATGCCGGAGCAGTGGACGGTACAACCGGAAAAGGACGCAAGCTTGGTGCAATGACAGGTATCTTCATTGATACAAGCGGACGTATCTATGGTACATATGACAATGGTAATACGGAATTGTTGGGACAGATCGCAGTTGCACAGTTCTCCAACGCATCCGGTCTTGAGAAAGTCGGAGAGAGCTGCTACCGCACAACCTTAAACTCCGGTGAATTTGATGGCATCGGTGTGGAGATTTCTGCAGACGGTTCTTCCATGACAACCGGCGAGCTGGAAATGTCGAACGTAGACCTTTCCTCAGAGTTTACATCCATGATCACAACACAGCGTGGTTTCCAGGCAAACTCCCGTGTTATTACAACCTCCGATACATTATTAGAGGAACTTGTAAACTTAAAACGATAATATAAACTGAATGGGGGAATCTATAAAACGTTATAGATTCCTCCTTGAATAGAAATAGTATAAAAAAAGTAACGATTATTTAGTAAATATGTTCCATACTATAACAAGATATGGTATACTAAACATTGTTTCATTGTTTTCATTGTCTGTTAACAATAAGGAAAGGATGAACACTATGATCGAAGTGACAAGATTAAATGGTACACAGATTTTGGTGAATGCGGATCTGATCGAACTTGTCGAAGAAACACCGGATACCGTGATCACTTTCACAACAGGACGCAAAATAATTGTAAAAGAAAGTAGACAACAGATAAAAAGTTTAGTAAAATCATATAAGCGGGAAATTATGGAAACTGGATTTAAAGCAGAAAATGAAAATTAAATTTTAAATATATTAACAAGGATGGCAGGTGGAAGATATGGATATCGCATCTTTAGCCGGTATAATACTCGGCGCAGTAATGTTTGTATTCGGTGTTTTCAGTAATGGTGGATTTGAAGCTTTGAAAAACATGGTTGATTCGGCGTCTATCATCATAACAGTCGGAGGTTCTATCTCCGGTGTACTGGCAGCACACAAGTTACCGGATTTCATTAACGGACTGAAGGGTATTACACTTACCTTCAAGGAAAAGGCAGAAGATCCGGCAGAGACGATCAAAAAGATCATTGATCTCTCTAATGTGGCAAGAAAAGAAGGATTGCTCGCATTAGAGGAAGCAGCCAATGATATTGAAGACGATTTTATGAAAAAGGGCGTAATGCTTGTTGTGGATGGTACGGATCCGGAACTGGTGCGTGGCATCATGGAGACAAGCCTGTCCTGTATGGAAGAAAGACATAAGAAAGTAATCGCATTCTGGGAGAAATGGGCAGAATTAGGTCCTGCATGGGGTATGATTGGTACTCTGATCGGTCTTGTTAACATGCTTAGGAATCTGGAAGATGCATCAACTATCGGACCGGCTATGGCGGTTGCCCTGCTCACTACATTATATGGTTCATTGATCGCCAACTGGCTTTGTAACCCAACTGCGTCAAAGCTTAAGGTGAATAATGAGAGAGAAGTTGCAATAAAAGAAATGATCGTGGAAGGATTGCTTTCCATTCAGGCAGGTGAAAATCCGCGTGTCATTGAAGAAAAGCTGAAATCATTCCTGACACCACAGGCATCAGGAAGTCTCGGAGAAGGTGATGAAGCCGGAGGTGAAGCATAGTGGCAAGAAAGAAGACAGAAGAAGCACCGGCAGGCGCTCCGGCATGGATGGCGACGTTTAGTGATCTTATGAATTTACTTCTTTGCTTTTTCGTTTTACTGTTTTCTATGTCAACAGTGGATGCTGAGAAGTTTGAGATGGTGATTGCATCTTTGCAGAGCAGCTTTAGTATTCTGCCAAGCGGTGGAGCTTCCATCGGAGATGGTGAGATGGTTTCTTCCGGCGTGAGCCAGTTACAGATGTATGACATCTATTATAATCAGATGGCAAATACGCAGACGACAGATGATACATCAGAAAGTTCAGATGTTGCGGAAGAGTATAAAGAAGAAGCGCTTGCCGAGTCAGAACAGATGGCAGAACAGGTACAGGATCTTGTGGCACAATATGGAATACAGGATCAGGTGGAAGTTGATTTTAATGCTGAATATGTACTGTTGAATTTAAA
>ERZ772969.1038-NODE-1038-length-23369-cov-53.488848_pt1 | contig 23369 bp, 19 predicted proteins | sample MGYA00511676_ERZ772969 | MGnify/ENA primary metagenome ERZ772969 (study PRJEB29015, sample SAMEA2737651) | human gut metagenome | biome: human gut; feature: human-associated habitat; material: faeces | place: China | collected 2012 ... | reverse complement strand
CTGGTCCCTGCCCCGCTTTACCAGGGAATGCGCGACGGCAAAATCGTCCGTTTTGAAGAGATAACGCGTACACCGCTGGAAGTGCAAGACTGTCTGTTAGGTATGCTTTCTGACAGGGTGATGACGGTGCCGGAACTCACTGGTGAAGCCAGTCAGCTCTATGCGCGAGAAGGCTTTAATATTATTGCCACTGCCAATACCCGCGATCGCGGCGTCAATGAGATGAGTGCCGCGCTAAAGCGTCGCTTCGATTTTGAAACCGTCTTTCCGATTATGGATTTCGCCCAGGAGCTGGAACTGGTCGCCAGTGCTTCGGCGCGTTTGCTGGCCCATAGCGGTATTCCGCATAAAGTGCCTGACGCGGTACTGGAGTTACTGGTCCGCACCTTCCGCGATCTGCGTGCCAACGGCGAAAAGAAAACGTCAATGGATACACTAACAGCGATTATGTCCACCGCTGAAGCCGTGAACGTGGCCCACGCCGTAGGCGTCCGCGCCTGGTTTTTAGCGAATCGCGCAGGTGAGCCAGCCGACCTGGTGGACTGCATTGCCGGAACCATCGTCAAAGATAACGAAGAAGATCGCGCTCGTCTGCGCCGTTACTTCGAACAGCGTGTCGCCACACATAAAGAAGCTCACTGGCAGGCTTATTATCAAGCCCGCCACCGCCTGCCGTGAGGAAAGATGCATGAGCGAGCCGTTAATTGTCGGCATCCGGCATCATAGTCCGGCCTGCGCCCGGCTGGTGAAATCGTTAATCGAAAGCCAGCGGCCACGATACGTGTTGATTGAAGGCCCGGCTGATTTTAATGACCGGGTAGACGAACTGTTTTTAGCCCACCAGCTTCCGGTAGCTATTTACAGTTATTGCCAGTATCAGGACGGTGCAGCCCCCGGGCGTGGTGCCTGGACGCCATTTGCTGAATTTTCGCCGGAGTGGCAGGCGCTACAAGCCGCACGTCGTATTCAGGCACAAACTTACTTCATCGATTTGCCTTGCTGGGCGCAGAGTGAAGAAGAGGACGATTCGCCTGATACGCAAGATGAAAGCCAGGCCTTACTGCTGCGTGCCACCCGCATGGATAACAGCGATACCCTGTGGGATCACTTGTTCGAAGATGAAAGCCAGCAAACTGCATTACCCTCTGCGCTGGCGCACTATTTTGCCCAACTGCGGGGCGATTTCCCCGGCGATGCACTCAATCGTCAGCGCGAAGCCTTTATGGCTCGCTGGATTGCATGGGCGGTGCAGCAAAATAATGGCGACGTGTTAGTCGTCTGCGGTGGCTGGCACGCTCCGGCACTGGCAAAAATGTGGCGCGAATGCCCGCAGGACATTAACACGCCGGAATTGCCCTCGCTGGCAGATGCCATTACAGGTTGTTATCTCACGCCCTACAGTGAAAAGCGCCTTGATGTGCTGGCAGGATACCTTTCCGGTATGCCTGCCCCGGTCTGGCAAAACTGGTGCTGGCAGTGGGGCTTACAGCAGGCCGGTGAACAACTGCTAAAAACGGTTCTCACCCGTTTGCGCCAGCACAACTTGCCTGCTTCGACCGCGGATATGGCTGCCGCACATCTGCATGCAATGGCACTGGCACAGTTGCGCGGTCATACACTACCGTTACGCACTGACTGGCTGGATGCCATAGCAGGCTCGTTGATTAAAGAAGCCCTGAATGCACCGTTGCCGTGGAGCTATCGCGGCGTTATTCATCCCGATACCGATCCGATTCTGCTAACGTTGATAGACACATTAGCGGGTGACGGATTCGGTAAACTTGCCCCTTCTACGCCACAACCGCCTCTGCCAAAAGATGTCACCTGCGAACTGGAACGTACCGCAATCTCTCTTCCGGCGGAGCTTACCTTAAATCGCTTTACCCCCGATGGGCTGGCGCAAAGTCAGGTGTTACATCGGCTGGCAATACTGGAGATCCCTGGGATTGTACGCCAGCAGGGAAGTACACTGACACTTGCAGACAACGGTGAAGAACACTGGAAATTAACCCGCCCGCTTAGCCAGCATGCGGCATTGATTGAGGCCGCATGCTTTGGTGCAACACTTCAGGAAGCCGCACGCCATAAATTAGAAGCCGATATGCTGGACGCGGGTGGAATCGGCAGTATCACCACATGTCTTAGCCAGGCGGCGTTAGCGGGTCTGGCGTCCTTCAGTCAACAATTACTGGAGCAACTCACATTATTAATCGCCCAGGAAAATCAATTTGCCGAAATGGGCCAGGCGCTGGAAGTGCTATATGCCTTATGGCGGCTGGATGAAATTAGCGGTATGCAAGGCGCGCAGATATTACAAACGACGTTATGCGCGGCTATCGATCGCACGCTGTGGCTGTGTGAATCTAACGGCAGACCGGATGAAAAGGAGTTTCACGCTCACCTGCATAGCTGGCAAGCGCTTTGCCATATTCTGCGCGATCTACATAGCGGCGTTAATTTATCCGGCGTTTCGCTTTCTGCGGCGGTAGCCTTACTGGAGCGACGCAGTCAGGCGATTCATGCCCCGGCGCTGGATCGCGGCGCGGCTCTTGGCGCACTAATGCGTCTGGAACATCCCAACGCCAGTGCCGAAGCGGCGCTGACGATGCTGGCGCAGTTATCCCCGGCACAATCCGGCGAGGCGCTGCACGGTTTGCTGGCATTAGCCCGTCATCAACTGGCCTGTCAACCTGCATTTATCGCCGGTTTCAGCAGCCATTTGAATCAACTGAGTGATGCCAATTTTATCAATGCCCTGCCCGATTTACGCGCGGCGATGGCCTGGCTACCGCCACGAGAACGCGGAACGCTGGCGCATCAGGTGCTTGAGCATTATCAACTGGCGCAACTTCCCGTTTCGGCACTGCAAATGCCGTTGCATTGTCCACCGCAAGCCATTGCACATCATCAACAACTCGAACAGCAGGCACTGGCATCGCTGCAACACTGGGGAGTTTTCCATGTCTGAACTGAACGATCTTCTGACCACCCGTGAGCTACAACGCTGGCGATTAATTCTTGGCGAAGCGGCAGAAACGACGCTTTGTGGGCTGGATGACAACGCCCGGCAGATAGACCACGCGCTGGAGTGGCTGTATGGGCGCGATCCTGAACGGCTCCAGCGTGGTGAACGTTACGGTGGATTAGGTCGCTCAAATCTCACCACCCCTGAGTGGATCAACAGTATTCACACGCTGTTTCCGCAACAGGTGATTGAGCGGCTGGAAAGCGATGCCGTACTGCGCTACGGCATTGAAGATGTGGTGACAAATCTCGACGTGCTGGAACGTATGCAGCCTTCTGAAAGCCTGCTACGCGCCGTTTTGCACACCAAACATCTGATGAATCCCGAAGTACTGGCTGCCGCCCGCCAGATAGTGCGCCAGGTTGTTGAAGAAATTATGGCGCGACTGGCAAAGGAAGTTCGTCAGGCTTTTTCTGGTGTCCGCGATCGCCGTCGCCGCTCATTTATTCCACTGGCGCGAAACTTTGATTTCAAAAGTACTCTGCGCGCCAACCTGCAACACTGGCACCCGCAACACGGCAAGTTGTATATCGAATCCCCCCGCTTTAACAGCCGCATTAAACGCCAAAGCGAACAATGGCAACTGGTCTTACTGGTTGATCAAAGCGGATCGATGGTGGACTCGGTGATCCACTCTGCGGTGATGGCGGCCTGTTTGTGGCAGTTACCCGGCATTCGTACCCATCTGGTGGCGTTTGACACAAGCGTGGTTGATCTCACGGCAGACGTTGCCGATCCGGTAGAGTTATTAATGAAAGTACAGTTGGGCGGCGGGACCAATATCGCCAGTGCCGTGGAGTATGGTCGGCAACTTATTGAACAACCAGCAAAAAGCGTCATTATCCTCGTGAGCGATTTTTACGAAGGGGGTTCATCATCATTGCTGACGCATCAGGTGAAAAAGTGTGTCCAGAGCGGCATCAAAGTGCTGGGACTGGCAGCGCTCGATAGCACCGCAACGCCTTGCTATGACCGCGATACGGCCCAGGCGCTGGTTAATGTCGGCGCACAAATAGCCGCCATGACGCCGGGCGAGCTGGCATCATGGCTTGCGGAGAATCTTCAGTCATGAATTCACTACGTCCGGAATTATTAGAACTGACACCGCAGGCACTGACGGCGTTAAGCAATGCCGGTTTTGTTAAGCGCAGTCTTAAGGAACTGGAAAATGGCAACGTCCCGGAAATCAGCCATGAGAACGGCGCTTTAATCGCCACCTTCAGTGACGGTGTCCGTACCCAGCTGGCGAACAGCCAGGCACTGAAAGAGGCTCAGTGCAGCTGCGGGGCCAGCGGCATGTGCCGTCATCGCGTGATGCTGGTGTTAAGTTATCAACGACTTTGTGCCACCGTCCAGCCCACGGAAAAAGAAGAAGAGTGGGATCCGGCAATCTGGCTGGAAGAACTGGCTACCCTGCCCGATGCCACCCGCAAACGCGCGCAGGCGCTGGTCGCTAAAGGCATCACCATTGAGTTGTTCTGTGCGCCGGGCGAAATTCCCTCTGCCCGCTTACCGATGAGCGATGTGCGTTTTTATTCCCGTAGCAGTATTCGTTTCGCCCGTTGTGATTGTATTGAAGGCACACTTTGCGAACATGTCGTACTGGCTGTGCAGGCCTTCGTCGAGGCCAAAGCGCAGCAAGCAGAATTTAACCATTTAATCTGGCAGATGCGCAGCGAACACGTCACATCATCTGACGATCCGTTTGCCAGCGAAGAAGGCCAAACGTGTCGTCAATATGTTCAGCAATTAAGCCAGGCATTATGGCTTGGCGGCATCAGCCAGCCGCTTATTCACTACGAGGCCGCTTTCAGCCGCGCGCAGCAAGCAGCGGAACGCTGCAACTGGCGATGGGTGAGTGAATCGCTACGGCAACTGCGCGCCAGCGTTGATGCCTTCCACGCCCGCGCCAGCCACTATCATGCCGGAGAATGCTTACGTCAGCTTGCGGCATTAAACAGTCGATTAAATTGCGCACAAGAGATGGCCCGGCGCGACAGTGTTGGTGAAGTTCCTCCTGTGCCGTGGCGCACGGTCGTTGGCTCTGGCATTGCCGGAGAAGCAAAGCTTGATCATCTGCGGCTGGTGTCTTTAGGTATGCGTTGCTGGCAGGATATTGAGCATTATGGTTTACGCATCTGGTTTACCGATCCCGACACCGGCAGTATTTTGCACCTTTCGCGCAGTTGGCCGCGAAGTGAACAGGAAAACTCACCGGCAGCTACGCGTCGGCTGTTTAGTTTTCAGGCTGGCGCACTGGCGGGTGGGCAAATTGTTTCACAAGCAGCAAAACGCAGTGCCGATGGCGAGCTGCTGTTAGCTACCCGCAACCGCTTAAGCAGCGTTGTGCCGCTGTCGCCTGATGCCTGGCAAATGTTGAGCGCGCCGTTACGCCAGCCGGGCATTGTGGCTTTGCGGGAATATTTACGCCAGCGTCCCCCCGCCTGCATACGGCCTCTTAATCAGGTCGATAACTTATTTATTCTGCCGGTCGCTGAGTGTATTTCGCTCGGTTGGGATAGCAGCCGCCAGACGCTGGATGCGCAGGTAATCAGCGGCGAAGGTGAAGATAATCTCCTGACGTTATCCCTTCCGGCATCTGCCTGTTCTCCTTTTGCCGTTGAACGCATGGCGGCGCTTTTGCAACAAACAGACGACCCCGTGAGTCTGGTTTCTGGCTTTGTCAGTTTTGTTGATGGGCAATTGACACTGGAACCACAGGTAATGATGACAAAGACTCGTGCCTGGGCGCTGGACGCAGAAACTGCGCCTGTGGTGGCATCACTACCTTCTGTCAGCGTTCTGCCTGTGCCGTCTACTGCTCATCAGTTGCTGATGCGCTGCCAGGCGTTACTTATTCAACTGCTCCATAACGGCTGGCGCTATCAGGAACAGAGCGCTATTAGTCAGGCAGAGTTGCTGGCGAATGACCTCACCGCGGTGGGTTTTTATCGGCTGGCACATGTGTTGGGACAATTTCGTAATACAGAAAGCGAGGCACGGGTAGAAGCAATGAATAACGGTGTTTTACTTTGCGAACAATTATTCCCCATGCTTCAGCAACAAGGATGAAATAGTGCTTTTTACTAAGAGTTCTACTCCAGTTCCGGACTGCTCACGTCACGGTATTAGGCATATTCTATATAGCCCCTGGTGAGAGTCACCAGTTTCTTGATTAAATAAAATGGAGTTTTACATGAAGGCTTTCAATAAGCTGTTTTCCCTCGTTGTTGCATCTGTTCTGGTTTTCTCTCTTGCTGGCTGCGGTGACAAAGAAGAATCGAAGAAATTCAGCGCCAATCTGAACGGCACTGAAATTGCCATTACCTATGTCTACAAAGGTGACAAGGTGCTTAAGCAATCTTCTGAAACCAAAATTCAATTTGCTTCTATTGGTGCAACCACCAAAGAAGACGCTGCCAAGACACTTGAGCCGTTAAGCGCCAAATACAAAAACATCGCGGGTGTTGAAGAAAAATTAACCTATACCGATACCTACGCGCAGGAAAACGTGACTATCGATATGGAAAAAGTGGATTTTAAAGCCCTGCAGGGTATTTCAGGAATCAACGTTTCTGCTGAAGATGCCAAAAAAGGTATCACTATGGCGCAAATGGAACTGGTGATGAAAGCCGCTGGTTTTAAAGAAGTGAAATAATCGGTTGGCGGTCATGCTCTAAACATGACCGCCAATTTTTTAGCCTTTTTTCACATGCTGGCGCGCTGCCAGTCCACGCAGAAAATAACGTAAAAATTGATCGCCGCATTCGCGGAAGTTTTTATGATCCGGTGCACGCATCATCGCTGTAATTTCCGGCATCGAAACGCGGAACTGCTGTTCGGTGAGGATCGCCAGAATGTCATCGGTTTTCAGCGAAAACGCGATGCGTAATTTTTTCAGCACGATGTTGTTATTAATGCGACGTTCCGGCTCCAGTGCCGGAGCAGACTCATCCTTGCCGCGTTTTTCATAAATCAGGCCATTGAGGAATGACGACAAAACAATGTCCGGACAACGCTGAAAACCCTCTTCGTCTTCTTTACGTAGCCAGACGGCGATCTGTTCCGCGGTGGCTTCGACATTACCCAGCGCCAGAATACGCACCAGGTCATTATTATTGGCTTTCAAAATGTAGCGCACGCTGCGCAGAATATCGTTACTTAGCATGAGGCCTTCAGGTGTTGATGAGGCAAAAAGCCATTTTAGCAGTCTTTTACAGGCCAATCGCCTCTTTTAAGCTTTTCAGATAACGGCGGCTGACCGGCACGGTTAAGCCATTACGCAAAATCAACTCGGCCTGGCCGTTATCTTCCAGACGAATCTCCTGTAAATGCGCGAGGTTAACCAGATACTGACGATGGCAGCGCAGTAGTGGTGTACGACTTTCCAGGGTACGTAATGTCAATTCGGTAAAGCCCTCTTTCCCTTCGTGGCTGGTAACGTAGACACCGCTCATCCGACTGCTGACAAATGCCACATCTTTCATTTGCAGCAAATAAATCCGACTATGCCCCGTACAAGGGATAAATTTCAGCGCCTGTTGATTTTCCGGTAACAGCGAAACATCCTGCTTGCTGCGCTCCTGACGCAATCGCGCCAGCGTTTTCTCCAGTCGCGCTTCATCAATTGGCTTCAGCAGATAATCAAAAGCATGTTCTTCAAAGGCTTTAATAGCGTATTCGTCAAACGCGGTGAGAAAAACAATATACGGACGATGTTCCGGGTCGAGCATCCCCACCATTTCCAGACCACTGATGCGCGGCATCTGGATATCGAGAAACAGCACATCCGGGCGCAGTTTATGCACCGCGCCGATCCCTTCCACGGCGTTTGAACACTCACCAACGATTTCAATATCGCTCTGCTCCTGCAAAAATACGCGCAGGTTCTCCCGTGCTAACGGTTCATCATCGACAATTAAGACTTTAATCATGCCTCGTCCCTCCATGGTAGTCGTAACGTTATTCGGGTGTAACTATCAGGCTCACAGGCGACGCTTATCCCATAGTCATCGCCAAACCGTTCACGTAAACGCTTATCCACCAGATTCATCCCCAGCCCACTGGCATTGGTTACCGGTTGATACAAACCGGCATTGTCTTCGATCTCCAGCATCAAATGTTGCCCCTCACGTCGGGCGCTGATTGCCACTCGCCCTGTATCCAGCAGTTGTGATGTCCCATGTTTAATGGCGTTTTCCACTATCGGTTGCAGGGTAAACGCGGGCAATTGCTGCTGGGATAATTCTTGCGGAATAGCAATGTTGACCTGCAACCGCGACTGGAAGCGCGCCTTTTCAATTTGCAGATAAGCGTTCACATGTTCAATTTCGTCGGCGAGAGTAACAAACTCCGAAGGCCGCTTTAAGTTTTTGCGGAAAAAAGTGGAAAGATACTGCACCAGCTGGCTGGCCTGTTCGCTGTCGCGACGGATCACCGCTTTAATGGTGTTAAGCGCATTAAACAAAAAATGGGGGTTCACCTGGGCGTGAAGCAGTTTGATCTCTGACTGGGTGAGCATCGCTTTTTGCCGCTCATATTGCCCGGCGAGGATCTGCGCCGAAAGCAGTTGCGCAATCCCCTCGCCCAGCGTGCGGTTGATTGAACTGAATAAACGGTTTTTGGCTTCATACAATTTGATGGTGCCCATCACCCGCTGATTTTCACCACGCAACGGAATTACCAGCGTCGACCCCAGTTTGCATTGCGGATGCAAAGAGCAACGATAAGGTACTTCGTTGCCATCAGCGTAGACCACTTCACCGGTTTCAATCGCTTTTAAGGTGTAAGTCGAAGAAATCGGTTTGCCGGGTAAATGGTGGTCGTCACCAATTCCGGTAAAGGCCAGCAATTTCTCTCGATCGGTAATCGCGACTGCACCAATATCCAGCTCCTGATACAGCACCTGTGCCACTTTCATGCTGTTCACTTCGTTAAACCCCTGGCGCAAAATGCCTTCCGTCGAGGCAGCCACTTTCAGCGCAGTGGCAGAAAAAGCCGAAGTGTATTTTTCAAACATCGCGCGTTTATCGAGCAATATACGCATAAACAGCGCCGCGCCGACGGTATTGGTGACCATCATTGGCGCAGCAATATTACTCACCAGACGCACCGCATCTTCATAAGGTCGGGCGATCGCCAGGATGATCAACATTTGCACCATTTCAGCGACGAACGTGACGGCACCGGCGGTAATGGGGTTAAAGACTTTATCAGTGCGCCCGCGACGGATCAGGATGCTGTGTACCAGGCCGCCGAGCAATCCTTCAACGATGGTTGAGATCATGCAACTTAGCGCGGTCATGCCCCCCATCGAATATCGATGTAAGCCGCCGGTCAGACCAACCAGCCCACCGACGACCGGACCGCCGAGTAAGCCGCCCATTACCGCGCCTATCGCACGGGTATTGGCAATAGAATCGTCAATGTGCAACCCAAACCAGGTGCCCATGATGCAGAAGATGGAAAAGACGATGTAGCAGAGAAATTTATGCGGCAGACGAACCGTGACCTGCATTAACGGTATGAATAATGGCGTTTTACTCATTAACCACGCAATGACTAAAAAAACGCACATCTGCTGAAGCAGCAGCAACACCAGATTAAAATCGTACATACCCGCAAACCACACTTCCCTTTAAAACGCGTAACATACATTGCCTGCGTTTAACTTTCTTTGAACTCTTGCAGAAAAATGAGAATTCGTGAGTACGATCACTCAAAATCGCCTGGCAAAAATAAAATCACCCTATAAATGCACAAAAAACGGGCAAAACTACCTGGTTCGCAAAACTGCGTCTAAAGTTAAACCGGGACCTCGCGAGCAAGGGTGAGACGATGGCGCTTTACACAATTGGTGAAGTGGCGTTGCTTTGTGATATTAACCCTGTCACGTTACGCGCGTGGCAGAGGCGTTACGGATTGCTGAAACCGCAACGGACAGACAGCGGTCATCGGCTGTTCAACGATGCCGATATTGACCGGATCCGCGAGATCAAACGCTGGATCGACAACGGCGTGCAGGTCAGCAAAGTTAAAATGCTGCTCAGTAATGAAAATGTTGATGTGCAGAACGGCTGGCGCGATCAGCAAGAAACATTACTGACTTACCTGCAAAGCGGCAATCTGCATAGCCTGCGAACGTGGATCAAAGAGCGCGGTCAGGATTACCCCGCCCAGACACTCACCACACATCTGTTTATTCCTCTGCGCCGACGGCTTCAGTGCCAACAACCGACTCTCCAGGCGCTGCTGGCGATCCTCGACGGCGTACTGATCAACTACATCGCCATTTGTCTGGCTTCGGCACGTAAAAAACAGGGTAAAGATGCGCTGGTGGTTGGCTGGAATATTCAGGATACCACCCGTCTGTGGCTGGAGGGCTGGATTGCCAGTCAACAAGGATGGCGCATTGATGTCCTCGCCCACTCGCTCAATCAACTACGCCCTGAACTGTTCGAAGGCCGTACATTGCTGGTGTGGTGCGGTGAAAATCGAACCTCCGCCCAACAGCAGCAACTCACCAGTTGGCAGGAACAAGGCCATGATATTTTCCCACTCGGCATTTAATGATTCGTTAACAAATGCGCTTTACTGTACAATCCTTTCGTTAACATAAGGAGTGCATTATGCGCATAGCTAAAATTGGGGTCATCGCCCTGTTCCTGTTTATGGCGTTAGGCGGAATTGGTGGCGTCATGCTCGCAGGTTATACCTTTATTTTGCGTGCTGGCTAAGCGCCTGCACCAGCCTTTCAAACAGGCGGTCTGCGATGATCGCCGCCAGTGCCACCAGTAACGCCCCCTGGATCACATACGCGGTATTAAATCCGCTAAGCCCGATGATGATGGGCGTACCCAGCGTGCTGGCCCCTACCGTTGAGGCGATCGTCGCCGTACCAATGTTGATAATCACCGAAGTTCGCACGCCCGCCAGAATCACCGGAGCCGCCAGCGGTAGCTCGACCTTACGCAGTCGCTGACCACGACTCATTCCCATACCTTTCGCAACTTCTGTCACGCTGGCATCAATCGCTCCCAGCCCGGCAAGTGTCGCCTGCAGGACGGGCAGCACACCGTAAAGGATCAAGGCGATAATCGCTGGTTGCAGACCAAAGCCGATCACCGGAACAGCAATCGCCAGCACCGCAACGGGCGGAAAAGTCTGCCCAACGGCGGCAATAGTTTCCACCAGTGGGCGAAATTCCGCGCCCCACGGGCGAGTGACTGCAATTCCGGCACCAGTACCAATGATCACCGCAAACAAACTCGAAATTCCCACCAGCCAGAAATGAGCCAGTGCCAGAGCTGCAAAACTTTCTTGCTGATAAACGGGTCGTGGCAGTTGTGGGAACAAGGCAGCAAACAGCGGCTGGCTGTAAGGCAGCCAGAAAATCAGTGCCACAAACAAAGCAATGAGCCAGAACAGCGGATCGCGCAACATCTTCATACGCTTACGCCTCCACCAGCAGATCCTGAAAATGCAGCGTGCCGCTAGGCTGGCCCTGCGTGTTCACCACCGGCAGCACCTCGCATCCCCGCGCGACAAACAGGGAGAGCGCATCGCGCAGCGTCATCTCTTCTGCCAGTGCCTCACCTTCTGCCCGTTCTTCGCGACGCACGTAATCCGCCACACTACGTAACGAAAGCAGGCGCACACCCAGTTCACTACGTCCAAAAAACTGGCGGACAAAATCATTCGCCGGACGAGTCAGCATCGTCAGCGGATTCCCCTGCTGCACCACTTCACCGTGATCCATCAATACCAGATGTTCTGCCAGCCGTAGCGCCTCATCAATATCATGCGTGACCAGCACAATGGTACGCCCCAGCAAACGGTGAATGCGCGTCATCTCTTGTTGCAACGCGCCGCGCGTTACCGGGTCCAGTGCGCCAAAAGGTTCATCCATCAGTAAGACTTGCGGATCGGCAGCCAGTGCGCGCGCTACTCCCACACGTTGCTGCTGACCACCGGAAAGCTGATGTGGATAACGCTCACGTAAATTTGACTCCAGCCCCAGTAGCGCCATTAATTCGTCGATACGATCGTCAATCCTCGCCCGCGACCATTTTTGTAATTGCGGCACGGTGGCAATGTTTTGTGCCACGCTCCAGTGGGGAAACAGGCCAATAGATTGAATGGCATAGCCCATACGGCGGCGTAACTCCAGTACTGGCAGCGAGCGAATTTCTTCTCCGGCAAAGCGGAGCTCTCCGCTGTCATGTTCCACCAGGCGGTTAATCATTTTCAGGGTGGTGGATTTGCCGGAGCCAGATGTGCCAATCAGCACCGAAAAACTCCCTTCCTGAAAATTGAGATTGAGATCGTTAACGGCTTTTTGTGCGCCGAACAGTTTGCTGACATGGCTAAATTCAATCATTACGTTTCACCTTCAACAGTGCGATTAGTAAATCGAACAGCGTATCGATCAGCACCGCCAGAACAATTACCGGGATCACCCCCAGCAACACTAAATCAATGGCGCTGCTTAGCAGCCCCTGGAAAACCAGCGCACCAAAACCGCCTGCGCCGATTAACGCCGCAATCACCGCCATGCCTACAGTTTGCACCATCACCACCCGCAGGCTGCGCAGAAATACCGGTAACGCCAGCGGTAACTGAACATGCAGGAATCGCTGCGCCCCGCTCATGCCCATCGCTCTGGCGCTCTCCAGCACATCGCGCGGGATCTGGTTCAAGCCGACTACCACGCCGCGCACCAGCGGCAGCAAGGCATAGAGCACCAGCGCAATCAGTGCGGGTGTCATTCCGGTTCCTGCTATGCCGAGCTTCCCCAGCCACGGAAAGGCCGTCACCAGCGCGGCAAGCGGCGCAATCAACAGGCCAAAGAGCGCCACCGAAGGCACGGTCTGAATGACATTGAGCAGAGAAAAAATCGCCCCCTGCCGCGCGGTGGAAAAGTAGCACCAGATGCCCAATGGCACACCAATCACTAACGCAGGCAGCACCGCACCAAACAGCAACGTCAGATGTTGTGCCAGCGCGTCGTCAAACACATCCTGACGGTTGGCGTATTCTTTCATTAGTGAGAGATCGTTAAGCGTGCCGGAGTACAGCAACCACAGCGGAATAATGGCAATCTGCATATGCAACAACCAGCGCCACAGCGGATGCGTGGAGATTCGGCGGATGGCATCGCTACAGGCCAGCAATGCCAGCGCCGCAGCCAGCCAGAAACCACTGCCGAGGCTGGTACGCGCCAGCGCACTGCCATTTTGCGCCAGTTGGGTCGCCGCCTTTCCAGCTCCCCACACCAGCAATACGAAGACGAATTGCGCCAGAATGAGTGCAAAAATGCTGCCTTTTTTAGCGGGAATAAAACAGGCTGTCAGCCAGGCGCAACCAACGCCCACCAGCATCCAGATCGTTTGCGGCCACAGTTGCCAGAGATGACGCCCTTCACCCGAGACTAAACGATTAGGCGCGTAACTGATAAACGGCAGCGCCGCTGCGATTGCCGTCAGCAACAGCAGCAGCGCCAGAACAGGATTAATACGTAGATAAGTCACGGGAAATTACTTCGTCCACCCTTTTTGTTTCAGGTAGTCGGCAGCCACTTTTTTGGCATCCAGTCCTTCCACTGCAATGCTGGCATTCAGTTGCTGCAATGTTTTTGCATCGAGGCTGGCGAAGACTGGCTGTAGCCACTGTGCCATTTGCGGATACTCTTTCAGCACCGACTCACGCACCACTGGTGCAGGCGCGTAGATAGGTTGCACGCCTTGCGGATCGCTTAAGGTTTGCAGCCCCAGCGCCGCGACCGGACCGTCAGTGCCGTAAGCCATTGCGGCATTAACGCCAGAAGTTTGCTGGGCAGCGGCTTTAATCGTTACCGCCGTGTCGCCGCCAGCCAGTGACAGTAACTGATCCTGATCGAGTTTAAAGTCGTAGGCTTTTTCAAACGCGGGTAACGCATCGGCGCGTTCGATAAACTCTGCCGAGGCTGCCAGTTTGAAGGTGCCGCCCTCTTTCAGATAACGACTCAGGTCAGCAAGCGAAGTGAGTTTGTTTTTCTCTGCCACATCCTGACGCACGGCGATGGTCCAGGTGTTATTCGCTGGTGCGGGCGTCAGCCAGATTAACTTGTTTTGCTCTGCATCGAGTTTTTTGACTTTCTCGTAACCTTGCTGCGCGTTTTTCCATGCCGCATCGTTTTCATCTTTAAAGAAGAAAGCGCCATTACCGGTATATTCCGGATAGATATCCAGTTCACCGGAAGTAATCGCCCCGCGCACCACAGGAGTCGTTCCAAGTTGCACTTTATTGACCGTCGGTACGCCGTGGCTTTCCAGTACCTGCAAAATGATATTGCCGAGCAGCGCGCCTTCGGTATCGATTTTTGAACCGACTTTAACGGGGGAAGCCGCGTGCAGCGGCAGGCTCACGGCTGCCAACAAAACCAGTGAACCTGCCCAGACCTTTGAGAGTGGCATGATGCTTTCCTCATTCTTTTACTGTTGTTTTCAGCGAATTAAGAGAAAAGCATAGTTGATAATGGCGGGATTAGCCTGAGCGGACGGATTCAGTTGCAGAATCAGATAAATACTTAAGAGGCATATTCGGTCCGGCGTTTCCTGCCGGATGCGGCGCGAGCGCCTTATCCGGCCTACAAAGGGCGAAAATTCAGCAAGTTAAGATATGAACATCAGGCAAAGGGCGCAAATGTCACGCCCTTACTAAAGCATTACAGCAACTCAAACTCGCCTTTCTTAACGCGTGCGGAATCAGTGCCGATAAAGACATTGAACTTGCCAGGCTCGGCGTCATATTTCATCTGTTGATTCCAGAACTTCAGCGCCTCGATATCAATCGGGAAGCTAACGGTCTGAGTTTCGCCCGGTTTCAGGGTGATTTTCTCAAAGCCTTTCAGCTGCTTCACTGGACGGCTCATGGAAGCCGTCACATCCTGCAAGTACATCTGCACTACCGTGGCCCCTTCGCGTTTACCGGTGTTCGTCACCTGCACGCTGGCCGTCACTTTGCCGTCACGCTTCATGGTCGGCGCAGAAAGTTTCACATCAGAGACGGTGAAAGTGGTATAGCTCAGACCATAGCCGAACGGATAAAGCGCCCCGTTAGCTTCATCAAAATAACGCGAAGTGTATTTGTTCGGCTTGTCGGCATTATACGGACGACCGGTGTTCAGATGGCTGTAGTACACCGGGATCTGCCCGACAGAACGCGGGAAGGACATCGGCAGCTTGCCGGACGGGTTGTAATCGCCAAACAACACATCGGCAATTGCATTACCGCCTTCAGTCCCCGCAAACCAGGTTTCCAGAATCGCATCAGCCTGCTGATCTTCTTTCACCAGCGCCAGCGGACGCCCGTTCATCAGCACCAGCACCAGCGGTTTACCGGTGGCTTTCAGCGCCGCAATCAAGTCACGTTGGCTTTGCGGAATAGTGATATCGGTACGGCTGGAGGCCTCGTGCGCCATCCCCTGTGCTTCACCGACTACAGCCACCACCACATCAGATTGTTTCGCCGTCTGCACCGCTTCATCAATCATCTCTTGCGGCGAACGCGGATCGACTTTGACCGCCTCTTCATACTGATTCAGGAAATCGATAATGCCTTTGTCACTGGTAACGTTCGCCCCTTTGGCATACAGCACTTTACCGTTTTCACCGACGGCATTTTTAATCCCTGTTAGCACAGTAACAGATTGATCGGCGACACCGGCTGCCGACCAGCTGCCCATCACGTCACGTTTACTGTCCGCCAGCGGGCCAACCACCGCAATGGTTGCGGATTTTTTCAGCGGTAACGTTTCGAGACGGTTTTTCAGCAACACCAGGCTTTCGCGCGCCACTTCACGCGCTTCTTTGCGGTGCAGGCGGCTTTCGGCATTGGTATCCACCGGGTCAGACTCTTTCGGCCCCAAATGGCTGTATGGGTCGTTAAACAACCCCATATCATATTTAACGTTCAGTACATGGCGGGCAGCATCGTCCAGCTCTGCCATCGTCACTTTGCCGGATTTGATCAACCCAGGCAGATACTTCGAGTAGTACTCGTCGCTCATGCTCATGTTGATTCCGGATTTCAACGCCACGCGCACCGCATCTTCCGGGTCTGCCGCCGTGCCATGTTTAATCAGTTCTTTGATTGCACCGTGATCGGAAACGGTGATGCCTTTAAAACCCCACTGATCGCGCAGAACATCTTTCAGCAGCCAGGAATCGGAGGTGGCTGGCGTGCCGTTCAGCGAGTTCAGCGCCACCATCACCGCGCCGCTGCCTGCGTCCAGCCCCGCTTTGTACGGCGGCATATAATCATTAAACAGGCGCTGCGGACTCATATCGACGGTGTTGTACTCTTTACCGCCTTCTACCGCACCGTATGCGGCAAAGTGTTTGACGCTGGTCATCACCGAGTAGCGATCTGCCGGGCTTTTACCCTGCATCGCTTCCACCATGGTTTTACCCATTATTGAGGTGAGATACGTATCTTCGCCAAAACCTTCGGAAGCACGTCCCCAGCGCGGATCGCGCGAGACATCGACCATCGGTGCCCAGGTCATATTCAGGCCATCATCTGCCGCTTCATAAGCAGAGACACGTCCGACCGTTTTTACTGCATCGAGGTTAAAAGACGAGGCCAGACCGAGGCTAATCGGGAACACCGTGCGCTGACCGTGCAGCACGTCGTAAGCAAAGAAAAGAGGAATTTTCAGGCGGCTTAATTCCATCACCTGATCCTGCATGGCGCGGATATCCTGACGGGTTACGGTGTTGAAAATCGCCCCAACCTGACCGTCTTTGATCATCTCGCGGATCGCCTCTTTCGGGTTATCCGGGCCGACGCTGATTAAGCGCAGCTGACCAATTTTCTCATCAACTGTCATTTTCTTAAGCAGTTCGGTGACGAACGCATCCCGCGCTTCGGGCGTTAATGGATGGTTGCCGAATAAATCATCCGCCAGTGCTGGCTGCAGGGCCAGACTCACCGCGATTCCTACTGAACATAGCCATTTCATATGGATTTTTCTTCCTTTGTTGCCCGACGTGGCAGCGAAAATGGTGCAAAAACCGTAGTTTGCCATAAGCATGATGGAGAGAGAAAAAGAATGCTCAGTTTATTGTCTGAATTTTCAAAATATTCACTCGCTGAATTGTCATACAAGGCGCTATTCTAGTTTGTGATATTTTTTCGCCACCACAAGGAGTGGAAAATGTCTTCCATGACAACAATTGATAATAAAGCCTTTTTGAATGAACTTGCCCGTCTGGTCGGTCATTCACACCTGCTCACCGATCCCGCAAAAACGGCCCGCTATCGCAAGGGCTTCCGTTCTGGTCAGGGCGACGCGCTGGCTGTCGTTTTCCCTGGCTCACTACTGGAATTGTGGCGGGTGCTGAAAGCCTGCGTCACCGCCGACAAAATTATTCTGATGCAGGCTGCCAATACAGGCCTGACCGAAGGATCGACGCCAAACGGTAACGATTATGATCGCGATATCGTGATCATCAGCACCCTGCGTCTCGACAAGCTGCACGTTCTCGGCAAGGGCGAACAGGTGCTGGCCTATCCGGGCACCACGCTCTATTCGCTGGAAAAAGCCCTCAAACCGCTGGGACGCGAACCGCACTCAGTGATTGGATCATCGTGTATAGGCGCATCGGTCATCGGCGGTATTTGTAACAACTCCGGCGGCTCGCTGGTGCAACGTGGCCCGGCGTATACCGAAATGTCGTTATTCGCGCGTATAAATGAAGACGGCAAACTGACGCTGGTGAACCATCTGGGGATTGATCTGGGCGAAACGCCGGAGCAGATCCTTAGCAAGCTGGATGATGATCGCATCAAAGATGACGATGTGCGTCACGATGGTCGTCACGCCCACGATTATGACTATGTCCACCGCGTTCGTGATATTGAAGCCGACACGCCCGCACGTTATAACGCCGATCCTGATCGGTTATTTGAATCTTCTGGTTGCGCCGGGAAGCTGGCGGTCTTTGCAGTACGTCTTGATACCTTCGAAGCGGAAAAAAATCAGCAGGTGTTTTATATCGGCACCAACCAGCCGGAAGTGCTGACCGAAATCCGCCGTCATATTCTGGCTAACTTCGAAAATCTGCCGGTTGCCGGGGAATATATGCACCGGGATATCTACGATATTGCGGAAAAATACGGCAAAGACACCTTCCTGATGATTGATAAGTTAGGCACCGACAAGATGCCGTTCTTCTTTAATCTCAAGGGACGCACCGATGCGATGCTGGAGAAAGTGAAATTCTTCCGTCCGCATTTTACTGACCGTGCGATGCAAAAATTCGGTCACCTGTTCCCCAGCCATTTACCGCCGCGCATGAAAAACTGGCGCGATAAATACGAGCATCATCTGCTGTTAAAAATGGCGGGCGATGGCGTTGGTGAAGCCAAATCGTGGCTGGTGGATTATTTCAAACAGGCCGAGGGCGATTTCTTTGTCTGTACGCCGGAGGAAGGCAGCAAAGCGTTTTTACACCGTTTCGCCGCTGCGGGCGCAGCAATTCGTTATCAGGCGGTGCATTCCGATGAAGTCGAAGACATTCTGGCGTTGGATATCGCTCTGCGGCGTAACGACACCGAGTGGTATGAGCATTTACCGCCGGAGATCGACAGCCAGCTGGTGCACAAGCTCTATTACGGCCATTTTATGTGCTATGTCTTCCATCAGGATTACATAGTGAAAAAAGGCGTGGATGTGCATGCGTTAAAAGAACAGATGCTGGAACTGCTACAGCAGCGCGGCGCGCAATACCCTGCCGAGCATAACGTCGGTCATTTGTATAAAGCACCGGAGACGTTGCAGAAGTTCTATCGCGAGAACGATCCGACCAACAGCATGAATCCGGGGATCGGTAAAACCAGTAAACGGAAAAACTGGCAGGAAGTGGAGTAAAAATTACGGATGGCAGAGTATCGCCATCCGTCATTCACTTAATCGTTCTGTGCCGTCTGCCCCGCCGCCGCCATTTGGGCGGCTTTTTGTTTTTTATAGCTCAACGCTGCTGCCGGCACAGGCATCACTTTACCGGTTTCAATCCAGGTACGCAGGCGGCTGGCATCGGCAAAATGGGTATATTTGCCAAACGCATCCATCACTACCAGCGCCACCGGTTTATTATTGATAACCGTACGCATCACCAGACAATGGCCCGCCGCATTGGTAAAGCCGGTTTTGGTTAACTGAATATTCCAGTTATCGCGATACACCAGATGATTAGTATTGCGGAACGGCAGCGTATACGTCGGGTTAGAGAAGGTTGCCATATCTTCCCGGGTGGTACTTAACTGCCCGATCAACGGATATTGTTTGCTGGCAATGAGCAGTTTGGTTAAGTCACGGGCAGTTGAAACGTTATGCACCGACAATCCGGTAGGTTCAACAAAGCGCGTGTTGTTCATTCCGAGCGATTTCGCTTTCGCATTCATCGCCTTAATAAAGGCTTTGTAACCACCGGGATAATGGTGCGCAAGGCTTGCCGCCGCGCGGTTTTCTGAAGACATCAGCGCCAGCAACAGCATATCTTTACGGCTGATTTCGCTATTCAGTCGTACGCGCGAATAGACCCCTTTCATCTCCGGCGTCTGGCTGATATCCACTTTTAGTTTTTCATCCAGCGGCAGTCGTGCATCCAGCACAACCATCGCGGTCATTAATTTGCTGATAGACGCAATCGGACGCACCAGATCCGGGTGGTTCGAATAGATCACTTTGTTGGTATTCAGATCAACAATCATCGCGCTACCGGAGGCAATTTCCGGTTGTGAAGCGGTGGTAGCGGCTGCCGTTTTCGCAACGGCCTGCGGTGCAAAAGGCACAGCCAGCATCAGGGCCAGGCTAAATAAAGAAACTCGAAATTTCGGCATGATGAGCATTCAGATAGTGGTTCACGCGCACGGGTTGCGCACCGCCGGAGTAAGGATTTACTGAGGCTAGCGACGCCATCATAACGAGCAAAAAGTGCGATCGTCAAAGGAGAATCGTGAGGAAATGCTGCATTGCTGACATTTACGCCAGCAATGCAACGTCAAAGAACTTTCTAGAACAAACGATAACCGTAGCCCCATAGTATAACGGTTAGGGCGAGCAGCACTTCCAGTACCAGCACGCCAATCGCCAGCGTCGAACTGGAGAAGCTAAGGCCTTCCTCTTTGTTGATATTCAGGAAGCTCGGAATACCAAGGTAAAGCAGGTAGCCGGTGTAAAACAGCGCCACCGTGCCGACCAGCGCACACAACCAGACCAGTGGATAAAGCGCCACCAGACCGCTTAAAAACAGCGGAGTTGCAACGTAGCCCGCGAAGACCATGCAGTGCGCAAGTGACGGACGCTGCGGATAATTACGCGCCATCCACCAGATGACCCGCCCCATCACCGCGACCCCAGCCAGCATAACGCCGTAAAACAAGACAGCCAGCGCCAGTCCGGTAAACCAGGATAACTTCAGGATAGTGCCATCGCCAAAATTCCAGCCAATCTGTGTAGTGCCAATGAAGGCGCAAATCACCGGAATCGCCGCCATCAGCAAAACGTGGTGGGTGTAATGGTGAGAAATCGTTTCGTTTTCGCGATTAATCACCTGCATTTCACGATCGGGATGGGAAAACAGTCCCCAGACATGGCTCATACCGCCCCCTTGTTGTGAGTTCATGAACCTGACAGTTCAAGTATAAGTCAGCTTGTGATTATTTTTTGTTCGCTCATGTAATTTGCACCGTCTGATGTACGTCCTTTTTCAGCGTGAATGATTTCCAGGGTGTATGCTTACAGGCAACCAAAGGGAGACAGACTGGCCTATGGATCTCAATACACTCATCTCACAATATGGTTATGCCGCGCTGGTGATCGGTAGCCTGGCGGAAGGTGAAACCGTGACTTTGCTGGGAGGCGTTGCGGCACATCAGGGGCTATTAAAGTTCCCGCTGGTGGTACTTTCTGTGGCGCTTGGCGGCATGATTGGCGACCAGGTGCTCTATCTGTGCGGGCGGCGGTTTGGCGGCAAGCTGTTACGCCGTTTCTCGAAACATCAGGATAAAATTGAGCGGGCGCAGAAACTTATCCAACGCCATCCGTATCTGTTTGTCATTGGTACGCGCTTTATGTATGGCTTTCGGGTGATTGGCCCGACGCTGATTGGTGCCAGCCAGCTGCCGCCGAAAATCTTTCTGCCGCTTAATATTCTCGGCGCATTTGCCTGGGCGTTGATTTTTACCACTATCGGTTACGCTGGTGGTCAGGTGATTGCGCCGTGGTTGCACAATCTCGACCAGCATTTGAAGCACTGGGTCTGGTTGATTCTGGTCGTGGTTCTGGTGGTAGGCGTGCGCTGGTGGCTGAAACGACGCGGGAAGAAAAAGCCGGATAATCAGGCGTAAAACCATTGCCCTGGATAAGGCGTTCGCGCCGCATCCGACATCCGGGGCACCATGCCTGATGCGACGCTTGTGCGTCTTATCATGCCTACCAAAATTTTACCCATTGAAATAACCACGCACCTCACTGCGCTATTCTGGGTTGAACTGCGGATTCGCCAACATAAAGCCGCCATCCACTATCAACGACTGCCCGGTGGTGTAATTTGCGCCCTCTGAGCACAGCCACGCTACCAGGCTGGCAATCTCATGCGTTGCGCCAAAACGCCGCAGAGGAATCGAAGGCTCCGCGTCGGGCTTCACGTCGCTGTCATCCATGCCATTCATTGGCGTGGCGATCGCCCCAGGCGCGACTGCGTTCACCAAAATCTTATGCCTGACCAGCTCCAGCGCCATCGCTTTGGTTAACCCACCGAGCGCATGTTTAGCGGCTGTGTAGGCGCTGGCATCCGGCAGCGGCGTATGTTCATGTACCGACGTAATGTTGATGATGCGACCGCCCTGCCCTTGTTTCACCATCTGGCGGGCCGCAATTTGTGAGCATAAAAATGCACCATCGACATCAACGGTAAAAATCTTGCGCCACTCATCGAAAGCCATATCAAGAAACGGCGCTTTGGTCATTGCGCCAGCATTATTCACCAGCACATCAATACGCCCCAGCCGTTGAATGAGTTTCTCCAGCGCCTGCGCACCTTCTGGCAGTTTACCGAGATCCAGCTGCACAATCTCCGCACGTACGCCGTGGCTAACTACCTCACGCGCGGTATCTTTTGCCCCTTCTTCATCTGAGTGCCAGGTAATGCCAATATCAAACCCTTGCTGCGCCAGTAATAACGCGCACTCTTTGCCGATCCCCGAATCGGAGGCGGTAATAATCGCTACCTGTGCCATCGAGTTCTCCACTTAACGCTGAATAAACGTTAAGTATAGAAGGCGCATATCATCAGCGTTTGTAACCCCCGCCCAACGCACCAGTGAGTTGAATGGAGGCATCCAGCCACTGCCCTTGCAATAACAGGCCATTGGCCCGCTCACGCAGCGCGGGGATTCTGGCTTCGCTGACGCGGGAACCAGCAATGATGCCCGCGTTAAAGCGCGCCTGCGCAAGACCTACCACACGCAAGGCATCGCGCTCAATTTGCGCCTGATGCTGGTTTTTCTCCGCCAGTGTCTGAACCTGACTGGCTGCCCGCGCCACGTCATTCACCGCTTCAACCACCGCTTTGTTGTAGCTGGCGATAGACAAGTTGCTTTCGGCTTTTGCGATATCGAGATTGGCGTTAAGACGACCACTATCGAAAATGGGTAGCGTCAGGCCTGCCGTAACGCCCATTTGCTGCGCGGAATGACGGAACAGATCGCTTAAGTGCAACGCATCCTGTTGCAGGAAGGCCATCAGGTTGATGTCAGGATAAAATGCCGCTTTTGCCGCATCAATGGTGCTTAGCGATGACTCAACGTACCAGTGCGCCGCCTGCAAATCTGCCCGCCGGGCCAGTAAGGAGTACCCCAGTTCATCAGGAAGCTGGCTTGCCACTTTCGGCAACGCGACCGGTTTAAGCTTCAATGACTTTGTCTGGTTATTTGTAAGTGCGCTTAACCGTGCCTCAATAATTTTCATTTTCCCCGCGACATCGTTGAGCTGCTGCCGGGTTTTGCTGGCATTAATATCGGTTTCCACACCTTCAACTGAAGAAGTAATCCCGTTCTGATATAGCTGGCGATCGGTCGCGATAATGGTGTTCTGCTCTTTTTCTATTTGCTGCAAGACCGTGTTTAACGCCGCCTGGGTTTGCCACTCCCAGTACAGGCGGGCTACGCTGCCAGCCAGCAATTGGCGGGTTTGCTCGCGTTCCGCCGCCCGTGCTTTAACCGTACCCAGGCGGGCAGTAACCTCCGCCCGATTCTTTCCCCAGATATCGAGATGCCAGCCCGCCGTTAAGCCAAAAGT
>ERZ772969.1031-NODE-1031-length-23512-cov-4.551179_pt1 | contig 23512 bp, 22 predicted proteins | sample MGYA00511676_ERZ772969 | MGnify/ENA primary metagenome ERZ772969 (study PRJEB29015, sample SAMEA2737651) | human gut metagenome | biome: human gut; feature: human-associated habitat; material: faeces | place: China | collected 2012 ... | reverse complement strand
AAATAAAAAAGAGCGGAACTATGGGATTCATAGAGTTTCCGAGACCGCTCAAGGAACTAAAAGAGGTAACACTGGAGGAACTGGCTGCCCTGATAAAATCGCAGGGGGGAGAGTTTATTATCCGTGTAGAGTTTGGAAAGGAGGCTGCTGATGGAGAGACAGAGCCCGTTTCCGTTTGAGGTAGTGTCTGTAAGGCTGGTAAGGAATGCCCCTGTTTATTCCGACAGAAAGATAACAGAACCGGAGGATGCCTTAGCGGTCGTGGGAGAGTTTCTTTGTGAAATGGACAGGGAAATGGTGTGTGTCATTAACCTGAAAACAGACGGAACACCGATCAACTGCAGCTTTGTAAGCATGGGAGCAGTCAATCAGGCAATGGCAGAACCAAGGGAGGTATTTAAGTCGGCAATTCTTTCCAATGCAGCATTCATTATCATGGTGCATAACCATCCCAGCGGAAATTTAGAACCGTAGGAGAACGATACCATGATAACAGACCGGATATTAAAGCTGTCACACTGGATGGGAATCCCGCTTTTGGACCATGTGATCGTGGGAGGGGATAATACCAGATATTTCAGCTTTAAGGAAAAAGAACTTTTGCAGATGCCAAAGGTGATGCTGGCACAGAATTACAATTATCTTGATTTTGAAGATAAGGCAATGGTGGCAGAGCCGGGAAGGAGCAGGTGAGGGAATGACGGAAAGGAACAGCTTTACGGGAGAAGAACTTGCCATTGCAAAGAGTGTTGACCTTGCGGCGGTTGCGGAAAATCTCGGCTACACAGTAAAACGGATTGGGAATTACCACACCTTAAAAGAGATTGATTCCATCCGTATTTATAACCGGAGGAGCTGGTTCCGGTGGTCGAGAAAGTATGACAGAGGCGAAAATGGCGGCTCACAGATAGATTTTCTTCGGGTGTTTGCAGGTATGGAGGTAAAGGAAGCGGTATTCTGGCTGCTTGATTTTGCGGGGTATCGAAAGAGTGGGGAATGGAAACCGCAGGAGCTGGTTTCAAAGAAAGAAGCAGAGGCGAGAAAACATTTTGTACTTCCGCTGCCTGCAACCGATAACCATTATCTGTACCAGTACCTTGTACATGAAAGGAAACTGTCGCAGGAAGTTGTGGATGAGTTTGTACGAAAAGGACTCATTTATGAAGAACGCCGATACCATAACATTGTGTTTAAGGGAAATGATAAAAGCGGCAAAACACAGTTTGCAAGCAGGAGGGGTGTGTTTGACAGAGACGGGCATGGCTTTAAGTGTGATGTGGCAGGCAATGACAAAAATTTCGGTTTCAATGTGTGGAATGAGGAAAGCACGGAGCTGGAAGTATTTGAGGCTGCCATAGACCTGATGAGTTATGCAGACATTTATAATGATTTTCACAGTAACAAGCTGGCGCTTGGAATGTTATCCGATGCACCGCTTGTTACTTTTTTGCAGGAACATCCGCAGATTATCATCCTGAAATTCTGTCTTGATAACGACGAACCGGGCAGAAAAGCGACAGAGCAGCTTATGCAGAAATATTATGAGCTGGGGTATGAAGTGGAGGACTGTCCGCCGCCAAAGAATTACAAGGATTACAACGGATGGCTGCAGGAAGCAAGAAAAGAGAATTTGCACACGGAGAGGTGGGTGGAAATGTCAAGATAGGTGTCAACTGAAAAAGTTGATTCATTCCGTGGAAGCCAACTGAAAAAATCGACTTATTTTGGGAAAATCAACTGAAAAAGTAAGTTGACATGGTACAGTCAGATTTTTTCGGGGAGGAATGGAAGCGGAAGTCAGCTGAAAATGTTGACTCATTTTGGGAAAGTCAGCTGAAAAAGTCAACTTATTTGATAAAAGTCAACTGAAAAAATGAGCTGACTATATTTATGAAGCGGGGTTTTAGGGGCAGTCCCCTAACCAGAGGCATGAGACGGCTCTCATGCGTATCTGGCAAATTCCCTGTGGGAATTTGGGGCAGGCGGGAAAATCCGGAAAAATCAGAAAATGGTTAAGGAGGTGGTCTGATTGGATGTCATTGATGTAACAAAGGGGCGGTTTTGTGAAGTGGAAATCAAGGGGCATTATGGAATTTTCACGGAGCTTAGAGTGAATAAGAGTACCATTCCAAAAGGCGTGAATTGCTATGAACTCCGTCATGGTGATGATGACAGTTATCCGGCAGCGCTGGAGCAGGTAGTAAAAATAAATTACTTTGGGGCAGTCCTTATGACGGATAAGATGGAAACTGGTCAGGATGGATATGTGCCATTGGAATTTGAAGATTTTTCTTTTACGGGAGAGACATTATCCGTAAAAGAATATCAGATGAATTACGGAGAAACAGAACCGGAGCTGTTGTATGCGGCAGGGCTGTCTGCGTTTTCACAGAAAGAGGTACAGTCCCCGGAGCTTTCAGAGCAGGAGGCAGACGTGCTGATTGGCTATATGGAGGGGCATGAATGTCTGCTTGGGGAGCATGAGGGAACGCTGTACCGTGGAGATTTGTGCTATGCACAGGGAGTCATCCGGTGGAAAGAATATTCCATTGATGATGCAGTAGAAACAGCGTGCGAGTGGAATGGTGAACTTCTGGAAAGAGCAGAGACAGAGGTGGAAAATGCAGAAAACTATGCAGAGTATGTGAAGAAGAAAGAGTATCTGGAATCTTTGCAGACAGACGAAAAACTGCTGGATTCCTTGTTTGACCGTACAAGGTTCGGAAAAGAACTGGATGTGATAGCTGGAAAAATTGCAGCGGATATTATATCTGGACTGGAAGAAAAGGGAGATATTGAGGACGCAGTCGGGAAGCTGCTTGCGGCAGTCGGTGAGAGCAGGGAAGCACCCCAGGAAGCAGAGAAAAGGGCAGAAAGGGCAAGGTAGATGGCGGACAGTATTCATTGTATTAAGAAAACGCTCCGCTTAATGCCAAAAGAAGCACAGGAGCTTGCTGAAAAAGCAAAAAGTGCAGGTATGTGTGAAGCAGATTATCTTCGCCTGCTGATCACACAAAAGCCTAACGATTACCCGGAAATCCGCATACTGCTTCGGGAACTGATCAACGAGGTCAATGCCATAGGCAACAATATCAATCAGATTACAAGAAATCATAATTCAAAACTGTATCGTGAAACGGACAGGGAATTTTTGTCTGCCTGCATGAAAAAGCTGAATCTGTTGGTAAAGGAGGCGGTGGATAAGATTGGCGATCAGTAAGACACTCTATATCGGTGACTGCGGTTCGGGTTATGCCGGAAAGAATTTGAAGCAGGCTCTTGACTATATTGCGGCGGAATACAAGACGGGAGCGGGACAGTGGGTATCGTCCTTAAACTGTCAGGTGGAGAATGCCTATGAACAGATGCGGCAGACAAAGGTGCAGTTTGGTAAAACGGACCAGAGGCAGGGGTATCACATGATCATATCTTTTGCCGAGGGGGAGGTGGATGCAGAAACGGCATTTGAGGTCATCGGCAAATTTGCCAGAGAGTATCTGGGGCAGGATTATGAGGCAGTTTATTCCGTCCACGATAATACGGATCATGTGCATGGGCATATCATTTTCAACAGTGTGAGTTTTCGCACCGGAAAGAAATACCGCTATGAAAAAGGGGACTGGGCAAAAAAGATACAGCCTGTCACAAACAGGCTCTGTGAGGAATACGGACTGTCTACCATTGAAATATCAGAGGATCGAGCCGGACCACCGGAGCATTATAAGGAGTGGAATGATTTTCGGGATGGCAAATTTGTATGGGCAGACATGATAAAGCGTGATATAGATGCCTGCATCATGCAGGCGGCAACCTATGAATCGTTTTTAGCCATACTTTCGGGGATGGGGTATGGGATAAAAAATGCCTGCCGGAGTGAAGGAAAGTATCTTGCCATCAAGCCGATGGGACTGACGAGGTACAGGCGGTGTAAGAGTCTTGGGGAAAATTATAGTGAGGAGCGTATCCGTGAAAGGATTGAAACGGAAAATCTTTCCACTTACCGGAAACTGCCGAAAGGGCAGAAACCGGGGATTGTACGCTGCAAAGTGAAACGCTGCAAAAGGGCAATGCTCTCCGGTGTGCAGAAAAAATATTTTGCAAGGCTGTACCGTCTGGGACTCCTGAAAAAACGCCCATACAGTCAGGTGTGGAAGTACCGTGATGATATTCGTAAAATGGAGAAATTGCAGGAGGAATACCTATTCCTTGTAAGACACGAGGTACAGACAGCGGCAGGTGCTGCGGCTGTGGCAGAGAATATGACGGATAAAAAGAAGGAAACTGCAAGAGAAAAGAGCCGGATATTTAAGGAAAGGGCAAGAATGAAGCCGCTTTTTGATATGGTTTCGGAACTAAAGGAGCTTCAGGAGATGGAAAACTGTTATGAGAGAGGCGAGGAGCTTTTTGAAAAGGAGCATGAACGGTATGCCGGGCTTATGGGGAAACTGAAAAAGGAAGGATACACCATAGAGCAGGTGGAAGCTTTAGGGCAGCATTACAGAAACGAGGCTGCAAGGATCCGTGATAAGGAAAAGGCGGTAGCAAAGGAGGAACGTATTGCAAAGCGTATCCTGAATGACCTTTTAAGCACGGATGCCAAAAAGGAGCAGGCAGAGGAAAAAGAACAGGAGAAAAAAGTGGAGAAGGGCAGACAGCCGGTATTGTAGGGCTGTCATTTTTATTGTTATGTGCAATACAGCCTGTATTGCAAATATCAGGAAGGAGGGCAAAATGCAGGAACGAGCCAGAGTGAGCAGCATGGATTTAAAGGCACACATGAATAACCTGCGTAAGAATCCAAAGTTTACAGAGGAAATCTTAAAACTTGTGGAAGCAGACCTACAGTATGGTCTTTCCATAGAGGAAACGGAGCAGTACACAAACAGACGTTATGATTACGCACAGATGAAGGCATATTCTGCGTGTCTCAGAAACGGATACCCGGAGGAAGTGAAGGATTGCATCACGAGGGAAGGACTGACGGGAGAGCAGATGGCGGTGGCTCTTGAATTTTATGAAAAAGGTGTGCCAGTAAAAACCATTGCCGAGATTACGGAAAACAGCGGTCAGACTGCTTTTACGATGAAGAAGCTTTTTCAGAACGTGGTCGGCAAGGTACAGGAAGCAGGGGAAGTCATGCAGGCACAGGACGGATATGCAAAGGATCTGCTGGAGCAGATGAAAGCCGTTGTGGAAAAGATTGAGTTTCAGGAAAAGCGGTATGATGCCTTAAATGAGCAGTTACAGAAGGTGCAGACAGCAGGAAGGGATGTGGAGGTAGAAAACGGTCTCTTAAAAAAGCTGGATGAAGCGGAAAGACTTGCCAGGGAAAAGGACCGGATGTTAGAGGAACAGCAGAATGAGCTGAATGAGGCGCGTGCTGCTGTGATAAGGCTCAGAAATGAAAAGGATGTGCTCGGAAGGGAGAGGGAGAAACTGGAGAAGCGTTTGGGAGAACTGGAGAAAAATGCTGCCGGAAAAACGGTGCAGGAGCAGACGCCGGCGGAGAGCAGAGAGGATAAGGATATGTCCCATGCAGCGGTACAGTAAGAAAAGCAGGAAAGCAGACCTAAGATACCTGACCATCCCGTGTTTCCGGGAACAGGCTATCATGTGGCGGTTGTGGACGGTAGTGGCAGGATCGTGTCCGTCGTGCCTGTGGAACGCACGGAACGGAAAAAGGAAAATCGCACCATATCAGCATTGTTTTCAAGGCTGGTGTTTAAAAAGAAAATCAATCTTGTGAAGCTGGTAGCGGAAAAGGATTTGGAACCAAAGCAGCTTGTGCAGATACGCTGTGCCATTGAGAAGGGCTTAAGTGAGGAGCAGCTTTTGGTGCTTATCAATAACCGGATTCCGGCAGAGCAGATGGAGGAGATCATCAGCATCGCCGTCTATGAAAATAAGCAGAAGCAGGAGGTATAGCGGATGGGACTTATGGCAGTTGCGGAAGCAGTGGAACAGATGGACCGTAAGCAGGCAGTATTATCAGAAACGGACAAGGAGTTTGTGTGCCAGTTTGCCTTTGCGACCGGGGATAAGGAGCTTACGGACAGGCTGATTGGCGAACTTATGGCAGAAGGTGCAGACAAAGGTGCGGTGCTTGGAAAATACAGTGCCGTAAAAGGATTCCAGCCGGACTGGATAGAGAGAATCGAAAACATTCTGGTGGCGCTTGAGATGTACCGTATGCAGGAGGAAAAGGCAGTACAGACCTTAACGGAGTTTCTTGCCGCTTACGGGGCAGACATTACGGTGGAGGAGTTAAAGGAAATGCCAGAGGAAGAAGTCAGGGAGCATTTTAAGGGATAGGAAGAAAAAGCAAGGTGAGGGGAGGAAAGCCATGTCAGAGGAAATACAGCAGGCGGTGCAGATTATCCGTGTAGGCTATGACGGTCTGGAGATTGCCATGAAAATCGGCAGCGGCACGATAGAGCAGATAAAGAATACCATTGATTTTTTCATTGCCGTTATGGAGAGGGAAAAGACAATGGGAAAGACGGATATGCGTAAGCTCCTGATGAAGGGCGGCGATCTGCAGGTTTTACAGTTTGCCACGGAGGATATGAAGCAGGTTGAAAAGATGGCAAAGAAATACGGGATTTTATATTCCGTACTGCCGGATATTAACCAAAAGGATGGGATGAGTGAGATCATCTTCCATACGGAGGCTGTGCCGAGGGTAAACATGATGGTACAGAAGCTAAAGTCGGCAAGGATTGCCACCTTTGACGATTACCTGAAAAACGGCGACGAAAAGGAAATTGAAAAGGTTATGTCTTTTTTAAAGGGGCAGAAAAAGGGAAACGATAATCTCCACACGGCAGAAGCAGCAAGAGCCGGGGAAGCTTTAGAGGGGCTGATGGAAAAGGTCGGTATGTATGCAATGGAGAAGCAGAGTGTCAGTGTGGAGGAGATCAGGGAGAATTTTAATACCACAGCGGAGCAGGCGGAAAGCATTGTGGGACAGCTTGAAAAAATCGGGGTGTTAGATAAGGTGGAAAACGGTCAGCATAAGGTCATTATGAACAGGGAAGCCTTCCTTAACCGTATCAGGGGATATAAGGAGCTTGCACAGCGTATGCAGACGATTTCTGCGGCACAGGATAAGAACCTTGTGGATATCACGATTACGAAAAAGCTGATCGCGGAGGAAAATGACCATGCGGTAAAGACAAGAGTACCCGGAATGTATGGGGATAATGCAAGGTATATCTGGATTAGCAAGGACAATGCAATGGAAATCCATGACGGAAAAACCATTCTTACATTTCTTGACAGCGATAAAAATTACAAGCTTTATTCTGCGGATAACCGTGTGGTCGCTACGATGAGGGGAAAAGACTTATACGACGGTCATTATGACAGCGTGGCGGCAGAGGTCAGAAAGCGTTATAAGGAAGCGGAAAGAAAAGCTGCTGCAATGAGGGCAAAACAGAAAGCCCCTGCGTCTAAAAGGAGGTAGCTGTCTATGGTTCCTAAGAAGAAAAAGCGGTCCTTATGGTTCGTTATCTTAGGTGCAATTCTTTCCGGCTATGCGGGGTATCTGCTGAACGGGGTATGGGAGCCGGGAGGGGATATAAATTCTTTTCTGGAGTCTTTCAACAGTGTGTGTGCTGCACCGTTTGGAAATTATTATAATGAGAGGACGATAAAAGCGATGGTCATTGCCTTAGTGGTATATGCTGTCGCTTTGCTTATGTATGTCACAAGCCAGAGGAGCTTTATGCCGGGGAAGGAGTTTGGTACGGCAAGGTTTGAATCGCCGCAGTTTGCCAATAAGGTTTTAATGGACAAGGATGCGTCTTTTAACCGCATTTTAAGCCAGAATGTAAAAATGTCACTGGATTTCAGGAGGTTAAAGCTGAATGGAAACATCCTGATCTGCGGCGGCTCGGGAGCAGGAAAGACATTCTATGAGGTAAAACCGAACCTGATGCAGATGCCCCGGAACTGTTCCTTTATCTGTACCGATCCGAAGGGGGAAATCCTTAGAAGCTGCGGGCAGATGCTAAAGGATAACGGGTACAATGTCAAGGTCATCAATCTGTTGGAAATGGAAAAATCGGACTGCTACAATCCATTTTCCTATCTGAGAGAGGAAACGGACATCGTAAAGCTGATTACGAACCTGATCTCCAATACCACGCCAAAGGGAGCAACGCCGTCTGATCCGTTCTGGGAGAAAGCGGAAGGCTTGTTCTTACAGGCGATCTTTTATTATGTGTGGCTGGAAGAACCTCCGGCAAGGAGAAATTTTGAGACGGTCTTACAGCTTCTCGGGGAGGCGGAGGTGGCAGAGAAAAACCAGCCCTCCAATTTGGACGTCCGGATGAAATTTCTGGAAGAGTCCTCGCCGCTTGGAGCGAACCATCCGGCAGTAAAGCAGTATAACAAATGTATGCGTGGTGCAGGAGATACAGTCCGTTCCATTATCATCAGTGCCAACTCCAGACTTGCATTTCTGGAAAACAAGCAGGTACTCCGTATGCTGTCAAGGGATAATCTGAACCTTGCGGAGCTTGGTATCGGTGTAAACGGGGACGGGGAGACAAAGACTGCACTTTTCTGTGTCATACCGGACAGCGACAAGTCCTACAACTTTATCATCGGAATGCTTTATACACAGATTTTTCAGGAGCTTTACTATCAGGCAGACTTTAACTGTGGCGGCAGGCTTCCGATTCATGTGACCTTTATGCTGGATGAATTTGCGAATGTCGCATTGCCGGATGATTACTGTTCCCTGCTCTCCACCATGCGTAGCCGGGAGATTTCCAGCATTATCATCATACAGAATTTTGCCCAGTTAAAGGCACTTTTCAAGGATACATGGGAGACCATTCCGGGCAACTGCGACACCTTTATCTATCTTGGCGGCAACGAACAAAGTACGCATAAGTACGTTTCCGAGCTGCTTGGCAAGGGGACGATCGATAAGAAATCGAGCGGGGAAACAAAGGGCAGGCAGGGCAGCTCCAGCCGGAATTATGATGTGCTGGGAAGGGAGCTTTTTACACCGGATGAGGTAAGAAAGCTTGACAATAAGAAGTGTATTGTCTTTATCCGTGGGTTTGATCCGATCATGGATAACAAGTACGTTCCATTCGGACATCCGGCATTTGACCAGACCGCAGACGGAAAGGGAGCGCCTTATGTGCATTTCCCGGAGGGGAAAGGAAATACGGGCAGCAACGCTTATAAGATACTCACGCCAAAGGCGCTTGCGTACTATGAGAGCCTGAAGGATAAGGGGGAAAACGTGTATATTGACAGCATCAGTTATGAAGATTTGAAAATCATGACGGAGCTTGACATGAAAAAGCGTTTTTTAAGTCTTGATGAAAAGGCACAGAGGGAGAAACTCAACAGGGAGCAGGACAACGAACTGCAGTATGCACCTGAGCCAGTGGAGCGTAGCACAAAGGAAAAGGAAGCAGAACCAAAGCAGGAGAAACGGAAGTTATCCGGGAAAGACACCATTATGAACCGTATGGCACAGTGGCGGTATACGAAAGAGCAGAAGGAGGAACTTCACAAAATGATGGCACTCGGCATGACGAGGGAGGAGATACTGGCGGTGTTTTATCCGGAAACGGATGTGGCAAAAATGCGGGAAGTCAGACGGACCTACCGTGCGGTGAAGAATATGGCGGGATAAGGAATCAGGCTGTAGAAGGTCTGATTTTTTTGTGCATGGATTTGTCTGAAAGGAGGCGGTCACAGCAGGAACACGCCGGAGAAAGCCCGGTTTACTTTTATTACGGGATAGTCCCGATCTGATAGAAACTGATAACAAAAATGAGACGGAAAAAGGAGATTATATTTATGCGCAAAAATGAGACAGCAGTAACAGATCAGAAGCATACAAGGGGGTTTTCCAAAGTTAAGAAAGCAGTTGTGGCGGCTTGCGGTGCAGGCTGTATGGCGGTAAGTGCTATGCCTGTGACTGTATTTGCGGCTGGAACAGGAACAAGTGCCATTACACAGCCGCTTGATAACTTAAAGACACTCGTGATCGCCATTATCGGTGCGGTGGGCGTCATTATCCTTGCAAAGAATGTCATGGAGTTTGCACAGGCATACCAGCAGCAGGACTCCTCCACCATGAACTCCGCATTAAAGGGCATTGTGGCAGGTATTATGATGGCTGGTATTTCAACAGTCCTTACCTTCCTCGGTTTTTAGGAGACATGACAAGAAAAAAGATAAGGGGACAGGAAAAATGCTGTCCTCTTAACCAGAGGAAAGAGGTGAGAGAGAAGTGGATATTTTTAAACTCGGTGACCAGATCCTTGCCCTTCTTGAAATGGTATTCGGCTTTTGGAATCATCAGGTTTCGTTAGTGTTTGCCATGCTGGGACAGTCTCCGGTTGATTTTAAGGGTGGGGGTCCATGGGCAGTGATAGAAGCAGTCAATCCGGTTTTTGTTGCGGTAGGTTCCTCACTGGTGGTGCTGTTCTTTGTCATAGGTTTCTGTTCCGAAAGTGTGGATATTAAAGAGGAAATGCGGTTTGAAGTAATCCTAAGAATTCTGATCAGACTGGCGCTTGCAGAGTGGTTTGTGGCAAACAGTGTCACGATTATGAAGGCATTTTTTACGACTACGGGAAATCTGGTCAATGCACTGACCGCAGGGGCAGGCACCACGCTTACCATTGACAGTACGCAGGCAGACATCATCAAAAACCTCGGATTCGGGGAGAGCCTGATCATGCTGGTATTAGGAATACTTTTATCCGTAATCGTCATAATCTGCGGTTTCTTTATGATTTACAATGTGTATTTCCGTTTCCTAAAACTCCTTGTGATTGTGCCGATAGGATCCATTGCCTTTTCCACAATGGGTGGAAACCGGACCGTGAGCAGTACAATGGTAAGCTATTGTAAATATTTCTTATCCGTATGCCTGGAAGCAGTCACGATGGCTCTTGCGATTGTGGTGTGCAACGCATTTATCAGTGCGGGACTGCCTTCCTTTACAGGCAGCTATGCGGACTGGGTACAGACACTTATCTATCTGTGTGAAATGACATTTACCATTGCACTGACGGTAGGAAGCGTAAAAGGGGCGCAGTCACTGACGGGCAAGGCACTTGGATTATAACACGAGGAGGAAAACAGGAATGGTGATTGAAATAAACAAGGACATTGACCGCTACAAGGAGTCGGTTGTCATGGGACTGACGGCAAAGCAGCTCATTTTTTCCGTGGCTTCGGTTGTGGCAGGCGGCGGTATAGTCCTTCTTTTGTACCGTTACATCGGATTAACACCCAGCGTGTATGTTGCAATCCCTGTGGCTGCCCCGATTGCACTGGGCGGTTTTTATTCCTTTAACGGTATGAGTTTTTATGAGGTTATGGATAGAAAAATCCGGATGCTGTTTGCAAATCATCCGCTGACTTATATTTCCACAGAGGGGGAAGCGGTCATAAAAGAATTTATGCAGGAAGAAGCCGCAAAGGGCATGAAGGATAAGAAGAAAAAGGAGAAAGCCTCTCAGATAAAAGAAAACAAGAAGGAGTTTGAAGCTGTGAAGAAAAAGACAAAGAAAATGGTAATTGGTGCAGTTATGGCAATGGTACTTGCAGCTGTGGGTATCGTCATTTACAGAATGAAGCGGTAAAGGAGAGTTATGGTTAAAAGCATGGATGATGTGGCTGCCTTAGACTGGCTGGGGCAGGGCGGCATACTGGAAGAAGTAAGCTGTGATATGGCGAAATATCTGCTGGATCATCAGATGTCTTTCTATATGATCCGTATTATGGAGGACAATGAAATCTGTTTCCGTGCCATGACAGAATATGGGGACGGAATGGTTTTGAATGTGTCAGAAAGAAGCGGGGAGATTACAAAGGAAATGAAGAACATGGCGCCTGATAGGGTCTTTTATCATGAGGATTTTGGCAGTGACGGATGCCCTGCTTATCTGGAAGGCGGGGCAGAAAGGTCAGTGTATGGACAGGTGGCAGAAATCATGGATCTGACACAATGCAGGTATTATCTGTGCGGGAAAAAGGATATGTCAGCGGTATTGCAGCTTCCAAAGGGCGATTACCTGATGATTGACTGTGGAAACATTCAGCAGAAAATCAGGGAAATGCCGCAGGGTGTCAGAAGCAGAGATGCAGAAATCGGACACAGGTAAAATACAGAAAAAGTGAATATGCACCTCCTTTATGGGCGGGCAGTTCCGGTAACAATAAGCGGTCATAACAGACCATGTTTATTAGCGGCCGGAATTGTCCGGCTGCGGAAAGTGAGGTCACGTTGGGTTTATTTACAGACGGATTCAAAGAGCTTAAAAAGTCGGGGGAACCGCTTTATAAAGTTCCGAAATCCATACAGGAAACAATCGAGATTATGAAAGTGGCGGAAAACGGTATTTTTGAGGTGGCAAAGAACCGTTTTTCCAAATGCTACCGCTTTCAGGATATTAACTACACAACCACCAATGAAATTGAGCAGATTGATATTTTTGAGAGATACTGCAGGTTCTTAAATTCCTTAGATGTGAGTTTTAAGATTACCATTAACAACAAAAATAAGGATATGGAGCAGGTAAGGGACCGTGTATTTTTGCAGGACAGAAATGACGGGTTCGATCATTTCCGCAAAGCCTACAATGACATCATGGAAAAGAAGATTCATGAGGGCAGACAGGGCATTGAACAGGAGCGGTACTTAACTATTACCATTGAGCGTAAGAATTTTGAGGAGGCAAAGGCACAGTTTGCAACCATTGAAGCTTCCGTTCACAAAGCCTTTAACGAGCTTGGAGCAGACATTATACCGCTTTCGGGAAATGAGCGTATGAAGGTGCTGCATGATTTCTACCATTTGGGTGAGGAGAACAGCTTTGATTTTGACATCAGGGCAGCAAGAAAGGTTGGTGCGGACTTTCGTAATGACCTGTGTAACAAAATGATACAGTTTTATCCGGATTACTTCAAGGATGAAAAGAAGTTTTGCAGGGCGCTGTTCATAAAGAAATATCCGTCCAGCTTGTCTGACAGATTCCTCAATGAGATCACTTCCCTTCCGGTACATTCCATTACAAGCATTGATGTAGTGCCGATTCCAAAGGATATGACAACCAAAGTCCTTCAGAAGAAGTATCTTGGTATTGAAGCTGACATTATCAAGCAGCAGAGGGTAAGAAACAAGAATAATGATTTTTCTTCGGAAATTTCCTATAACAAGCGGATCGAGAAAAAGGAAATCGAGGAGATTATGGACGATGTGCGTGAGAATGACCAGTGTTTATATTATGTAGCAGTAACGATTGTTCTCATGGCAGAATCGAAAGAAGAACTGGACAGCATGACGGAGACGGTGGAAACCATCGGAAAGAGAAATTCCGTAACCATTGAGGAACATTACCTCAAGCAGAGAGAGGCATTAAACACAGCACTTCCCATCGGTGTCAGACAGGTGGAAACCATGCGTACCATGCTGACACAGAGCCTTGCTGTTTTAATGCCTTTTAATGTGCAGGAACTGAATGACAGAAGCGGCTGCTATTACGGTATCAATCAGGTATCAAAGAATATCAACATCGGAAACCGTAAAAGGCTGATTAACGGTAACGGTTTCGTGTTTGGCGTGCCGGGAAGCGGTAAGTCTCACTTCTGTAAAATGGAGCTGGGACAGGTTTTTCTTGCCGGGGAAGATGAAATCATCATCATTGATCCGATGAATGAATATTTTGACATTGCCAGCACCTACGGAGGAACGGTAGTAAATATGTCCACCTATACGGACAACTATGTAAATCCTCTTGATATGGATGTCTGGAGTCTTGACTTAAACGACAGTAAAGGCATGATCCGTGAAAAGGGTGAGTTTATGCTCGGTCTTTGTGAGCAGTGCATGGGAGAGTGTCTTAATTCCCGCCAGAAGTCCATCATTGACCGGTGCGTGCGAAAGCTGTATATTGAGATTGCACGAAACAGGGAGAAATATGTACCTGTAATGTCAGATTTCTATGATATTTTAATGAACCAGCCGGAGGAAGAAGCAAAGGATATCGCACTTTCCTTAGAGCTTTTTGTAAATGGTTCATTAAATATTTTCAATCATCAGACCAATGTGGATGTGGATAACCGGTTTACAGTTTATGGGATCCGTGATTTGGGTACGGAGCTTAGCCCTATCACCATGCTTGTGATGATGGAGAGTATCCAGAACCGTATCATTCAAAACGGTAAGAGGGGTGTTGCAACATGGCTCTATATTGATGAGTTCCATGTGCTTCTTAACTCGGAATATTCTGCAAGGTATTTACAGCAGCTCTGGAAAAAGGTGCGTAAGCAGGGCGGATTGTGTACAGGCATCACCCAGAATGTTGTTGATCTTCTGCAGAACTATACCGCAACCACAATGCTTGCAAACTCAGAGTTTGTGGCTCTCTTAAAGCAGGCAAATACCGACAGCTCCCAAATGGCAGAGGTTATCGGTGTGTCAGAGGCACAGCTGCGCTTTGTAACCAATACACAGAGTGGTATGGGGCTTATGAAGTGTGGAAATGTGGTTATTCCTTTTGACAATACCATTGAAAAGGGAACAGACCTTTATAATCTTTACAATACCAATATCCATGAGAAAATCGCTTTGGAAAAGAGAAAAAATGCGGTTGACAATGGAGAATCTGCGTGTTAGATTATAGGTAATGAAAAGCTTGAGTGCTTTTGCGGCGACAGAGAGGAGCTACCCGTCCCGACTTTGCGGGCAATAGAAATACAAAGAAGCTCTCTGCCTATGGAGTAACATAGGACCTGCTCCCAGAATTGCAATTCATAAAAAGAAAAGATAAGCCTGGGCTTAAGTGCTCAGGCATTTTTCTTTTGTTGCAGACAGATAAAGGAAGCATGGGAACAAGGGAGAAATGACGGATGGCAAATCAGAAATTGTTGGAAGTTTTTTTGGACACAAAGCGGATTTTGTGCAGAAATGATTATTATATTCATATACCGAAAAAGATTATCCATATAACAAATTCAGAAAATATGATACCTCATCTGATGGGGATGCAGTATATCGGCAGACCGGATATGTTTACGGGAGACAGAGGGGCATATATGATAAAAAAGCAGCGTATCCGGTATGATTCCCTTGAAAAATTTGTGAAAAAATATTATCGTGGTGAGAATAAGCAGGCTTCCATGCTTGCTATGGTACTCGGAAAAATTGACAATCTGCACAGGATAGAAGATATGCTGTCCACTTACTCAGAATTATATTTGTATGATGTTACTGCAAATCCTGAGTCAGAATTGAAAACAGATTATCTGTTAGTAAACCAGCAGGAAGAAATAGTTTTACAGCTGGGTATCATAAAAGCAGAAAAGCGTAAAACGCAGGAATACCACTGCAATTCGTTTATGGTTGATTATAAGGGAAACGATGATTATGATTTACATTACCGTAATCTTACACAGCGTTATGAAATCAGTAAAATTGTCCGGGAGGATAAGATAACCAAGCGGGCAGAAGTCATTTACTGGAGTAATCCGGCGATGGAAAGAGAAATGGCAGGTATTGAAAGAATGTTGGCGGCTGCGGATATTCCGGCAAACGAAAAACTGATAAAATCAGTTTTCCGTTTGAATCAGAAATTTGGGGAATATCACACTCTTGAAAGGCTGTCCGATACGGAGCAGCTTATGAAGAAATGCAAGGGCAAGCGTGAGGAAGCGCTTGTAAAGGATTTTATCAGTTTGTGGGAGAATAAAACAGAATAAAAGCAACACTGACAGCATCTGAGCCAGGAAAGGTTTAGGTGCTGTTTTTTTGCTTATTTTTAAGGCAGGTGAGAAAAATGAACATTAAAAAAGTGGATGACAAGCCTATGGTCATTCATACAAAGGAAAAGGCGAAGCTGCACATTAAGGCACAGACAGAGACGAAAATCAAGGGAAGGAGTGCGCCTGTGGTGGAGAAAAAGCCGAAGATTGCCGGAGTTTCCAAAGCGGACAGGACAGATAACAGAAAGTTGGCAGTCGGAATGAATACAATGCAGCCAAAGCGTCGGAACATTCAGACGGGAAAGGGACAGCTGGCAGAAAAGGGGAAAATATCTGCAAAAGAGGAAGTGAAAAAGTCTGCACAGAAGGAAGCTGGGCTGTCTGCACAGTATAAACAGTCCAGACAGGATAGGGAGAAGGCAATCGGTAAAAAGAACAGTACAGTTAAAACGGCGGTTTCCGCAGGAGCGACGGCGGCGCTGGAGCAAATGGACGGTGGAAGTGAAATCTATGATTCCTGTCAGGCTGCCCGTATCCTGGCGTCCCCGGCAGCCAGAGCGGCAGATGCAGGTGGAAGGCTGTACCGGAAAAAAGCAGAGGCAGAAAGAATCAAGAAGGTGCAGAAAGGCAGAAAAATCGGGAAAAAGGCAGTGAAGGACAGTGCTGTCAAATCTGCGAAGAATGCTGCCAAGGATGCGGCAAAAGAAACAGCAAAAGAGACTGCCAAGAAAGCGGCGAAGGCTGCAGCCAAAGCGGCGGCAGGAACAGCAGCCGCAACCGCAGGAACAGCTATTGCTCCGGGTGTTGGTACTGCAATCGGTGCAGCGGCGGGATATGCGGCCGGCGTGTCGATTGACTATAAGGACATGAAAGCCACAAACCGCAGCCGTAAGCTGAAATTCTTTTTGGACAAGATGAATGCAGAGGAACAGCAGAAGGACAGCTTTGCAAAGCTCATAAAAGATCTGGCATTCAGCAGGGTATCCATGATGGTAAAGGCGGCAGCCCCGGTCATCGGACTTCTTTTTCTGGGGCTGGGGCTTCTTGGGGCAGTGGTGGCAATTCCGGTTGTAGCGGTGATAGCGGTCATTTATAATTCTCCTTTTGCCATTCTTTTTCCGTCCATTTCATCAGGAGAGACAACGCAGGCGGTATTGTCTTCGTATGTGGCGGAGTTTCACAGGGAGATAAATGACGAACTGAAGAACCACAGTGGTTATGATACAAGCGAAAAAATCTATGTGGATTTTGAGGGAGCAGGTACACCGGATAATTATTGTGACATCCTTGCGGTCTATATGGTGAAGTATGGTGTGGGAGATACTGCCACGGATATGACGGACAAGGCAAAAGAGAACCTGAAAAAAGTATTCGACGATATGTGCAGTTATTCCACGGGAAGCCGCACCGATACGGATACAGACGAGGACGGCGATCCCACGGTTACTACGGTAAAAGAGGTCAGGGTAGTCTTAAAAACTTATCATGACATGATCCCGGTGTATGGGTTCAATGAGGGGGAGCAGGAAATGCTTGGAGAACTGATGAAACCGGAGTATCTTGCCATGATGGGCTATACGGGAGGCGGCGATCCGGGAGAGAGTATCAGTCCGGAGCAGTATCAGGCGATAGTGGATGCCATTTCCGATGCCAACGGGAAAAAGGTGGTGGAGTATGCCCTGTCTAAGGTCGGCTACCCGTACAGTCAGGATTACCGTGATAGCGGTGATTATTACGATTGCAGCTCCCTTGCCTATTACTCATGGCAGAACGCAGGCGTGAACATTATGTATGAGGGAGCCAATACAGCCGCAGCGGAAGGAAAATACTGTTATGACAATAATTATCTGGTGAACTACGATGAAATGCAGCCGGGAGATTTGATCTTTTACAGTTACAGTAATAATGGCAGATTTTTTAACATTACCCATGTGGCAGTCTATGTGGGGAACGGAAAGGTTGTGGAAGCTGCCAATGAGAGCATTGGTGTGGTATACCGTCCGGTACAGAGCAGATCCTCGATTGTCTTTATAGGCAGACCGAGATAGGAGGATAGGATGGCAAAAGAAATCAATTTAGAGGAAGAACTGGAAAAGTCATACAGGGATTGGGAAAGTACAAGGGAAACGGGATGCAGCGATCCGTTTTATGATGATTCTGTAAACTTAAATCTGCTGCGCAACCATATCATTTACTGGAAGCAGGAGCTTTATAAGAAATATGGAGAGGACAGGAGCAAATATCCCGGAAGCTATTTTAAGGAGCTTCCACCGGAGGTAAACAAGGGATTTATGGTCCGGGCTGCAGAGATAAGGGATAAAGCCGCAGAAAGCCTTGCAGTTTACTTGTCAGATGCCAATTTTAAGTTTCTGCTCTGCCATAAGGATGAATTAGATAAAAAAGAGGCAGAGTGTGTCAGTATTGAAAATGTGCTTGGGTATGTATCTTCTCTTGCGTATGCCATAAAGCAGGATGACCTGATCACCATGCGCAGACACGCATTCAGACCGGAAAGCTATCAGGAATCGTTTGCAAGGTGTGCAGAGCAGGTAAAAAAGATAGTGGAAGAAAAAAGCGTGGAACAGCCAAAGGTGGCGGACGGAGAAACGGCTGGGCAGATGAATCTGTTTCAGTTTGGAGTTGAAATGGGGAAGTGCCGGTAGGTACTTTCCCGCTTTGGAGAGGAGACAGGAAATTATGACAGCAAAAGAGATTACAAAGGATATGGAGTATGTTGTGAGATTACTCCATAAGGAATGGGAGCGAAGTGGTAAGACAAAGGCAGTGGTCACGGTATAGCTTTCGGATATGCCGGAGATTGGAAGTCGCATGGCAAAGGTTATTTCGGATAAGCAGAAGCAGCTTGAAGGTGGAGAGCATACCTTTAAGCAGAGCATGCAGCTTTCCAAAAACAACTTTGTGCTGCTGCGTCTGGTAAAAAAGATAAAGAAGGCAGAGGAGCAGACGGTGGAAAAAGACTTTGACCTGGAATTTTTGGTGGAGCTTGATAAGGAAGAATATAAGCTTTTTATGGATATTGTAGGAATAAAGGAGGGATAATCTTTGGGGAAAAAGTACAAAGTGATATATGCCGATCCGCCCTGGCAGTATAAGGTCTATTCCCCAAAGGGAGAGGGCAGGAGTGCAGAAACCCATTATCACACCATGAATATCCATGACATACGGTCATTACCGGTAACAGATATTGCCGCTGATGACTGTATTCTTTTTTTGTGGGTAACATTCCCCTGTCTGTTAGATGGAATATCGGTTATGGAAAGCTGGGGATTTGCCTATAAGACCTGCGGGTTTAACTGGGTAAAGAGGAATAAAAAGTCGGACAGCTTCTTTCTGGGGCTCGGCTTCTGGACGCGCTCCAATTCGGAAATCTGTCTGCTTGGCACAAAGGGCAGACCGAAAAGGGTATCAAAGGCAGTGGCACAGGTCTGTGATGCAAGGATTATGGAGCATAGCAAAAAGCCGGATGAAATCCGCGACAGGATTGTGCAGCTGTGCGGAGACATACCGCGGATTGAGCTTTTTGCAAGGGAGCGATACGAAGGCTGGGACTGTCTTGGCGATGCCATAGACGGGAAAGACATCAGAGAGGCAATATTGGAGGTGAGTGCATGAGGGCAGATTATCAGGTCAGTGCATTGTATGATGACGGCATAAAACAGGCAGTGTCAAGTGCCGAGCACTGGAAAGCGGTGTGCCGCATGACGGGCAGGCTTTACCGATACGAATTTGACAACATCCTCATGGTATATATGCAAAGACCAAATGCTACGCTTGTGGCAGACTATGACACATGGAAAGATCCCCGTGTGGGAAGATATGTCAAGCGCGGCAGTAAGGGAATTGCCATTTTCCCGTCAAGGGCATTAAAGCCTTATATGCGGTATGTGTTTGACATCAGCGATACCGGAGGCAGAAATACCGTGCTGACATGGGAGCTTGATGATAAGGCAAAGGAAGCCTACGCCGCACATTTAGGCTTTCAGAATGGAGATAAAAAAGAATCAGCAGAAAGTTTCTTAAAGGACTTTACAGAAAACCGAATCGGAGTCATAATGGACTCAGAGTTCGGGGAGAGAATCACCGGGCTTGTGCATTTGGCAGGAACGAAAAGATATTTGGTAGATGATAAAACGCAAGAGATTACGGCAGAGGAAGCATTAAAAAGAAGTGTCATGTATGCGGTATTTACAAGATGCGGTTTTGATGTTTCCCCTGAAAAACAAGACTTTTCTTTTATTACCGCATTTTCATCAGAAGAAGATGTCTACCGTTTAGGATCACTTGTAAGCGATATATCCTGTGAAGTTTTAAAGAGCATTTCGAGAGAATTAACGCAGATGGAAAGGAGTATTGCTTATGGCAGAAATGATGTATCAAGAGGCAGCGGACGGGATGCTGTACCCGGTGCTGACATTACCGGAGGAGAGTGTGTCAGTGACGAACCTCGGCAGGTTCGCAGTGCGGGCGGCGGAGTACCTCAAAGAGAACCACAAAGAGAGGTATCTGACACTTGTGAGGTTCGGAAAACTGGCAGAGAAAATGCAGGAAGTGGAGACGCAGGCTTATCAGATGATGGAAGTGCTGGAGAACAGTTACCTGAAAGAGAATCCACCGGAGAACCCGCAGTCCACGATGGAGATGTGGCAGATCAGACAGCAGGCGAAGATGCAGGCAGAGGAGATCGTGATGAAGGAAGTCGTACTGAAGTTTCATTAGAGGAAGCGGAGCGACAGCAACAGTTAAATAAGGAGATCAGCAGGGAGCTTGAGCAACTTGAAACTCCCGGCAGAACGGAAACAGGAAGCAGAACGGCTTCCTTTTCTTTTACCCCAAATGGGGATGTAAAGATACCGGAAAAGTACACCTATATAAAGCCTAAGACAGAGCTTGTAATTCCCCATGACTATATCCGTGAGGTGCTTTTAATGGGCAGCGGATTTTCACATGGCAAACGAAGAATATATGGAATATTTGAAAATACTTCCGATCCGGGAGAACGGGTGAAAAAGATTAAGGCAGAATACGGGCAGGGCGGCTTTGGCTGGTTTGTGGACGGGTACGGACTGCACGGTTATGATACTTTTCATGGCAAAGGACTCCGCTTTCAGTGGCGTGATGAGGAGGGGGAAAAGGAGGGGGACTTAAACTGGAACGCTGTGGAGCGTGAGTTAAGCGTACTGATCATGACAGGGGAATACTACCAGCCGCCCAAAGTATTTGATAAGGATAAGGTATCGGCTGTACTGTGGCAGGAGCCTATGGATCAGTTTTTCAATGAGGGATTCTGGCTGAAAACACCGAATATTGCCTTAAAGGAAGTGCTAAGTAAGGATTATCCGGAAAGCAGCAAAATACAGTTTGTGGAGAGAGTGCTGCATGAGGACGCCTATTCGTACAGTGTCAGAAGCCATTTTCAGAATGAATACGGTGACTGTGAACTGGAAAGACATAGGTGGGGCATTTCCGTGGAGTTTTATGATGAAAACGGAACAAAATGGAGAACGGAACTTGACTGGCGGGAATGCACTGCTTATCTGGAGAGCATGATTGCTGACGGTGTATATCAGACCGCAGGGGATTTTGACAGTTTTCTGGAGACTGCAGAAAACGAAATACAGGTGAGTGGTGTCCAAAGATTAAAGGAGGATACCTTAAATTTCCTGACCGATACCGCAGAGGAACATCAGAAAAACCGTGTGGAACTGGCAGAAAGGGTGCTAAAGGCAGTCGGCAGGGAAGATATTGAAGTTATGTGGAACGATTCTTATGACTGTATCCTCAGTTCCGATGAAACACACTTGTGGCATGGGAAAGAGTTTTATGATTTCGTCATGGAAAACTGTCTTGACACGGATCCTTTTGGACGTGATGACCGCATCCATTATGCTGACATGGCACAGTTTAAGCATGATGCGGTATCGAGCATTGACCTCTCCAAAAAGGAGCTGATTCAAAGAAAAACCTTTGCGGCAACAGATAAGTTGAAAGAAGGAATAAGGAAGCAGGAGGAAAATATCTGGCAGGCTGCTTTAATGGAATATTTCAATGAGGAAATCCAGTATATCTCCGTAAAGACCCTGATTTATGACATCTTTACCACGAATCTTTCCATGAGCGACAAAGCAGAATTTCTTGCTGCTGTGTATGGTGCGGAGAGGAAAGAGACTGTCATGGCTGATAGGGTGGACGGTCCGCATGGGGAAAGCCTTATTACAAGGGATAAGGAAGGAATTACGGTATCCTATGTGAAGCCGGATGGGACAAAGGGGGAAGAAAGGGCAGATTACCGTTACTGTGCAGACCTTATCATGCATATGATAGAGAAAAATGAGTATCTGTCCGAGGAGATTTTTGAACAGTTCCGGGTAAGTCCACAGTCCTTTCAGGCATCTCCGGCATTTATGGAGATCTACCATGAATATAAAGAGCGTATGCGGAAGGAACAGAGATTTGAGGTGACAGAGCTTGCGGAAACGGAACAGACCGAGCCGGAGGAAACACAAGAAGAAGTCATTGAAAAAGTGGACGGAGAAATCCTTGACAGGAACGGTACGGTTGTAAATCCTGCCCCTTTTCAGGCAGCATTTCCGGAAGCCTTACAGCAGGTGGAGGGAATGGATGAGGATATGCGGCAGATTTTGGAGATCTTTATGCAGGCGTGTTCTTCCATCCGGCCACATCAGCCATTTTTACAGATGATGCATGAAAGCAGTCTGCCAAAGGCGGACAGGCTGTATTTCCTAAACCGCATCATCAATCATTATGCAGGCGGGGACGGGAACCGGAAAGCATATCACAACAACGCATATGGGCTTGTAGAGTATTTCTCCAGCAAAGAAGTCTTTATGGCAGATTATAAGGACAGAACCGGACAGAGGGTAAAAGCATCCCTGACCTATGAACAGCTTTACAGTGTGATGGAATACCTTATCCGTGCGGGACAGTTTACAGATAATCTGCGTATGCAGAATTATGTGAAGAAGTTTCGTGAAAAGCCGTATGAAAAGATGACTGACCTCGAAAAGCAGTATTTTGATAAGGTGCAGCTTCAAAGGGCAGAAAAGAAAAAACAGAATTTCCGTTTTGAAAACATGGAGCTGCCAAAGGGAGGACAGAAAACAAGGTACCAGTGGAATGTGGAGGCAATCCGTCTGATGAAGCAGATTGAATTTGAAAACCGTGCCGCCACACCGGAGGAGCAGAAGGTGCTTGCAAGGTATGTAGGCTGGGGCGGCATTCCGCAGGTCTTTGACGGGAGAAACGAAAGCTGGAAGAAGGAGTATGAGGAATTAAGGAATCTGTTATCAGAAGTTGAATATATGGATGCAAGGGAATCCGTAAATACAGCTTTTTACACGTCACCGGAAATCATTGAAGCAGTTTATCAGGGACTTTCCCGGCTTGGTTTTCAAAAGGGAACCATTCTCGAGCCTTCCGCAGGTGTGGGTCATTTCTTCGGTGGCATGCCGGAGGATATGTGTGAGAGTAAGCTCTACGGTGTGGAAAAGGACAACATTTCCGGCAGGATTGCAGCACTTTTATATCCAGAGGCAGACATCAAAATCGGGGGATTTGAGGATACTTTCTATTCTGATAACTTCTTTGATGTGGCAGTGGGGAATATCCCGTTCAGGGACTTTAAGCTGTATGACAAGCGGTATGCAAAGCATAACTTCCGTATCCATGATTTGGATTGTCAACAGTAAACTAAACAACTTTTTTAAGGTTATTCATCCGATACTCA
>ERZ772969.1021-NODE-1021-length-23710-cov-2.893638_pt1 | contig 23710 bp, 20 predicted proteins | sample MGYA00511676_ERZ772969 | MGnify/ENA primary metagenome ERZ772969 (study PRJEB29015, sample SAMEA2737651) | human gut metagenome | biome: human gut; feature: human-associated habitat; material: faeces | place: China | collected 2012 ... | reverse complement strand
CCGCCATCTCGACATCATATATCTTCTTCCACGAATTAGTCTTTGCCAAGGGGAAGCTGTAGCCTAAAATCATGAACGCCATGTCTGACAATAAATCTTTTGGAGCATTCTTGTCATACAGCGTTTCGAACTCTTTTTGCGTAATTTCTTGGCCGGGGAAACGTTCTTTCAGCTTCTTGTCAAACACCTTGGTATAGTGTTTCACCATCTTGGCAGCCAAGATTCCGGCGTAACGTGAAGCCAATGGCGATTCGTACACAATGGTGTCACGATAGTAGTGGTACTCCTGTACGTTTGCAGGCGGTGCCACTTCTACCATCTCATCGCCTTGGAAGCGAAAGAAACGCTTACCGTCTGAAATGTAGTCGGCATACTTTTCTCGTAGTCTGAAGTATTCACGATCGCCCTGGTTCATGGTGGAAGTCATGGCAGTCTTGGTTCCGTCTTTGTCAATCCCGCCAAGGAAATTCCATCCATGCACATCATCAACCAGTCCGTTGCCGTCATCATCCTTTCCATTCAGTTTTTCTTTTTTGTTCTGCCAAAGCATGGTTTGGTAATCCTCGTGCATCAAATCAATGCCCGACCCGATGAGTGCTACCGTGATGGGTTTGGCTTTTCGGCCTTGAAGCAAACGATAAGCCTCGTTCACTCCAATACCATAAACCTTATCTTGGGTAGGAGAGAGATTGTACCAATCCAACTCTTTCTGAGGTAACTCCTGTGAATGAATTTTGACAATGCTTACCGGTTGAAACAAGAGGCATAAGGCCAGTAAACCGATATGATAGAACTTAAAATTTTTCATAATTGATGTTGATGAATGATATATCGTGAGTTTAATTCGTTAAATGTGATTCTCGTACAACGAAGTGTGAGGAACTACTGTGCGGTTGCCATGTCGCCAATGCGCTGAAGGTCAACTTTGAAGTTGTTTTTAAAGTAGTTAATCACCACTTCGTACTTTTGTTTAACCTTTTGATGAGACAACAGTCCATCGGCTGTTTGCAACTCGCTGGCAGGCGTAGATACGATTGTTTGCAAATAGTCGTACCAATCTTCGCGCACACTGTTTTTATGTCGGTCGTCTATAAAACCCGCATCCAGACTTCCATCCACATCTGTACCGTAGGTAGATATGGCAGCAAACGCCTCTGGAATGGCTTCGCGGAGGGCGCCTTTGTTGATGGTAGGATAGATACGGCGCAACAACAATTTGCAAAGGTCGATGCGAAATGCGTCTTTCTCTTGTCGTGTCATCTTCTCAATAGCACTATTTCCATGATTCACGGCAAAGAATTCGTATCCTTCAAACGCATTGACAGGCTCGTAATCGTCATGAGTTGGTTCTGTTGTATATCCACCTTCTAAATAATACAGCTCGCTGCAAAGCAGAATACGCAGCGGTAAATGTTTCTTCAAAAAGCTGCTTGGAAAGAGGTTCAAGAACTCCGTTTGCAACATTTTTACTTGCTCTCCCACATATTTCTCGTCAGGTAGCTCGTATAAATACCCTTCATCAGCCATTCGTTCTTTGGTCCATAGATAGTTTCTCGTCACGCCCCAATCGAATTCCGAGGGTTGGTATTTATAAAGAACCAATGTGCCTGTTTGCTCAAAGATACGCTGAATGGCAGCATCGTATGGATGGTTGCCTTGCGGTAGGCGATGAGATTCGAAAGCGTCTTTCTGCTCTTGAATAGACGAAATGGGGTCTTCATTGCCACAGCTGATGAGGAGAAAAGCTGTTAGTATGTATAAAAAATAATGTTTCATCTTGTCAATTGTTTATCAATTAATCCAATTCCGGATTGCGTTGTCTTACTTCTAATGGAATGGGCAATACATATTTGCTGCTGTTTTGTTCCAGCTTGTAAGTTGTGGTTTGTCCACTCACGATGGAAAACTTGTGTTCGATGGCTGGCATTCCTTGTCGTTTTAAGTCAAACCAACGATGATCTTCAAAGCAGAGTTCACGTCTGCGTTCTTGCAGACAGAAGTCAATGAGCTTGTTAGCATCTGTGATGTTGATGGGTTGATAGGTACCCGTGAAGCGAGATGCGCGTAAAGTGTTCAGGTCACTTAATGCGGCTTGTCTTAGTTTCTCATCCTTATTTTGTAAATACAATCGTGCGTTTGCTTCTGCTCGGTTAAGATATGCCTCGGCAACGCGCATTCCCTTGGTGGGATTTTGCGGCACTTTGTCGCTTTTACGTCCTACCAAGAGATGTTTCTCTGGCATGAAACCATTCATGGTAAGATAACTGTAGAAGTAAGCTTCACGCCGGATGTCATCGGGTTCGTAAAGCGATTCCAAGGTTTTGCTAACCGTAAAAGCGGGCAATTTGCCGAAGTCGATGTGCGGATTGATACCTACAAAGAACGCATCATATTCGCCATTGATAGAATATCCCCATATCAATTCAGGACTGTCGCTGTTGTACACTCCCCCTTTTGCCATGTCGTACAACACAATACCTTGCCAATCATCGTATGTATAGTATTTGCTTAGCTGCCTTAGTGTTGGTTTTTGGGCGATGACGGCATTGCTGTAGCGTGCCGACTCAGCCCATTTTCCCTCGTATAAGTATAGGCGTGAGAGCAAAAGGTCTACAAATAAAGGTGATACGGTGTAGACGCTGGCTTTATACTCACCGCAATTCTGCCACAGTTTTTGAGAGGTTAACAGGTCTTTTTCTATTTGTTGATAAACCTCTGCCACGGTGTTACGCTTAGGAAACTCATCTTTTACTGTCGATTTCAGTATTAATGGAACACCCAAAGCGTCATTCAATGCTGGGTTAGCTGTATTGTAAGCAGGTGCAAAAGTGTTGACAAGCAAGAAATAATAATACGAGCGAAGTGCCAAGGCCTCTGCCTCTATCTTTTGTTTAGCTAAGCCCGAGCCTGATACTTTTGGCAACTGATCAATCACAACGTTGCAACCATTGATCCAATGATACAACTGTTGCCACGAATTGCTCCAGGGAATGTTGTTCTTTTGCATTTGCTCAAACATGTCATTAGCCCAGGTAAATACGGCTGCTCCTGCACGAAGAGCATCTTCCTGATTGGTGGCATCCGAATAATTGCTTTCAACATCGTCTGTCAACAGTTCCAGATATGAAAAAATTGGAGTGTGCGAAGCGTATCCATCGCCTAACAATAACTCTTCCAAGTCGGATGTTGTACTGGGTCGCACCTCGTCTTGACTGCTTTCAGACAAGAAGTCATTACAACTCGAAAGAAGCAATGCGATGCATGAAATGTATAGATAAATATGCTTTTTCATAAAACTATGTGTCTGATTTATTAAATTCCAATATTCAAAGTCACGCTATAAGTTGGCATAATGGGCTGTGCGCCAGTCGCCACTTCGGGGTCGATACCCTTGTAATCTTTGCTCACCACGATGAACGGATTGCTCACAGAACCGCTTATTGACAGATTATTGAGCGACATTCGTTGTATCAATTTCGTAGGAACTGTGTACGATAGCGAAATGTTGTTGCAGCGCATGAACGATGCGTTGACTACTCTTGCTGTAGAATAGTTGTACAAACGATGCGCATATTCGTTCGACCCATTCGGCAAGTATACCATGGGAATGTTATGATTAGGAATGGAAGGTATCTGCGTATGCTGCTCATCACCAGGTTTTTGCCAACGGTTCACCATTTCTTTAGACAGATTGCTGTAGGCCGATGGCGTGCTGTTGTTGAGATAATCTTCGCTGAACAAATCGGTTAAGAAGCGTTTTCCGCCCAACGCAATCGAAAAAGAAGAGGACAGAGTGATTGATTTCCAACGCAATACGGTAGACAAACCGCCCGAAATATCGGGTTCTGTAGTACCTGCATACTTCATGTAAGAGGTCGCATCCAATTTGTCAGCACCCTCTTCGATGGTTGGAATGCGGAAAAGTGGATAACCACCATGCGCATCTAAGCCTGCGAAATCCCAAGCCCAGAAAGCACCAACCGGATAACCTTCTTTGTGAATGGAACCACCTGAGGCAGCGCGCCAGTTCTGATTTTCGGCCATGGTCGACTTGATTTCATTGAAGTTTTTCGCCGTGTTAACCGAGATGTTCCAAACCCAGTCTTTGGTTCTGATGGGCGTAAAGGTAGCCGTAAACTCAAATCCATAGTTATTCATGTCGCCTCCATTGATAGGCATGAACATCACGCCATATTCGTATGGTACGGCTTTCGAAACGATAAGGTCGGTTGTATGCTTGGAATAATACTCGGCACTGAAAGCAATTCGGTTTTTCCACACGCCAAAGTCTACCCCCAGGTTAATGCTCTTGGTTTTTTCCCAACGCAAATTATCATAAGGCAACGATTTTATTTTCAGGATGTAACGGCCTGTTCGAAGATCAATGAAGTCGCGCCCACGTCCTAATTCTGCAATCAAATCGGGCCCATAGTTGCTTGCTACATTGCCTTGCCACCCGTACGAAGCGCGGAAATTAAAGTCGCTAATCCAACGAATGTCTTTTATCCATGGCTCGTTGATGATGTTCCAGCGGGCACCAGCCGACCACACAGGCAAGAAACGGTTACGCTCATCTTGCCCGAAGCGGTTAGATGCGTCGGAACGAATGCTTGCCGAAAAGATGTAACGCTCATCAAAACTATACATACCCGTGGCAAACATACCCACCGTATTTATCTTACGATCGATGATAGCGTTATTGAATTGATGGTAAAGATCGTTCTCTATCCAGCGTGAGGCATCTAGTGGGTCGATAACCTGACGTGGAGGAAAAATGATAGATTTGCCCCGGTTGGGGAAGTAACCATACAACGTGGTGTTGTAGCCGTCGTACTTATTGCTTCTAATCTCGCTTCCTGCCATCAAACTCATGCGATGCACGTCACCGAAAATCTTGTTGTACGACAGTGTACCGCGTAAGGTATAATTGGTGTTGCGATTCTCGGTAGTGTTGAGTTCGCCACCATGAGGCAAGCGAGATTTTTTATATTCCAGTTCGCCAGGCTCATACAGCCCAAACTCGTAACCACGAAGATTGGAAATAAAGAAACTCTGTTCGTCGGCAAACGATGATCCTACCACGTTGGAAAGATTATAGCCAAACAAGCCTTCAAACTGCAATCCCTGTAAGATGGTCCACCGTAAATTGGCAGATAATGCTACAGAATTTGTCGTATTGGTGTTACCCGTACAATCCATCTCGTGCAAAATGTTGTACATGCGTCGGTTGGCGTCCTGAGATTTCGCATAATAAAACAAACTTCCGTCTTCGTTATAGGCTGGTATGGCACGATTGATGGTAGACGCATATTGGTAAGGATCTACCCTGAAAAAGCCGTTCGTCTTGTTGGAAGCGGCGTTCAGACGCACGCCCAAGTTGATTTTATCGCTCAAACGGGTGTCGATACTCACCGATGCACTGTAATTCTTCGCATCGTTACCAACTGAAATGCCGTTGGTGAACGAACTGTTGATAGACGCATAATACTTAAAACGGTCGGTACCACCACTCAGACTAACGCTGTGATTGTGACTTACTGAGTGACGAAATAACTCCTTAAACCAGTCGGTGTTATTCATGCGAACCTTCTCAACTTCTTGTTGAAACTGTGCGTACGATATCTCTTTGCGCAAATATTGCCCCAGCAATCCCTCGTAACCGATGCGCTCCAACGGTCGGTTGGCTTCGCTCACCAGTCCTCTTCTATAAATTTCTTCCGACACATCTACACGCTCAGAAGAGTTCATCAAGTTCATCTGACTATAATAGATGCGCGGCGCAACGGTCATGCCGCCGCTATAATTGACTGATACTCGGCCGGCTTTACCTTGTTTGGTGGTGATGATAATGACGCCGTTGGCTGCTTTCACCCCATACATCACAGTTGCCGCCGCATCTTTCAGCACCGATATGGTCATGATGTCGTTGGGACTCAGCCAAGAAATAGAATTACCCACAAAATTCTTGATCATGTCAAAATTGTCTTGCGAGATGCTTCCTAAGGCATCTAAGTCGCGCGGCTTGAAAGGCAACGGATCTTCCTGTATGATGCCATCCACCACCCAAACAGGCTCTTGGTTGCCCAACAAGGTGGAGGTACCACGCACGCGCACTTTCTGAGCCGTACCAACTAATCCGCTGGTGTTTAACACACTGGTTCCCACAAGTTTGCCTTGTAGCATCTGCTCAATGCTTTGATGCCCATCGTAAAACAAATCTTCGCTTTTAACGGTATTGGCAGAGCCAATCATCTCATTCTTTCTAATGCGTTGATAGCCCGTCACCACCACCTCATCTATAAGCTCTACCCCGTCTTCCATCAACACTTTCATTTCCTTCTCACCCTTCCATGGAAGCAATAGGGGCTTCATGCTGGCATAGGTAAACTGCAATTTTGGGGCGGCGACGTCGGTTTCCAACCTGAAACGTCCTTCCAAATCGGATTGTGTACCCTGCGAGGTTCCTTTAATAAAAATGGTTACTCCTGGCAATGGTTCTTTGTCGGTAGCCGACAACACAATGCCCTGGATAAGGTGCTTGCGTGGCCCATCGTTTGATTTTGCTTCGGTGGTGCGCAGCGAATCTGTCTGAAAATCGTTTTTCATTGAAGCCGCATACGCATCAAAGTTTACCGCAGCCATTGATCCTAATAAGCAACAAGTGATGACAATACTTTTCACAACCCATGTGAAAAGTAACTGTTTTGCCGATTGATTATTTGTCATACATCATCAAAATTTAAAGACATTATCCTTTCTTTGTCTTTGTTATACTTCATTCGAATTACCTTAAAAACAATCTGGTATGCTTAATTAAAGTGCAAGTATAGTGAAAAATATTGTAATAAGTGTGATTTTATCTTACTTTTTGCAACGTAAAACACGTTTTGTCTTTGCGTTGCACGGATGGAGGGTGGGGTAGAGCTGTCGAAAAGACGTTTCTGTTTAACCTCGTTGGCACCATTCATCCCATTTCGACAACGAGGGTAAAGTTGTGCATCACGTTGTGATTTTTTACCAATTATCGTCCTTAAAACGGTAACTGCAAACTTGCAATCTAGAAAAAAATGATAGGCAAACAGGGTGCAAATAGGCGATTGTTTGGCAAGAAAACTCGCGTTTTACACTAAAAATCTTGTTTTTTCTCCGTTAAAACCATCTTTTTGCCCGTTAATCTGCATCATATTGCAGGTCAAAGGCATGTGAATTGGCCTCTTAAAGCAATGATATTCGACCAGGAAAGATAGGAAATTCCCGCTTCTCTGATAAGTGATGCGCGTAAAGTATTGGCTATTAGCGATATGCGAAAGTCGCTTATTTTGGGCGTATTTGTGACCAACGGCGAGGTTGTTTGCAAATTCGCCAAGCATGGAGAGGTGCGTTGTCAAGAAAAATCGGAGTAAGGGAGGGATTTAGTTGACGAGTTTACGAGTTGACAAGTTGACGAGCTGTTAGTTCTTTAGTTCACAAGTTGACGAGTTCTTCAGTTTACAAGTTGACGAGTTTACGAGTTGACAAGTTGTTAGTTCTTTAGTTCACAAGTTGAAGAGTTTACGAGTTCACAAGTTGTTAGCTTCTGTGCGCATGACAGCTAATACCAAGTACACAAGTTGATAAGTTCACGAGTTGATGGGCAGTTAGCATCTTTGCTGATGTCCGCTAACTCCCATTAACTCCTGCTAACTCCCATTAACTCCTGTCAACTTCCGTTGCCTCTGAGCTATCTTTTCTTGTTCCTATTGGCGCGCTGTTGGCGGTATTTGGCCTTTTGACGGGCCGACCCACTGCCATGTGCGCCAGTGATGTATTGCTTCTTTTTGGCTTTGGTCTTTACCTTTCCATCGTCCTTTTGCTCTTTCGGTGGTTTGCGAAACACCAAGCCATTCTCTAAAATATCATCAAAATCGTTCATGTCTGTCATGTCTGGTTTTGTTAATGATGGAATAGTCGTACGCCTGTCATGGCCATGGCGATGCCATATTTATCGCAAGTTTCAATAACATGGTCGTCGCGAATGGAGCCTCCGGCTTGGGCGATGTACGCTACACCGCTCTTGTGCGCACGCTCAATGTTGTCACCGAAGGGGAAGAAGGCGTCGCTACCTAAAGCTACTTCCTTGTTTTGGGCTATCCAGGCCTTCTTTTCATCCGCGGTGAGCAGCTCTGGTTTGGTGGTGAAGAAGTGTTGCCAAGTGCCGTCTTGCAGCAAATCTTCGCATTCGTCACCAATGTACTGGTCAATGGTGTTGTCACGATCGGCACGGCGAATGTCTTCCTTGAAGGGCAAATCCATGACCTTTGGGCATTGGCGAAGCCACCATGTGTCGGCTTTTTGCCCCGCCAGACGTGTGCAATGGATGCGGCTCTGTTGTCCGGCACCGATGCCGATGGCCTGTCCGTCCTTCACATAGCATACGCTGTTGCTCTGGGTGTACTTGAGGATGATGAGGGCGATGATGAGATCGCGCTTGGCTTCATCGCTGAAATGCGTGTTTTTGGTGGGGATATGCATGAAGAGTAAATCGTCATCAAGCTTGATGTCATTGCGTCCCTGCTCGAATGTAATGCCGAAAATCTGTCGCCGTTCGATGGGTGCGGGGACGTAATTGGCATCTATCTGGATGACATTATAAGTGCCTTTGCGCTTTTGTTTTAAGATGTCGAGTGCCTCTGGCGTATAACCGGGGGCGATAACGCCATCGCTCACCTCCCGCTTAATCAATGTGGCGGTGGCAGCATCGCAGGTGTCGCTCAGTGCTACAAAGTCGCCATACGAGCACATGCGGTCGGCCCCGCGTGCCCTGGCATAGGCACATGCCAGCGGCGAAAGTTCCATCTTGACGTCGTCAACAAAGTAAATCCGCTTCAAAGTGTCGCTCAAAGGAAGTCCGATGGCGGCTCCTGCCGGCGATACATGCTTGAACGAGGCTGCCGATGGCAAGCCGGTTGCTGCTTTTAACTCTTTTACCAGCTGCCAACTATTCAGGGCATCGAGGAAATTGATGTAGCCTGGTCGGTCATTCAAGACTGTGATGGGTAACTCGCCTTCGTCCATATAAATGCGGGAAGGCTTTTGGTTGGGATTGCATCCGTACTTCAATGCTAATTCTTTCATGATGGAATGGTGTTTTATTTTGTTACAAAGTTACGAATAATTATTTTGTTTTGCTGTGTATATGTCTGTTTTTTACGCTTTTGTCCATTATCTTACTTGACGGCAAAAAAATAAAGGTTAGAATGCAATTGCATTCGTATTTTTTCAGTACTTTTGTGTCGTGTTAACAATTGATGGGTTGAAAAGCACAGGTTTCAACAGGTCAATCGGTGACAAGACATGTCAAAATAGGGATGTTCATCAGCGAATGTTAGACGATTTTAAACTCCTTCTGCAAGAAGTGGAAGGTACGATTGGTAAGAAAATCACATTATCTTCTGATTTTGAAAAGCTGGCCCAATTGTTTTCCAATCGTGGGTTAAGCATGACGGAGAGCGCGCTCAAGAGCGTGTGGAAGCATGTAAGCATGAAAGAAAAGCCGTCCAAGGCTACATTGGATGTGCTGGCTTTGTTTGCCGGATTCCAGAGTTGGGACGATTTTAAGCAGGCTTTGCATGGCGAAAACAATGGTGACTTGGAGGGCGAAGACCATCCCAAACGCCTTCGTCATGGCTGAGATTGATAGGTTGATGACAGGGAACTGCATCGTTTGCATCAGGTGGCAGATATATAAAAAGAGGTTCAATGAGTGAAATCATTAAACCTCTTTTTATATGTTCTGAAGTCTGAAAAGACTTTGTGTTACTTGTTTGTAACCGTTCTTCTTTCCTGAATGCGAGCCCTCTTACCTGTAAGGCCACGCAGATAGTACAGCTTAGCACGACGTACCTTACCGCGTTTGTTCACTTCAATAGAGTCGATGTTGGGTGACTCGATAGGGAAAATACGCTCAACGCCTACTGTGCCAGACATCTTGCGAACGGTGAAACGCTTCTTGGTGCCATGTCCTGAAATCTTGATGACAACACCACGGTAGAGCTGAATACGCTGCTTGGCTCCCTCGACGATTTTGTAAGCGACAGTAATAGTATCTCCAGCTTTGAACTCTGGAAACTCATTGCCGGTTGCAAATGCTTCTTCAGCAACTTTAATTAAATCCATTGTATTTGGTCATTAAATATTGTTTGTCGTTCCAACACAACATGGCGAGCAACTCTTCTACTGCCAGCGGTTATGCCGAAAAGCGGTGCAAAGTTACGACAAATATCCCATACTCACAAACATTATTGCTTTTTTTATCGCAGCGTAGCACAGATGTCTGTTGTTGGCACATACAGCTTTCGGAAATTTATTATTTTCATCTGCATGACGGCCTATTTCGGATGGTTTCGCCATTGTCTTCCCCTTTTCACAAAACCAGGTCTTTTACAGCCATTGGAGGCTGGCATCCCAAGGGTTGCATGGCATTGACGAAGTGGATGTATTGGTAATCTGAGAGTTGGGCCACACCGATATCCTTGGTGAGGATAGCCTGCTCGTCGAGCAGACGTTGGCGCATCGTCCCACAGAGGAGCGGACGGGTAGGGGTGAATAGTCCGTCGTCGTTTTGCAGGATGATGTTGGCATACGCGCTGTCGGTGAGGAGCCCGTTCTTGAGGATGATGACATCGTCTGCCTGGGTGCCGTGCCACAATGTGTTGATGGGTGTACGGTCGGCATACTTGTATGGATAGTCAATGTCATCGCCATTGACTACCTTTACTATCATGCGGGGTCTGAGGATATAAGGCTGAAAGTCTATTTCCCGTATTTCCGTATCGTATACCACCCTGCATTTGTAGACACCTTTGTGGCAGGCATGCGGTATCTTGATGCCGTAGAGATTTATTCTTGTGCCGTAGTGTGCCTTTAGCGTGCGGTCAACACGTTGTTGGTGCAAGTCGAGCTGTTGCAAGACTCCGTCCGCAAGGCGGATTGTCTCAAGGAATTGTATCATGTCGCGGGGAGGTAGATCTTTTCTATTGTTTCGTTATACTCTGACAGGCAGTTGCTGTTCACGGTGATTCCGCCACCACTGCGGAAGTAGAATTTGCGCTGCACCTTCTCTATATAGCGAATGAGCACGCCACTGTCGAGTCGCTCGCCATCGTAATATCCAAACACGCCCGTGTAGAAGCCACGCTTTTGCCCCTGCTCTGCTTTGTGGATAAGGTGGATGGTGGCCGTCTTTGGCGCACCTGAGACAGAGCCTGCCGGAAGCATTGAGAGGATGATGTCGCCCAGTTTCGCCTGCCAGTCATTGCTGAGCGTTCCTTTTATCTCGCTGCTTACCTGCAGGATGGAGCGTTGGGGCGTATCTATCTGGTCGATATATCTGAATCGTGCAACCTCTACCTCGTTGGCATTCAGTCCCAAGTCATTGCGAAGCAGGTCTACCACCGTAACGTGCTCTGCCGTTTCTTTCGGGTCATTGAGTATGGTCTCCCTGGCATTTGGCAACGCAGCATCTATTGTTCCCTTCATCGGGTAGGTGGAGATGGTGTTGCTCTCGATACGCACAAAGATTTCTGGCGAGAAGCAAACGAAGTGCTCCGGTACAAGGAGGCAGTACGGGGCTCGCGACGTTTCGAAGATGTCAAGCATCGAGGCGTTGCAGGTAATGGGTGTTTGCACGGTGAGATTGGCAAGGAACGAGTCGCCTCTGTGCAAGCCATGGCTTACGGTGTCGAAGCGTTGTTGATAGGCCTCAAGGCTCATGGGGTGAGCGGTGAGGCGTGTATCTATGTCTTTTCGCTTCACGGTGCTGTTGCCTCCTAAAGGTGTCCGGAAGAGAATGTCTTGCTGTTCAAGCGGATTTTCCATGAAGATGGCGTTTTCAAGTTCAAAGTCGAACGCAAAGAGAAAAGGTGTGTGGGCTGCCGCGCAGCGGTTCATCTGTCTGGCAACAGTGTGGGGCGAGGTCATTTTCATACGTTATAGAAGTTTTGGAGCATTTGTAATCCGCAAGGTGTCATGAACGATTCGGGGTGGAACTGGACACCAAACAGCGGGGCGTGCCGGTGTTGCAAAGCCATGACCATGCCGTCGCTGGTCTCTGAGACGACCTCAAGGCAACGAGGCAGGCTCTCCTTTTCCACTGCCCATGAGTGATAGCGTGCCACTGTTGTTTCCTGCCCAAGATGCTTGAAGAGCGGTGATGTGTCGTTAACCCTCACTTGTGAGGTGCCGCCGTGCACGGGGTGTGGCAGCTGGTACAGCTTTGCCCCGTAGGCTTCCGCCAAGGCTTGGTGGCCCAGACACACGCCAAGATAGGGCACCTTGCCCTCTATGACAGGGAATATTTTAGGCAGAAAGCCCGCCTCTGAAGGCAGCCCGGGGCCGGGGGAGGCCACGATATGGTGGTATTGCAGTAGGGAGGAAAGTGAGATTGCATCGTTCTTCCGCACCTCAAACCGCTCGTTTTCAGGTGCTGCTGCCCGTAAAAGGTGAAAGAGATTGTAGGTAAACGAATCGTAATTGTCAATGATGAGGGTACACATTGTCATATATACATTTGTGGGTTGATGAAAAGGCTCGCATTGGGATTCCTATGGAAGATAGGATATGGAGAAGTAAACAGTACCACCCTACATCATGCTGCACGGATGGTGCAAAGATAATAAAAAACAAAATAACGCCTCCATCATGGGCTGTTGTTTTTTTTTTGAAGCCATGGCACGGCTCTTTCATTTAAAAAGTCTTGGTTCTTTTTTTGCTTAATACCATTATTTTATAGCACACCGGTAACACAGTGCAGGCAGTTCTCTTCTAAAAATACAGCCACAATCGTATGGTATTTAGCTATTGATACTCGTGTGGTATAATAGGTTCAAATTTTGACATTGGCATAACTTGTTGATATACACATAAGATAATTTCCTCGATTCGTACATAAGTCGGGTAAGGGAAGCAATGTTTTCAATTCATTCTTAAATGAAAGAGCCGTGTCCTGGCCGATAGTCAAGTTAGTGCTGAGACAGAATTTGTCATGAACAATATTGCTGAATAGTTACCTGTCGTGATGGATAGTTGTTAAATTATATTATAAGATTACAGGTGGAAAGGATAGATGCGAATGCTTTAACTATCTTTGTGCAATAAAAACAATATTTTGTATGATGCAAAAACGAATAGTAGGTGCGTGCATTGGCATGTGCATGGTGTGTGCGTCGTGCGTACATCAGTACCAACTGACGAGCGTTCAGCGCACGCGTATCGTGGTAGACCAGCGCTATGATGCCACGCATGACAAGGTTGTTGAGATGCTGATGCGACCTTATAAAGAAGATGTTGACAGTCTCATGGCACCGGTGGTGGGACGTGTGGCTCGTGACATGAGTGTGAAACGACCAGAAAGCACGCTGTCAAACTTGTTGTCCGACATCCTGGTGTGGGGCGCAAAGAAAGCCAACGACGCACCCGATTTCGGCGTATATAACATGGGAGGCATCCGTGCGGCATTGGTCAAGGGCGACGTGACCATTGGCGACGTGGTGGATGTGGCACCCTTCGAGAACAAACTTTGCCTGCTTACGCTCACCGGAGCGCAGGTTCTTCACCTCTTTGAGCAGATGGCTAGCGTGGGTGGTGAAGGCGTGAGCCGCGAGGTTCGGTTGGTGATTACCAAGGATGGACGACTTAAATCGGCCTTGATTGATGGACAAAAAGTGAATCCAAATGCTAAATATCGCATCGCAACCTTGGACTATCTCGCACAGGGCAATGACAAACTCGTGGCCTTCAAGCACAAAACGGATGTGGTGTCACCACAGGTTTACGAGAACAACGTGCGCTTCATCATCATCGACTACTTCAAACAACAGGCGGCAAAGCATGCGGAAGTAGACGCGAAGATAGAAGGAAGAATTGTCATAGAATAGATTTGACCATCAAAAAGAAGGAGAAAAAACAAATGAAGAGATACCTGTTTGTAACCATAGCGTTGCTCATGATGGCCGTGATGCCCATGGCGGCGCAAGACAAAACCTTGACCATTCTGCACACCAACGACACGCATAGTTGCATTTATCCCTTGAATCCCAATTTGGCCGACACGATGTTGGCGGGTCGAGGTGGATTTATTCGCCGCATCGAGATGTTGAAGCAAGAGCGGAAGAAAGACCCCGATTTGTTGCTGTTCGATAGCGGTGACTTCAGTCAAGGTTCACCTTATTACACCCTTTACAAAGGTGAAGTGGAGTTGAAGCTGATGAACAGGATGGGCTATGATGCGGGTACGATTGGCAACCATGAGTTTGATTTCGGCATGGAGAACCTCGCTTTTATCCTCCGCAACCTGCGGTTTCCCATCGTCTGCACCAACTACGATTTTACGGGAACACCCTGTGAAGGCCTGGTTAAGCCTTACTTAATCATTAAGCGCAAAGGCATTAAGATTGGTGTGTTCGGTCTTTCGCCGGCTTTGGATGGACTGGTTGATGCCCAGAAATGCAAAGGTGTGCGGTATTTGGACCCTGTGAAGACGGCTCACGACACGGCTCTGATGCTCAAGCGCGACAAGAAATGCGACCTGGTGATTTGTATTTCACATTTGGGATGGCTGGATAGCCGCGAAGGAGATAAAGCCATGATTGCAGGTTCGCGGTATATCGACTTAGTCTTGGGAGGTCATTCGCACTCTTATTTCAAGACCCTGATGTACGAAAAGAACCTGGATGGAAAAGAGATTCCCGTCGATCAGAACGGTAAACACGCTGTATTTGTAGGAAAACTCAAACTCTCTTTCGCCAAGAAAAAATAAGGAAAAAGGCGCCGAAGCAGCGCCTTGATATCAAATAGCGGCTTGCAATCCATGGCACTGATGATGTGCCGGGAGGGTTGTAAGCCGCTGTTTTTTATTCAAAATAGAAGGTGAGCACAATCATTTTTGACCGAGATCGATCCACGGATTTGGCATACGGAATCATGTTTTTGTCCTTCAAACTGTCCGCATGCTTGGCATCGTAGCTGTTGGTCAGGCCAAATAAAAACTTCAATTCGGGTCTTAATTTGAAATAAGGTAGGTAGAAATCGCAGCCAACTCCAACCTCTGCGAATGTTTCATATCGCTTCAAGGCAACGTATTGGTCACTGTTGCCACTCAAGTTCACCATGGGATTCACGCCAGCCATGAGGTAAGGACGATGGTTGTTGAAGCGAGGTGCGGCAAAAATCAAGTCGAGTGCGGTAGAAATGTACGCCGTCTTGATATCTTGTCGCTCTTCGATGGGCTGCCCATTCGCATCCTGTTTGTTGAAATTGTGAAACGTCAGGTGGCGATTACCGAAGTACATGGCAGGGGCGATGCGGAACTGAAAGTTGGTACTCAGTCTGAATTCGCCCAGCACGCCCACCGTTAAACCTGCGTCCCAGCGGTCTTGATCGGTCGTGATGAGTGCTTCGCTCGTTGAGCCATCCTCGTGAGTGATGTGCTGTGTGCCAACGTTATTGAACTCAATGTCCTGAAAATGAGTGCCCAGCAGCACGCCGAAATGGAACGGGCGCAGGTCGGTATAGGGCCGATTTTGCACCGTCCGGTCGGGCTGTGCATAGGTAACCATCGCACATAGAGCCAACAGCAGGATGTGAAAAACCTTCTTCATGATGTATCATTAACGCTATTTTTCGGCGGATATTGCGTCGGGCGCGCAGGGTTTTGACGATAAAAATGAAAACACAAAGTTCTTAATAGTTTTGAAAAAAGTGACAATCTTATACTTATCTCAAAAAATATGCTTATTTTTGTTGGCATGTCATCCTGTTTGAAGCCTAAACCTGGCGAAGCTCTTCGCTGGACTTTCTCACCATCCAGCAGGGGCTTGTGATGGCATAGCAAGCGTTGAAGCGGAGAAATAGGTGGCTCAATGTCCACCTATTTGCCCACACCATCAGTTTAGAAAGAATGTAACCAAAATCATAAAAACGATGTATCATTATTTTAGAAAATCTTTTTTAGGAATTACAATGCTTTGCGCGGCCCTGTGTGCAACCACACTAACGGGCTGCACGGACAAGAAAGGAGCCGATTTGGACAACAACCCTTTGATGAAAGAGAGCACGCTACCATTTGGCGCGCCTGATTTTAGTAAAATCAAAACCGAACATTTTTTGCCAGCGATGAAAGCTGGTATTGAACAACAGCGTGAGGCCATCAAGGCCATTGTGGACAACAAGGACTCGGCGACATTCGAGAACACCATTCTGGCTTATGAAAAGAGTGGGGTATTGCTCGACCGAGTGACCAGCATCTTCTTCGGACTTACCAGCGCAGACAAGACCCCTGAGCTGGAAAAAGTAGAGAACGAGGCAGTGCCTTTGCTCACCGATTTCGACAACGAGATATCGTTCAACCAACCTTTCTTCGACCGAATCAAATATGTTTACGACCACGAACACGATAAGTTGCAAGGCGAAGACAAAAAGTTGTTGGAGGAAGTGTATAAGAACTTCGTGCGTTCTGGGGCTTTGTTGCCGGCAGATAAGAAAAAGCGCATGGAAGAAATCAACAACAAAATAGCCAAATTGCAGCAGGATTTTGGTAACATGTTGCCAAAAGCTACCAACGAAGCGGCCATTTGGGTGGACAAGGTTGAAGACCTCGCAGGACTGAGTGAGGCGGATATCGCACAGTGCAAGAAAGACGCTGAGAGCCGTGATGGCAAGGCACCTTACTGCATCGTGATTACCAACACCACGCAACAGCCCATCTTGGCAAGCCTTGAAAACCGTGCATTGCGCGAGCGTGTGTTCAATGCTTCCATTCATCGTGCCGACGGAACGGGAAAATTCAACACCTTCCCCATCATCGTTGAGATGGCAAAGCTGCGTGCAGAGAAGGCCGAACTGATGGGATTCAAGAATTATGCGGCCTACTCGCTGGACAATACCATGGCGAAAAATATGGACAATTTGAATGCTTTCCTCAAGCAGTTGATTGGTGCTTACACGCCAAAGGCTGATGAAGAAACGCGCGCTATCGAGGCGTATGCGCAGAAAACCATGGGAACTGACTTCAAATTGCAGCCTTACGACCGGTTCTATTATTCGGCTAAGATGAAGAAAGAGCAGTTCAACTTCTCGGAAGATGAGGTGAAACCCTATTTCAACCTCGATTCTGTGCTGGTCAATGGCGTGTTCTTTGCCGCCAACAAGGCTTACGGTCTTTCTTTCAAGGAGCGTACCGACCTGCCTACCTACCACAAGGACATGAAGGTGTTCGACGTGATGGACAAGGATGGCAAGCAGCTGGCATTGTTCTATGTTGACTATTTCCGCCGACCAACCAAGCGGGGTGGCGCATGGATGAGCTCGTTTGCCAAGCAAAGTAAGCTGCGCAACCAGTTGCCTATTATATATAATGTGTGCAACTTTGCCAAGGCTCCCGATGGACAACCCACGTTGCTTACTTGGGATGAGGCAACCACCATGTTCCACGAGTTCGGCCATGCGCTGCACGGAATGCTCTCGAATTGTAAGTACAACACGTTGAGTGGAACAGCCGTGACGCGCGACTTCGTAGAGATGGCCTCACAGTTTAATGAGTCGTTTGCCACCATTCCCGAAGTGTTTGCTAACTTCGCCAAGCATTATAAGACCCAAAAGCCCATGCCGGAAGAGTTGAAACAGAAGATGCTCAACTCACTTCAATTCCATTCTGCCTACGCCCTGGGCGAAAACTTGGCAGCCACCTGTCTGGATTTGGCTTGGCACAACATGGCTTCATCGCAAATTCCTGCGGCCGACAAGGCTGGCGAGTTTGAGACAAAGGCACTCCAAGGAATTGGACTGTACAACGTTCAGATTCCTCCACGCTATTCTACCTCGTACTTCAACCATGTGTGGGGTGGCGGCTATGCGGCTGGCTATTACAGCTATCTGTGGTCGGAGGTGCTGGCCGTTAACGCGGCCGACTACTTCAAGGCGCATGGCGCATTGAAACCAGAGGTAGGTCAGGCTTTCCGTGACAAGGTGCTTAGCCGAGGCAATACGGGCGACCTGATGCAGATGTTCTGCGACTTTACAGGCTTGAAAGCACCAGATGCCAAGGCCTTGTTGAAGGCTCGTGGACTTTGATAGGTCTTCGTCTAAAGACTGATTAGAATTTTAATTAGAGCGTTGCCTCATCTTGTTTTTCTGGCTGGTGGCCGATTTTTCAGGCTCATCAATACTGCCAAGTAAAACAAGGTGGGGCAACGTGTTTTTATGCTAAGCCGGCTTGTGCCGGAAAACTGTCACGCGGCTGTACCCTCATGCCCCGCTCTCAAATCCCGTCCTTGTATTCTCTTGTTTTCCAGCCGTTTAGAATGTTTTTCCACAAGCATGTAGATTGCCCGCCAATGTCATTGAGTTTAGCGTCCAAAGTCATTGGGTTTGGCATCCAAATGCAATGGGTTTGCGCTCCAAAGTCATTGAGTTTGAAAATCCACCCCAAAAACTTGAGCGACGCATGGGTGAAATGAGGCGAATAGGGTGTGTAGCGTAGGGTCTTACCAAGGATTCGCATAATCTTTTTTCTGATCGCGAATTTCAATTTCACATCAAAAAACCTTTTTCATTGAAAGTACCGTGCGTATTCTATGTAAAATACATGGTTCTTACATTTCAAAGGGTCGTTTGTTGTCTAAAACAATCATGTTCTTTTGTTTCAACAACGAATTGAACGAATAAAACGAATCCGATTGTGGAATCAATGAACGCAGGCGTTCACCGAATAAAACGAATTTGACAAAGACGCATGACAGGCTTATGTCGGCATATTTGTTTCATTCGCAGAACGCTTGCGTTCATTATTTTGTCAAGTTTATTTGTATCATTTGTTACATTTGTTGTTCAACAACATTGTCCTTCAATGAAAGAACCGTATGTAAAATAACGTTTTTTACAATCATTGATGCGGTTCATTCAAGGGTTTTTCGTAACTTTGTGGCCAAATACACATAAAAATATGGCTGGAGTAAAACAAATTAAAACAGCGTTGGTTTCCGTCTTTCACAAAGATGGATTGGAGGCACTGTTGGCAAAGCTGCATTCTGAGGGCGTAAAATTCCTTTCAACAGGTGGCACACAACGGTTTATCGAGTCGTTGGGCTACGAATGTCAAACGGTGGAGAGCGTCACTTCTTATCCATCTATCTTGGGTGGACGCGTCAAGACGTTGCACCCCAAGGTGTTTGGTGGCATTCTTGCCCGTCGTGAAAACGAGGGCGACCGTGCGCAGATGCAGCAATATGACATCCCGGCAATCGACTTGGTGGTGGTTGACCTTTATCCTTTCGAGGAGACAGTGGCCAGTGGTGCTTCAGAACAAGAAATCATTGAGAAGATTGACATTGGGGGTATCTCCCTGATTCGCGCTGGTGCTAAAAACTTCAACGATGTGGTTATCGTGCCCAGCAAGAACGAATACGGCATGTTGCAGGACATTCTTGACAAGAATGGCGCGCAAACCACGCTCGAAGAGAGAAAGCAGTTTGCCGAGCGTGCCTTTGGGGTGAGCAGCCACTATGACACGGCTATCCACCAATGGTTTGCAAAATAAAGAAGATATAGGCTGGCAGGAGTTGGCTCCGTGTCGGCATTTAGGCCTAAAAATAAAACATAAACAGATATGGGATTTTTTTCTTTTATCCAAGAAATAGCAATGGACTTGGGTACCGCCAACACCATCATCATCAGTGATGACAAGATTGTGGTTGACGAACCGTCGGTTGTTGCACTGGATCGTCGCACCGACAAGATGATTGCTGTGGGTGAGAAGGCGAAGTTGATGTACGAGAAGACGCACGACAATATTCGCACCATTCGTCCGCTGCGCGACGGAGTAATCGCCGACTTTACAGCCTGCGAGCAGATGATGCGTGGCTTAATCAAGATGGTGAGGCCTGGTAGACGCTTGTTCTCAACGTCACTTCGCATGGTCATCGGGGTTCCTTCGGGCAGTACCGAGGTGGAACTTCGCGCCGTACGCGACTCGGCTGAACATGCCGACGGTCGTGATGTCTATCTGATTTTTGAACCGATGGCGGCTGCCATTGGTATCGGTATCGACGTTGAGGCACCGGAAGGCAACATGATTGTGGACATCGGTGGCGGTAGTACCGAGATTGCTGTGATCTCGTTGGGCGGCATCGTGTCGAACAACTCCATTCGTACGGCAGGCGATGACTTAACGGCCGACATCCAGGAATACATGAGTAGGCAGCACAATGTCAAGGTCAGCGAGCGCATGGCAGAACGTATCAAGATTCACGTTGGCTCTGCGTTGACCGATTTGGGCGAAGAGGCTCCCGAAGATTATGTTGTTCATGGACCAAATCGCATCACGGCTTTGCCGATGGAGGTGCCTGTTTGCTATCAAGAAATTGCGCACTGTTTGGATAAAACCATCGCTAAAATAGAGAATGCCGTGCTGTCTGCTTTGGAGGCAACGCCACCAGAGTTGTACGCTGACATCGTGAAAAATGGTATCTATCTCAGTGGTGGCGGAGCCTTGCTGCGCGGACTTGACAGGCGATTGACTGACAAAATCAACATTCCTTTCCACATTGCAGAAGATCCATTGCACAGTGTGGCAAAGGGAGCAGGCATCGCTTTGAAGAATGTAGACCGCTTCTCGTTCTTGATGAGATAACGGTTAAGGGTTTGTGACACTGAAAATCAATTGTATGCATGCGGAATCTCATTGAGTTTCTTGCAAAACACCACCATTGGTTTGTTTTTATATTGCTTGAAGCTATCAGTTTTACCTTGCTGTTCAGGTACAACAGTTACCAGAACAGCGTATGGTTCTCGTCCGCGAATGTCGTGACGGGAAAGGTTTATGAGTGGAGTTCGCAACTGGAAAAATTCTTCTCATTGGTCACGGTCAACCAGCATTTGACCCAACGAAATCTGGCTTTAGAGCAAAAAGTTGTGGAGCTTTCAGAGAAGCTGACGGCTGTGACGAAGGATTCATCATACGTCAAGGCCGATGTCACCCAGCAGTTGTCCCAGTTTAAGCAGATTCCTGCCAAGGTGGTGAGCAACTCTTTAAAGGATGCCAACAACCTCATTACTATTGATAAGGGGTCGGTAGACGGCGTGCGAAAAGACATGGGTGTGGTCAGTGGGACAGGTGTTGTGGGGATTGTTTATTTGGTTTCGCCGCACTATGCCGTCGTGATTCCGCTGCTCAACACCAAGTCGAATGTGAGTTGTAAGATTGAGAATCGCGACTATTTTGGTTTTCTCAACTGGCAGGGAGGCTCCACCAATCAGGCCTTCTTGGATGACATTCCACGGCACGCACGCTTCAAATTGCACGAAAACATCGTAACCAGTGGTTACTCATCGGTCTTTCCGCCAGGCATTTTGGTGGGAAAGATTTTGCATGTTTACAACTCTCCTGATGGCGTTTCGTATCGGTTGTGTGTTCAGCTCGCCACCGATTTCGCCACATTGCGCGATGTTTCAGTCATTGACAACACGCTGATGAAGGAGCGAATTGAGGTGATGAGGGCTGCGCGTGATTCGATGGAAGTGAAAGATAATTAAAGTTATTGGATATGAGTATAGACATGTTGAAAGGAATATCATTCTTTGTCCTGCTCTTGTTGCTGCAAGTGTTGGTGTTCAACCATATCCATCTCTTTGGTTTCGCCACCCCTTTGCTGTATGTTTACGTCATGTTGCTCTTCCGACGCAACTTCCCTAAGTGGGCAATCTTGTGTTGCGGATTCTTGGGGGGGTTATGTGTTGACATCTTTTCCAACACCCCAGGCTTGGCCGCAGCCAGCATGACGTTCATCGGTTTGCTGCAACCTTACGTGCTGATGTTGTTCTTGCCGCGCGAAAGTGCTGATGATTTGCAGCCGTCCATGCGGTCGTTGGGCGTGGCATCGTTCTTGAATTATGCGTTGTTGCTGGTGTTTTTGTACTGCATTGTCTTTTTTACACTCGAGTCATTCAGCTTCTTCAATTGGATGCAATGGCTCAAATGCGTGGTCGGCAGCACCATACTAACGTTGATATTGCTGCTCACTTTAGAAAACATGCGGAAGAGTTAGTGGGTTGATGAGGCTTTTGTTGCGGATGAATGAAGGATTATAATCTTGAAAAACGTAGATATGTCATAGCCGGGGTGGCCATCGTGATTGTGGTCATCTATATCATTCGTCTGTTTACCTTGCAGTTGTTAAGCGATGATTATAAGAAGAATGCCGACAGTAACGCCTTTCTCAAGAAGATAGATTATCCCTCTCGTGGCATCATTACCGATCGCCATGGCAAACTCATGGTGTACAACCAACCAGCTTACGACATCATGGTGGTGATGAATGAGCAGAAAAACAGGATTGACACCCTCGAGTTTTGTGAAGCCTTGGGCATTACCAAAGACTTTTTTAAAGCGCGCATGGCCGAGATTAAGGATAGAAACAAAAACCCCGGTTATTCGCGTTTTACGCAACAACTCTTCATGAGTCAGTTGAGCGACAAAGAGTTCAGCGTGTTTCAAGAGAAGATGTATCGCTTTCCGGGGTTCTATGTTCAGAAGCGAAGCATTCGACAATATCAATATCCTTACGCAGCACATGTGTTGGGAGATGTGGCCGAGGTTTCGCCAAGTGACATCGAAGGGGATGATTATTACCAGGCTGGCGACTATATAGGAAAGCTGGGTGTGGAGCGTTCATATGAGAAACAGCTGCGTGGACAGAAGGGTGTTCAAATTCTGTTGCGTGACGTACATGGCAAAGTTCAGGGGAGTTATCAAAACGGTGAGCTTGATACCAAGCCCATTCCAGGCAAGAACCTCACCCTATCTCTCGACCTTAATCTGCAAGCGTTGGGTGAGAGATTGCTGCAAGGCAAGATAGGAAGCATCGTTGCCATTGAGCCTTCCACGGGCGAAGTGCTGTGTATGGTGTCGTCACCCACCTACGATCCGCGTTGGATGGTGGGGAAGAAAAGGGGGAAAGTTCATCATGCGTTGCAGCGAAACCAATGGAAACCCCTGCTGAACCGAAGCATCATGGGACAGTATCCACCAGGGTCAACCTTCAAAACAACCCAAGCTTTGACCTATCTCTCGGAGGGAATCATCTCTCCTTCCACGTCGTTTGCCTGCCATCGCGGATTCTATTACCGCGGACTTCATGTGGGTTGTCACGGTCATGCCTCACCCCTGGCGCTCGTACCTGCCATCAGTACTTCGTGCAACGCTTATTTCTGTTGGGGATTGTACTATATGATAGGCAACCGACGCAAATACAAGAACGTGCAAACCGCCATGGACACTTGGCGCGACTACATGGTGAGCATGGGCTTTGGCTATAAACTTGGCATCGATTTGCCAAGTGAAAAGCGCGGATTGATACCCAATTCGGCTTTCTATGACAAAGCCTATCATGGCTCATGGAACGGCTTAACCATCATTAGTATCTCCATTGGACAGGGAGAAGTGAACCTCACGCCCTTGCAAATTGCCAATCTTGGGGCAACCATTGCTAACCGAGGCTACTATCATGTGCCGCATGTGGTGCGCAAAGTGCAAGGCGAACCGCTCGATACCCTGTTCACTCGCCGCCATTACACCAAGGCCAACAAGCGGGCATACGATTATGTTGTGGCGGGAATGCGTTCGGCTGTTGAGCGCGGAACCTGCCGAGCAGCCAACCGAGCTGATTATGCTGTGTGCGGA
>ERZ772969.1016-NODE-1016-length-23746-cov-5.775400_pt1 | contig 23746 bp, 18 predicted proteins | sample MGYA00511676_ERZ772969 | MGnify/ENA primary metagenome ERZ772969 (study PRJEB29015, sample SAMEA2737651) | human gut metagenome | biome: human gut; feature: human-associated habitat; material: faeces | place: China | collected 2012 ... | reverse complement strand
CCGGCGGTTGCGCTTCGACACGCGCCTGCGGGCGCAGCCCCGAGGGGGAAGCCTTAGGCAACCACTTCCTGCACGTCCAAAAATAATACGGCACCTCAAACGCCAGCATGACGCACCAGCCGAAGGCACAGGCAAAGGCGATGCCGGGCAGGCCCACCCGCGGGGCCAGCACCGCAGCAGCGGCAGCGCGCAGCCCCGCCTGTAAGCAGGTGCCGATCAGCGTCGTCGTCATCTTACCCATGCCGCGGTAAAAGCCCTGGAAACCGTTCGTCAGCGCGGGCAGGGCGTAGAACACCGCCATCCAGCCCAGATACGTGCTGCCCAGTGCAATGACGTCGGCGGCCCCCTCCCCTGCCACAAACAGGGACAGGATGCCCCGGCGCAGCAGCAGCGTCAGGCTGCCCATCAGCAGCCAATAGCCCAGCTCCAACCGCAGGCCCACCGCAAAGCCGCAGCGGATGCGGGCGGTCTGCCCGGCACCGCGGTTCTGGGCAATGTAGGTCGTAATGGCCGTGGCAATGCTCTGCTCCGGCGTGAAGGCAAAATCGTCCACCCGCGTGACCGCGTTGAACGCCGCGATAGCCCCGACCCCCAGCGCGTTGACCTGCCCCTGAATGAGCACCTTGCAGATCGGCTGCACGGCCTGCTGCACCGCCGTCACCGCGCCGTAGCGCAAAATCGGTCCCAGCAGGTCGCGGCGGATGCGCCACTGCCCGTGCCCGGGGCAGAGCTCCGGCACGCGGCGTGCCATGTAGACGGCGGCCAGCAGCGCGCTGGCGGCCTCGGCCACGACAGTGGTCACGGCGCTGCACACAATGCCGAAACCCAGCCCGCCAATTAAAATGAGATCCAGCACCGCGTTGAGCACGGCGGAGAACGCCAGGAATTTCAGCGGCGTTTTGCTGTCGCCGACACTTTTCAGGCCCGCCGCCAGCGCGTTATAGAAAAACGTGAACGGCGCGCCCAGGAACGTGATGCGCAGGTAGATGCCGGTGATGCCAAAAATCGAGTCCGGCACGGCCAGCGCGCGCAGGATCCACGGCGTCAGCGCACAGCCCAGCGCCGCGGCGGCACAGCAGAGCGCCGCGCCGAACAGCAGCGTCGTTGCCAACGTCTCTTTTAAGCGGGCGGTCCGCTTTGCGCCGAACGCCTCACTCATCAGTACGCCCGCGCCGATGCACAGGCCGCTGATGGCCAAAATCACCAGATTCATGACCGGCCCGGCCACGCCCTCGGCGGCCAGCGCGTCCTGCCCGATGAACCGCCCTGCGATGATGGAATCCACCGCATTGTACGCCAGCTGCATCCAGTTCCCCAGCAGCAGCGGCACCGCATACAGAAAGAGGTGCCCCAGCGGGGCACCCTTGGTCATATCACGCATCATTATCAGCTCTCAAAACGGAAAATCTGCCACCTTCAGCGTGACAACGCCGTCGATGGTCTGGATACAGCCATCTGCCGGGTAGTTGGACATGGCCTTGAACGCGTCGGAATTGCTGATGGCACGGACAGTCTCGTCCGCGCATTCGTTGAGCTGGACGCCCAGCTCGTCCCACACCAGCACATACCAGCCGTGGGCGTTGAACGTCGGGTCGAAGGAGAGCGGGCCGAACCGCGCCAGTTCCCCGGCCATAGGCTTGAGCGGGGATTCATCCGGGTACGCGCCGCGCTTCGGCTCGCCCAGGATCACGACCTCGGCGCCGTTCTGGTAGTCGGCGTTTTCTTCCAGCCGGATACACAGGCGGTTGGCGAGGTTCACAACTGTGGTCTTTTGTTTCAGCATGACCGCCGCGTCGTTGTTGACCTGCACGGCAAACCCGCGCAGCAGCACCGCGCAAAACGCCGTGCAGAGCGCCATTCCCCAGGAGAACGCCCGTTCCGTCAGTGCGGGAGCCGCGTCGATCACGGCGATGGCAAACGGCACCACGATGGCCAGCGAGCCCGCCATCCGCAGCGCCACAGTGGCCCCGGTGTTGATAATGTCGGTCACATTGGCTGCGGCGGGCAGCAGGGCCACCAGTACCACCGCCGCAGTGGCGGCCTTGCGGTCGTGCAGCACGACGAGCCACCGCAGCCCGGCCAGTGCCGCCAGCACAAACAGCAGCAGGTAGCCCGCGATCTGCCCATAGTGGTTTTGGGCAATGCCGTGGGTGAAGAAGTAGGCGTAAAAATCAAAGTAGGCGTTTTTCAGGCCTAACGGCAGATTGCGCAGTGTCTCCATTCCCACGGTGTTGATACCGTTGATGCCGGATAGGCCCACATCGTACAGCCGCAGGAACAATTTTAAAATCAGCATATACAGCGCCGCACCGCTGCCGCCCATCAACACCATGCGCAGGGCAGTCAGGCCGGTGGCCTGCCATTCGCCGGGGCGGCGCAGAACGGCCAGAAGCAGCAGCATGACGCACAAGCCCGCCGCTGTGCCCAGATTGGCCTGATACATTCCCAGCGCGAACGCCAGGCAGACCGTACCCATCAGCCAGACAAACCGCACGCCGCAGACGACGGATCGCACGGCCAGCACCGCTAGCAGGAAAGACAGCGCATAGGACACACTGCAATAGTGGTAGGTTTCAACTTCCGCTACATAGGGCGCACAGACCAGTGTAAGTGGGATAAGATATTTTGCCACACGGCTGCGCACAGCAAACAAATCCGTTAGCAGCACTCCCGCCAATGCGTAGAGGAACAGCATCAGCAATGCCGAAAGCGCAGGCTGATTGATGCCGCCGCGCAGCATATCCACCAGGCGCAGCGCCCAACGCCCCTGCTGTGTCTCCCAATACAGATGCTCGGGCCAGCCATCGGCAGTGTACAGTGCACCGATGTGCACGGCATCAAAATTGCCGAGTTGGTTAGCATAAATCGTGTAATGTACGCCGCAACCGACCAACAGCGCCACGACCAGCGGGCGGAAGTTTTTCGCCCACCACAGGCTCACTTTTTTCTGCCAGTCCATCGTTTATTTTTTATCCTCTTCGGTCTCGGCGACGATGTAGATGGGACGGTGCTTGACCTCCAGGTAGGTCTTGGCGAGGTACTCGCCCACAATGCCGGTGCAGAACAGCTGGACGCCGCTGCACAGCAGAATGATGCAGACCATGCTGGGCCAGCCGGAGGTCGGGTCGCCGAACATCAGCGCGCGGACGACGACAAAGAGGATGCCGATGAACGCGAGGATGCAGAACAGCACGCCCGCCCCCGCCGCGATCAGCAGCGGCGTGGTGGAGAAGCCGACGATGCCCTCGATGGAGTACTTGAACAGGCCCCAGAAATTCCACTTGGTCGTACCGGCGACGCGCTCGATGTTCTCGTAGTCGAACCACTTGGTCTTGAAGCCGACCCAGCTGAAAATGCCCTTGCTGAAGCGGTTGTACTCGGCCATGCTGAGCACAGCGTCGGTCATTTTGCGGCTCATCAGGCGGAAATCCCGCGCACCGTCGACAATTTCCGTATCGGACATCTTGTTGATGATCTGGTAGAACTTGCGGGCAAACCAGCTGCGCAGCGGCGGCTCGCCCTTGCGGGTCGTGCGGCGGGTGGCGGCGCAGTCGTACTCGCCGGTCAGCAGCGTGTCCAGCATCTGCGGCAGCAGCGCGGGCGGGTCCTGCAGATCGGCGTCCATCGTGGCGACGTAATCACCCTTGGCGGCCTGTAAACCCGCGTAGATACCGGCCTCCTTGCCGAAGTTGCGGCTGAACGAGACATACCGCACGCGGGGGTCCTGCGCGTGCAGCTCACGCGCGACGCGCAGCGTGCCGTCGCGGGAGCCGTCGTCCACAAAGATAAACTCAAACTCCGCGCCGTGGCTGGCCTTCATCTCCGCCGCCACGCGGGAGGCTTCTTTATAAAAAAGCGGCATCGCTTCTTCTTCATTGTAACAGGGTACGATCAGACTGATGAGCATGGTGTGACCTGCTTTCGTCAAGTAATTTAGTATCTTTTATTATACCGTAGTTGACGGAGTTTGTAAACAGAGACTATTGAACCACGTGCGCTTTGTTAGGGGCGGCGAAATATTTGCATCGCAATAGCGGCAGCGTCATCGGAGGGGTCAAGACCCCTCCCTACAGTACCACGTTCACGGGTGCTTTGTAGGGAGCGGTCTTGACCGCTCCGGGGAACTTTGCGGCAGCCGCCCACCAAAAAAGGCAGAGCCTTCGCTCTGCCTTAGAGTGCTTATAAAATTTTAGCCTTTGACCGCGATATTGACCAGCTTGCCCTTGACATAAATCTCCTTGGCAATGGTCTTGCCGGCGATGGCTTCGGCTACGGCGGGCTCGGCCTTGGCGGCGGCGATGGCGTCCGCGTTCTCGATGGCGGCGGGCACCTTGATGCGGGCCTTGACCTTGCCGTTGACCTGCACGGCGATCTCAATCGTCTGCTCGACGCACTTGGCCTCATCGTAGGTCGGCCAGGCGTGGTAGGCCAGCTGTTCGGTGTGGCCCAGCTGCTGCCACAGCTCCTCGGTCATGTGGGGCGCAAACGGGTTCAGCAGCTGCAGCAGCAGCTCGTACTCGGCCTTGGTCGCACCCCCCTGATCGCTCAGCGCGTTGACGTAGATCATCAGCTGGGCAATGGCTGTGTTGGCCTTCAGCGCGTCAATGTCCTCGCCGACCTTCTTGATGGTGCGGTTGGCAACGGCCTCCAGCTCGGGGCGGACGCCCTCGCCGGGAACGAGCTTCTCGCTCATCGACCAGATCTTATCGAGGAAGCGCTTGCAGCCCTTGATGGAGGAGGTGTTCCACGGGGCGGCCTTCTCAAAGTCACCGATGAACATCTCATACAGGCGCAGCGTGTCGGCGCCGTACTCGTTGACCACATCGTCGGGGTTGACGACGTTGCCGAGGGACTTGGACATCTTGACGATGGGGTGCTCGGCCATCTCGCCGTACTTCTCGACAAGGGCCTTGCGCGCGCCCTTCTCGTCGCCGTACTCGGCCAGCAGGCGCTTGCGCTCGGCATCGGGCTGGTTCTCAAAGGCATGGGGGTTCAGGCCCAAGATCATGCCGTGGGAGGTACGCTTCTGGTACGGCTCCTTGGTGGGCACAACGCCGATGTCATACAGGAACTTGTGCCAGAAACGGCTGTACAGCAGGTGCAGGGTGGTGTGCTCCATGCCGCCGTTGTACCAGTCCACGGGGCTCCAATACTCGAGCGCCTCCTTGCTGGCGATGGCATCGTGGTTCTTCGGGTCGCAGTAGCGCAGGAAGTACCAGCTCGAACCGGCCCACTGGGGCATAGTGTCGGTCTCGCGCTTGGCGGGGGCACCGCAGCAGGGGCAGGTCGTGCTGACCCACTCGGTATGGCGTGCCAGCGGGCTTTCGCCGTTCTCGCCCGGCTCAAAGTCCTTGATCTCGGGCAGGCGCAGGGGCAGCTCGCTCTCGGGCAGGGGCACCCAGCCGCACTTGTCGCAATAGACCATGGGGATAGGCTCGCCCCAGTAGCGCTGGCGGCTGAACACCCAGTCGCGCAGCTTGAAGTTGACCTGCTTGTGGCCCTTGCCGTTCTCCTCGAGCCAGGCGTACATCTTGTTCTTGGCATCCTCAACGGACAGGCCGTTCAGGAAGTCGGAGTTGACGAGCGTGCCGGTGGCCACGTCGGTGAAGGCCTCCTTGTCGAGGTCGCTGGGCACAGTGCCCTTGACGACCTCGATGATGGGCAGGCCGAACTTTTTGGCAAACTCCCAGTCGCGGGTGTCGTGGGCGGGCACGGCCATGATGGCACCGGTGCCGTAGGTTGCCAGGACGTAGTCGGAGATAAAGATGGGAATTTCCTTGCCGTTGACGGGGTTGATGCCCTTGACGCCCTCGACGACAACGCCGGTCTTTTCCTTGTTCAGCTCGGTGCGCTCGAAGTCAGACTTGCGGGCGGCCTCCTCCTGATAGGCGGCGACGGCGTCGGCGTTCCGGATAAGGCCCGCGTCGACCCACTTTTTGATGAAGGCGTGCTCGGGGCTGATGACCATGTAGGTCGCGCCGAACAGCGTGTCCGCGCGGGTGGTGTAGACCGTCAGGGTGTCGCCCGCGGTGGTGTCAAAGTTGATCTCGGCGCCGTGGCTGCGGCCGATCCAGTTGCGCTGCTGGGTCTTGACGCGGTCGATGTAATCGACGTCGTCCAGGTCGTTGATCAGGCGGTCTGCGTAGGCCGTGATCTTCAGCATCCACTGGCTCTTGTTCTTCTGGACAACGGGGCTGCCGCAGCGCTCACAGACGCCGTTGACGACCTCCTCGTTGGCCAGAACGACCTTGCAGCCGGTGCAGTAGTTGACGGTGGTCTCCTTCTTGTAGGCAAGGCCCTTTTTGAACAGCTGGATGAAGATCCACTGCGTCCACTTGTAGTATTCGGGGTCGGTGGTGTTGATCTCGCGGTCCCAGTCAAAGGACAGGCCCAGCGCCTTGAGCTGGCTCTTGAAGCGGGCCACATTCTGGGCGGTGACGATCTCGGGGTTGATGTGGTTTTTCAGGGCGTAGTTCTCGGTAGGCAGGCCGAAGGCGTCCCAGCCCATGGGGTACAGGACGTTATAGCCGCACTGACGCTTTTTGCGCGCGACGATGTCCAGCGCGGTGTAGCTGCGCGGATGGCCGACGTGCAGGCCCGCGGCGGACGGGTACGGGAACTCGACCAGCGCGTAGAATTTCGGCTTGGAATGGTCGATCTCGGCATGGAAGGTATCCTCGTCCTCCCAGACCTTCTGCCATTTGGCCTCAACTGTTTTAAAGTCGTATTTCATAAATTTCTCCCCACAGATAAATTTTTGATGGGTCGTAACCTTCTTAAAGCCTTCCCCCGAGGGGCTGCGCCCGCAGGCGCGTGTCGGAGCGCAACCGCCGTAGACGGCTCTTGGCGCGTAGACTGAAGGTGGCCCCGCAGGGCCGGATGAGGGGTAAGCTCACCATAGCTGCCTTTTATAAGGAATGCCGCCACGTAGGGGCCGGACATGTCCGGCCCTCAGCAAAAAGGCAAAATCGCGTCTGTGGGAAGGCCGCGGGCCGGGCATGCCCGGCCCCTACCGTGCGGCCATTCGGCAAACGGGCTATACTGGCGCACCTGCCCCTCATCAGTCAGTGGTCGTGGCCACTGACAGCTTCCCCCCAAGGGGGAAGCCGCCCTCAATAAATTGCCTCCTCCCGCCACTTTACCAGCTCTTTCACCGTCTCCTCACTCTCCACCCAGCCCTGTTCCGGGTCGGCGTGGGCGTCGGGGGCGTAGCGCTGCATTGTGCCGGGGCTGCGGCCCTGCAGATATTCCTGTGCCTGCTTCTGGCGGCTGGGTGCGGTGCGGCGCAGCAGCGTTTCTTTTTCGGCCTTGTTCATACAAATCACCTCTTTCGTCACTATTTTGCCCGGGGCTGCCGCTGGTCAAACCCGGAAAATCGTGGTATAGTATTTTATATTGCCATTTTTAAGGAGCTATCATTCTATGGAAGTCAAAATCAATCAGGTCGTTCTGCATCTGCTGGACCCCGGGGCATCGGAGCCGGTTCTGTCGGACCGCGCCATGGACATGGACGCTGACCTGTACGAGTATTACACCGCCACGCTTGAACGCGCGTTCGCCAGCGACGAGGTAAAGAACTGCCGGTTCCTGCCGGACTCCGCTTTTGCCGCGGAGATGGCGCAGAATCAGGATTTCATCGACCTGTCCCGCCGCATTGCGGGCGTCATCTTTGAGCAGATGCTGCAATATCAGGCCATCCCGGCGGGCGATCTGGCCGTCGTGGACTTTACCGCCGACGGCGTGCCGTTCTACGGCGTGCTCAAGCTCAACTACCGCCCCGGCTACACCCACCACACCGAGCTGATGGGCAATGGCCGGTTCAGCAGCATGGTGCCGCAGCGCACGCTGCTGCCCGGCACGCCCAAGGCCGACGAAGCCGCGCTCATTGACCGCGCCAACGGCACGGTGCGTTTGATCGAGAAGAAGTTCACGCTGGACGACAGGAAGGACTTTTATCTGTCCACCCGCGTGTTCGGCTGCACGGAGGCTTTGCAGGAGAAAGCCAAGCTCAAGGCCGTCTGTGAGACCGCCGTGGCCGCCGTGAAGGAGGCCTACCCCGAGCCGGAGGCGCTGGACGATGTGCCCCCGTTTGACGGCGGCACCGAGACTGCCGTCGAGCTGCTGGTGCGCAACCAGGCCGTGGACAACCAGATCTCCGTCGAGGACGTGCGCGAGCGCATCCGGGAGAATTTTCCCCTGGCCGCCCCCAGGTTTGAAGAGGCGCTGGCCGAGACTGGCGTGCAGGAGAATGACCGCGTGACCGTGACCCCCGCGCGCATCAAAAAACTGGAAAGCCGCAGCTTCAAGACCGAGTCCGGCATTGAGATCAGGATTCCCGCCGAGCTGTGCAGCTCGGACGACGCCGTGGAGTTTATCCATTCGGCAACCGGCGGGCTGAGCTTATTGATCAAGGACGTATTGGTGTAAACATACGGCACTTTGCGGGCGGATATGGAATCCGCCCCTACGAATCACACCCGCAGGGGCACATTCTATAGGCGCCCGCACTCTGCCGCTCAGGATACGGGTATAGAGAAAGCAAACTATGGAAACAAAACAAAAAACGACCCTGACCCAGGGCAGTGTTGCCAGGGGAATGCTGCTGTTTGCGCTGCCGATTTTTATCAGCAACCTGTTCCAGCAGCTGTATAATGCCGCCGACTCGCTGATTGTCGGCAACTTTCTGGGCGGCGAGGCGCTCGCCGCTGTCGGCTCGTCAGGCAGCCTGATTTTTCTGCTGACCGGCTTTGTCAACGGTGTATCGTTGGGCGCGGGCGTCGTGGTCGCGCGGTATTTCGGTGCCAAGGACTGGGACAGAATGCGCCGCACGATCCACACCACCGTGGCACTGGGCCTGGTGGCCGGTGTCGGGCTGACGGTAATCGGCGTGATCTTAACGCCGCAGATCCTGCGCTGGATGGGCACGCCGGACGATGTGCTCGTCAACTCCATCGCCTACTTCCGCATGTACTTCATCGGCTCAATTGCCGTTGTCATGTACAACGTAGGTGCAAGCATTCTGCAATCCGTCGGCGACAGCAAGAGCCCGATGCGGTATTTAATTGCTGCCTCTCTCATCAACATCGTGCTCGATCTGATCCTCGTCGGCTGGCTGCGCATGGGCGTGGCCGCGGCGGCGTTCGCAACGATTGCCTCCCAGACGGTCAGCGCCGTTCTGGCATTTGCCAAGCTAACGCGCTCCCAAGAGGCGTGGGCCGTGCATTGGAGCGAGGTAAAATTTGACGGTCCGTCGCTAAAGGCTGTCATCGTGCAGGGCCTGCCGTCCGGCATCCAGAACTCGGTCATCTCGATTGCCAACGTCATTGTGCAGTCCAACATCAACTCGTTCGGCGCACAGGCCATGGCCGGGTGCGGCGCGTACAGCAAGGTGGAGGGCTTTGCCTTCCTGCCCGTGACCTGCTTTGCCATGGCACTGGCGACGTTCGTCAGCCAGAACGTAGGCGCGGGCCGGCCGGACCGCGTGAAGAAGGGCATGAAGTTCGGGTGTCTGTGCTCGGTGCTCATGGCCGAGGTCGTCGGCGCCACCATCTACGCTGCGTCGCCGTGGCTCATCGGCGCTTTCAGCCGCGAGGCCGACGTCATTGCATTCGGCGTGCGGCAGGCCCACACCATCACGCTGTTCTACTGCCTGCTGGCGTTCAGCCATTGCTGCGCGGGCATCCTGCGCGGTCTGGGCCGCCCCGTCGTGCCAATGATGGTCATGCTGGCGGTCTGGTGCCTGCTGCGCATCACCTACATCACGGTCACGCTGCACTTCATCCGCGACATCGGCGTTGTGTTCTGGGCCTATCCGCTGACCTGGAGCATCTCGTCCGTGCTGTTTGCATGGTATATCCTCCACTGCCCCATCCCCAAGCTGGGCGGCGGCGCACCGGAGGTCAAGGCGTAAATTCTGTTTATAAAATAAAGATACCCCCGTCAGGTATGTGCGCCTGACGGGGGTATCCTTTGTTATTGCGGCGAACGGGCAAAGCCCCTCAGGCCTCGCGGGCTCTGCCCGCTTGCCTTAACGTACAGCCTTTACTTTTTGATCACAAAGCACGGCAGCGGCGCTGTCTGCGCCCAGTTTGCAAACTCGCAGACCAGCACGGTATAGCGCGTCAGCGGCAGGGCCTTAAAAAACGCCAGCGCGGCCTGCTTCTCGGCGTCACCGATGACCTTTCCGCTGTAGAGCACCGCGGCCAGCACGCCGCCGGGGCGCAGAGCCTCCAGCGCCGCACGCAGGGCGGGCACACTGCCGTCCGCCGTGGAATGCACATCATGCTCCGCACCCGGCAGCCAGCCGAAGTTGAACAGCACGCAGTCCGCCGTGCCGGGCTGCACCAGCTCAGCCAGGCGGGCGTGGTCGTGCAGCACCGCACGCCCCACTGCGCCATAGCCTGCCGCTGCCAGCCGCGCGTTTGTGTTATCAACGGCCTGCTGTTGAATATCCAGCCCCAGCACGCGTCCTGCCGGGCCTGCCAGCGTACACAGGAACTGCGTGTCGTGGCCGTTGCCGCAGGTGGCATCCACGTACAGCCCGCCGGGGGCGAGCCGTGCGGTCAAAAACGCATGGCAGAGCTGCACGGCGGACAGGTCGGGCACGCGGCGGCGCACCAGCTGGCTGCCGTCCGGGGCAAAGCCATATTTTTGCGCCAGCGCCCTGCCCGCGGCATCCCGGGGCAGGGGAGCGGTGAACCGCGTGGCCTGCTTTGGGTCCAGTCCGCCGTTTTGGCGCAGAATCTCTTTCAACAGATAACTGCCGTAGCCGCGCCCGCGCCACCGGGGCACGACCTCCAGCCGCAGGATGGTCGTGCCGTCCACGACGGCTGTGCCGATGGCCTCGTTTTCCTTATATAGAGTGTAGCAGCCTTTTTCCTGCCTGATCTGCATAGCATTACCCGTTGATTTCGTTTGTGTTCAGGTCGTAGTGTATCACGTCGCCCCATTTGCGGCGGATGACGATCTGCGCGGTCAGGTCGGTGTCGTCATAGACCAGCGACCACTGGGTGTTGCTGGTCACGTCGTTGGGGCTGGGGTCCTGGGCGGCTGCCTGCAACGCCTTCCATGCGATATCCGCAGGAATATCCCCGTCGGGATCGCGCATTGCCAGCACTTCCATAATAGCGTCATAGCGCTCTTTTCCGTGGCCGTAGATGCCGTTTTTCTGGTTTGGCTGCACCCTGTAGGCATAGCAGCCGTAAAAATTCGTGATGGCCTGCATCGCCGTCCAGCGCAGCGGGCGGCCCTCCTGCTCCGGGTCATATTCCAGCACGCGGGCATCGCCGCTTGCATCAACGACAAAGAAGTGGTAGTCCCGCCCGGAGGTCGCAAACATATCGTAGCTGTCCAGCAGGTCAACGGCCTCCTGCGTCGTGGCGGCGCGGTCGAGCACCAGACGGATAGCCAGCGTCGTGAAGATTTTCTGCTTGCCGGTGCTCTGGTTGACCGGCTCGCTGTCCAGCGTCAGCACCGCGATGGAAACACCCTTTTCATTCATGCCGTCCAGACAGATGAACGGAGCGGTCAGGCAGGCGAGCTTTTTCGCCATGGATATGTCCGGCTGGTTGGCCGAGATATTATCCAGCGCGGCCAGCGCCACGGATTTGTAGCCGTCCTTCGGCGTACAATAAACCAGCATGGCCGAGGTATCGCGCTTGAAATCATAGTTGCGGCCCATCAGGATATTGCGGCCCATCAGGATATTCCTATCGGACACCGTTCCAAAGGCGCTGCATCCATAGTTCGGGGCTTTCATGTGGACCGGCAGCAGGGGAAGCGTTTCCTTTAAAATCGCGTCGATCATCGACTGGTTGTCGGTGATGCCGTAGTTGATGACATCGTCGATGGAATAATCATACTTGACATCCATGCGGTAAAGGTTATAGTCGTCATACGCGGTGATCTGCTCTATGCTGTTTACCGTGCGCAGCCGCCCGGCGTACAGCACGCCGAAGCCCGCCACTGCCAGCAGGATCAATACCAGAAGCACAACCAAAATACGCTTTAACATCCTTTTCACAGAAAACGCCTCCTTTATATGTGTTTTATGATTTGATTATATCATATTTTATTGTGCGGCGCAACGCTGCAAATTGTCATAATCTTCACCGTTTTTCACATACTTTTCACTCTCTGACGAAACCTATTTCACAATTAGCCTGTATACTGTAGGCATAGAAAGCGAAAGGAGACGACCACTATGAGCAACGAATACGATTACTCCGGTCTCTATAACAATACATCCGGCAGCGGTCAGCCGAACAGCCAGAACCCGCAGCCCGAGCAAAGCGCCCCCGCGCAGAACCCGCAGCCCCAACAGAGCAGCTACCCCAACGTAGGCTCCAGCGGTGTCAACACCGCCAACACGGCGCGCACAGATTATTCTTCCTACAATTCCGGCAGCACGTCCGGCCAGAATCCCCAGCAGGATTCCAACGGCTACACCAGCAGCTTCAGCGGCGGCAATGGCAATAACAGCGGCTACAACGGCTACAGCTATTCCAGCGCCCCGCAGCAGCCCCCCGTGCCCCAGAAGAAAAAGGGCAGCAAGGTCCTGCTCCGCGTGCTGGCCTGCGTCGGCGTAGCTGCGCTGGGCTTCGGCAGCGGTCTGGGCGGCGCTGTGGTCGCCAGCCGTGCGGGCCTGACAGGCAACCAGGTGGTCGTCCAGCAGGTAGAGCGCAGCACGGACGCCACCGCCGCAGGCAGCACCGATGGCACAAGCATGAGCGTGCAGCAGATCGCGTCTGTCGTCTCGCCCAGCGTTGTCGCCATCACCACCGAGCAGATGAGCAGCAGCCAGACCTGGTTCGGCGGCTACTACGTCCAGAGCGGTGCCGGTTCCGGCGTCATCATCAGCCAGGACGGCTACATCCTGACCTGCGCCCACGTCGTCAGCGGCGCGACCAGCGTAAAGGTGCAGCTGAACGGCAGCGACGAGAGCTACGACGCCACCGTCGTCGGTCAGGATTCCACCTCCGACATCGCGGTGCTGAAAATTGATGCTACGGGTCTGACCCCGGCGGTCATCGGCGACAGTGACGCCCTGGCCGTAGGCGAGGTCGCCGTTGCCGTCGGCAACCCGCTGGGCACGCTGTCCAACACTGTCACCGATGGCATCGTCAGCGCGCTGAACCGTCAGGTCACCGTGCAAAACAACGATATGACGCTGATCCAGACCGATGCGTCCATCAGCCCGGGCAACTCCGGCGGCGGCCTGTTCAATGCGAACGGCGAGCTGATCGGCATTGTCAATGCCAAGTCCAGCTACAGTGAGGCCGAGGGCATCGGCTTTGCGATCCCCATCAACACTGCCATGGAGATCGGTCGGCAGCTGATCGAAAACGGCAGCGTGGCTCGTCCCGCGCTGGGCGTCAAGATCGTGGATGTGACCGACGCCCAGACCGCCCAGCAGCTGGGTGTCTCCACAATGGGCGTCTACGTTGTCGAAGTCACAAAAGGCAGCGGCGCCGACGCCGCCGGTGTACAGGCGGGTGACCGCGTGCTGGCCGTCGATGACACCGCCGTCAGTGATTCCTCCGCGTTGAAGAATTACCTGAAGGACAAGGGCATCGGCGACACCGTCAACCTCCAGGTCGAGCGCGACGGCAAGGTACTGACGCTGGCTGTTACGCTTGGGTCCAGCGCACAGTAAAAACAATATAGAAACAGGGATGCAGACCGAAATCTGCATCCCTGTTTTTTGTTTGAATGGCTTCCCCCTCGGGGGAAGCTGTCAGCGGCCCCGCCCGCTGACTGATGAGGGGAAACCGTGCCATTATGGCCCGGCAGCGGGTTGCCGCCGGAAGTCTGCCCCTCTCAGGGGGTCGGCGTCCACCCCTGACTCCTCACTCAGTTCTGATCCTTACTTTTTCCCACCAGCGCAGCCAGCACGCCAAAAATCAGGCTGGCCGCTATGCCGCCGGACGCCGCCGTCAGGCCGCCGGTAAACGCACCGGGCAGGCCGCACTCGTCCACGGCATTTTGCACGCCCTGTGCCAATAAATGCCCGAACCCCAGCAGCGGCACGCTGGCCCCCGCCCCGGCGAAATCCGCCAGCGGTTTGTACAGCCCGACAGCGCTTAAGATTACGCCCGCCACGACATACCCGGTCAGGATCCGGGCAGGGGAGAGCTTCGTGTAATCAATAAAAAGCTGCCCTACGACGCAGATCGCGCCGCCGACCACAAACGCCCAGACATAGCTCATACCGCACCTCCCAGCTCGACACAGTGGGCGATGCCCGGGATGCTCTCCCCCTGCAAAAACGTGGTCTGGCTCATCAGCGCGCCCGTTGCCAGAAACAGCACGCGGCGCAGCTGCCCCGCGGCCAGCATCGGCAGGATCTTCCCGCACAGGACCGCCGCACTGCATCCTGCCCCGCTGCCGCCTGCCTGTACATTCTGACTGTTTGTGTCATATAATAAGCAGCCGCAGTCCTTATGGTTGTCCAGCGGCAGCCCCTCTTTGGCCATCTGCTCATGCAGAAGTGCCGTACCGACCTCGCCCAAATCACCCGTAAAGATCGCGTCAAAATCCTGCGGGCTTGTCCCCGTGGCCGAAAAATAGCGCAGCAGCGTCGAGGCTGCCGCAGGCATCATCGCCGCACCCATATTGTTGATGTCATGCACCGCAAAATCCTGCACGCGGCCAAACGTCACCGACAGCACCGGCACGCCCGCGCTGCCGTGCGCCCGCACCAGGCAGGCCCCCGCGGCGGTGGCCGTCCACTGGGCCGTGGGGGTGCGCTTGGCACCGTACTCCAGCGGCGTGCGGAATTGCCGCTCTGCCGCGCAAAAATGGCTGCTTGTCAGCGCCAGGACCCGCTCGGCCATGCCGCCCGCCGCAAACACCGCGGCAAGGCCCAGCGTCTCCGCCATGGTCGAGCACGCGCCGTAGACGCCCGCAAACGGGATGCCCAGTTCCCGCATCGTGTAGTTGCTGGCCGTACACTGGGCCTGCAGGTCGCCCGCAAACGCAATATCGACTTTGGAACGCGGAATATCCGCCTTGCGCAGACAGAGCTCCACGGCCTTGCGCTGTAAGAGGCTTTCGGCCTGCTCCCAGTTTTCGCAGCCCTGCTCGCCAAAAGCCGCGTCCTGCGTCACAAAGTCAAAGGCCGACGCCAGCGGGCCCTCGCTCTCCTTTTTGCCGCCTGCCGCGGCCCAGGCCGCCACGGTGGGCGGCGCGTCAAACAGCAGGGTATCGCCTCTGCGCGTCATCGGTCACCCCACCTTTCCCAGCAGCCAGTAGAGCACGCCCCACACAAAGCTGGCCAGCGTCCCAAACGCGATGACCGGCCCTGCGATGCCGAAAATCCTCGCGCCTACACCGGTCACCCAGCCCTCGGCCTTGAATTCAATCGCCGGGCTGACGACGGAGTTTGCAAACCCTGTAATGGGCACCAGCGTCCCCGCGCCCGCCTTGGCGGCCAGCTTTTGGTACCAGCCCGGCAGTGTGAAAATGGCGGACAGAAAAATCAGCGCAATGCTCGTCAGCGTGCCCGCCAGCGTTTTGTCGTACCAAATCAGGAAAAATTGCCGCAGTGCCTCGCCGAGGGTGCAGATGGCCCCGCCGACCAAAAACGCCCACGCGCAGTCCCGCACCACGGGCGACGGCGGCGACGCGCGGCTGACCATCTCATCATATTGCCTGGGATCCAGTTTCACATTTCATTCCTCCCTTTTTGGGGGTAGTATGTGCCTAGCTGCCGTAAAATATGACCTGCCCGCGATAATACGGGTGCGGCACCATGACCTTGTACAGCGTGCGCAGTTCTTTACAAAGCGCCGCGTCGGGGACCGTACCGCCGCAGGGCAGGGCCAGCACGGCGTACCGCGTGCCGAACACCCGGCTTTCCAGCGCCGTGGCCCGCGCGCCTGCCCGCAGGTAAAACCCAATGCGCCGCCGCGCGGTGGCCGGGTCGGGAGCCTCGGCGGGGTGCTCACATTCCAGCACCAGGTCGTGTACCCGCATGGCGTCGTAGTCCCGGACCAGCCCCAGCGCCGCCGTGCCCACGCCGCTGCCGCGCAGGTCGTACCGCACGGCAAAGTAGTCCAGCAGCGCCGTGCGCTGGCCCGGCAGCACGACCTGCCACGCATAAGCCAGCCGTGCGCCCGCGTCATCGGTCAGAAGGAGCGGCTCGTAGACGCCGGACTCCAGCAGGCGTTGGATCTCGGCAAACGGCTTCAGCTCGGCGGCAGGGAAATCCCGCGGCAGGGCAGAGCGGTAGAGGTCCTCACATTCAGCAGCAGACAAGCGTGTGATTTGCATAGGGATTTCTCCTTTCTGTGATTGAATTATGGGGGAAAATACGGTATAATAGGTAAAAATGGGGTTATGGCGCAGTTCTCGGGCGGATATGGAATCCGCCCCTACGGGCATGTAGGGGCGGGCATTGCCCGCCCGCAGGCACATTGCGGCAGCCACCGCGTTCCGCGGGCGGCCATTGGCCGCCCCTACAACGCGCCCGTTATTCGTAGGGGCGCATTCCGTATGCGCCCGCAAGCAATTTATAAAGGAGCCACCCACATGGAATGGACTGACATCAGCATCACCGTCGCCAAGCGCGACGCCGACACTGCCGAAGCCATCGCAACGATGGTTGCCAACGGCGGCATTTATATTGAGGACTACAGCGACCTGGAGCAGCAGGCGTGGGAGATCGCCCACGTAGATTTAATTGAACAGGACCTGCTGGACAAACCGCGTGACATCGTGATCGTACACATGTACCTTGCCCCTGACGAGAACCCCGCCGAGGTGCTGCCCCTGTTTGAGGAGCGGCTGAAAAACAGCGGCATCGGCTACCAGCTCAACACCACCGGCGTCGAGCAGGAGGACTGGCAGAACGCCTGGAAGAAGTACTACCACGCCATGGACATCGGCGAGCGCCTCGCCATCGTGCCCGGCTGGGAGGATTACCGGACGGACCGCATCAGGATCGTCATGGACCCCGGCATGGCCTTTGGCACCGGCACGCATGAGACGACCTCGCTCTGCCTCGAGACGCTGGACAGCCTTGTCAAGGGCGGGGAGCGCGTGCTCGACATCGGCACCGGCTCCGGCATTCTGGCCATTGCCGCGCTGAAATTAGGCGCAGACTCCGCCGAGGGCGTGGACATCGACCCCATGTGCGTGCGCACCGCGGGCGAGAACGCCGCGCGCAACGGCGTGGCGGACCGCTTTAAAGTCCTCGTCGGCGACCTGTCCGACAAGGCCAGTGGCCAGTACAACATCATCACGGCCAACATCGTGGCGGCGGCCATCCTGTCGCTGGCCCCGCATGTGCCGGTGCTCATGGCCCCGGGCGCACGGTTCATCGCCAGCGGCATCATCGACGAGCGCAAGGACGAGGTGCTGGCCGGGCTGAAGGCCGCGGGTCTCGAGCCTGTCGAGGTCAAGGAGAAGCGCGGCTGGGTCTGCATCATCTGCGAAAAGAAAGAGGCTTGATCTATGCCGCATCGTTATTTTACGCGGGAGCTGGCCGATGGCCGCGCCGCGCTGACCGGCAGCGACGCCCACCATCTGGCCGACGTCATGCGCGCCAGAATCGGTGAGGAAGTCGTGCTCTGCGGGCCGGACGGGCTGGAATACCTCGGCACGGTCACGGCCATCGAGCCGGGGCGGGTGGAGTTTTCCGTCACCGACGGCACGACGAGCAAGGCCGAGCCGGACTGCGCCGTGACGCTGTTTGCGGGCTACCCCAAGGCGGGCAAGCTGGAGGAGGTCATCCGCCACAGCGTCGAGCTTGGCGTGACCGAGATCGTGCCGTTTTTCAGCCGGTATTGCGTAGCCACGCCGAAAAAAGAGGACGTCAAGAACGAGCGCTACAACCGCATTGCCGCCGAGGCCGCCAAGCAGGCGGGCCGCGCCATACTGCCCCACGTGGCCCTGCCGCTGAACGATTTTGCCGCGGTTTGCAAAGCATTTGCGGATTTCGACGTTGTGCTGTTCTTTTACGAGGGTGGCGGCGCACCCCTGCGGGAGGTGCTGCACCCCGGGCAGTACAAGCGCGTTGCCATCGTGACCGGCAGCGAGGGCGGCTTCTCCGTCGAGGAGGCCGAGGCCGCAAAGGCCGCCGGCGCTGTGACCGTAGGGTTAGGCCCCCGGATTTTGCGCTGCGAGACCGCGCCGTTAGCCGCGTTGACGTCCGTCATGCTGCTGACCGGTAACCTAGAGTGACCGCAGCAAGCCATACTATGTAAAAAAGAACAGGAGCGTCACCGTGCGTGGTGATGCTCCTGTTTTTGTTGGTTGTATTGTAGGGACCGGGCATGCCCGGCCCGGGACGTATAAGGCAGGCGGGCGTTTGCGGGATGGCTTGTAGGGGCGGCATATATGCCGCCCGCGGCTTTCCTGGAACGGGTGCTGACGGGCAGGCTGCGGGCCGCACATGTGCGGCCCCTACGGCTCTATTGCCTTTTTACGGGCGTGGAGGGGTCAAGACCCCTCCCTACGGAATGTCGTTCACGGCCGGTTTGTAGGGAGCGGTCTTGACCGCTCCGGGGAGGTGTGTGGCTGGCGCACAGCCCACGGGAGGTTATACATAGCGGCAAACGAGCAGAGCCCGCGAAAAAAGGTGCCCCACGAAGTGGGGAGCTGGCCGAGCCCGCAAGGCCTGAGGGGCTCTGGCCCGTTCATGGCCATGAAAAACTCGCCCTCACTTCGCCTTCACATACGCCCCGAACGCATTCGGCACGGGGTAGACCTCTGCCAAATCCTCCGGCGCGGCCCAGACATACCCTTCGGGCAGAGCACAGGCGGGGGCGGTGCCCTTCCAGCCGCCAAGCTCCCAAATCTTGTGCGTAAATACGTGCTTTGCGGGGGGCAGGGGCTCGTCCAGCGCGGCCTGTACACCGATGCCCGCCAGCGCGGCGGTCAGCTCGTCCCGCGTCAGCGCTTTTTCCCACGCTGCGGGCTGCCACAATCCGGCCAGCAGTCCCCGTGCGGGGCGGCGCTGCAAAAGCAATCCCTGCTCACTTTCAATCAACGCCACCGTCACGGGCACCTTGCCCTTGGCCTTGGGCGCGGGCTTCACAGGCAGCTGGTCCGCCCGGCCAGCCGCATAGCCCCGGCACAAATCGGCCAGCGGGCATTCCTCACAGTGGGGCGTACCGGGGATGCAGACCAGCGCACCCAGCTCCATCAGGGCCTCGTTGTAGGGGCCGGGCGTGGCCTTGGGCATCTGGTCCAGCACCCGCACGGTAAAGGCTTTCTTCGTTGCCGGGGCCATGACGTCGGCGTCGTCGTTGTACAGCCGCGCAAAAACGCGCAGGACGTTGCCGTCCACCGCGGGGACGGGGATGCCAAACGCAATGCTGGCCACCGCGCCCGCCGTGTAGTCACCGATGCCCGGCAGACTGCGCAGGGCGTCGTAGTCGGCGGGCAGGTCGCCGCCGTACTGCTCGCAGACGATGCGGGCAGCCTTCTGCATATTGTTGACGCGGTTGTAGTAGCCCAGCCCCTGCCACAGCTTGCGCAGGGCGTCCGGCTCACAGGCCGCCAGCGCGGCGGGGTCCGGCAAAGCCGCGATAAAGCGTTCATAATAGGGGATGGCCGCTGCCACACGGGTCTGTTGGAGCATGATCTCGCTGACCCAGATATGGTACGCAGAAGGCTCCTGCCGGAAAGGCAGGAGCCTCTTGTTTGCGTCAAACCATTGCAGCAGCGGTGCGGCAATGGGCTGCATCAAAAACCACCGCAGGTACGGGGGAAGGGGATGACGTCGCGGATGTTGGGGATGCCGGTGACGTACATCAGCAGGCGCTCAAAGCCCAGACCGTAGCCCGCATGCTTGACGCTGCCGTAGCGGCGCAGGTCGAGATACCAGTCGTAGTCGGCGGTGTTCAGGCCCAGCTCCTTCATACGGGCCTCCAGCACGTCGAGGCGCTCCTCACGCTGAGAGCCGCCGATCAGCTCACCGATGCCGGGAACCAGCATATCGGCGGCGGCCACGGTCTTGCCGTCCTCGTTCTGGCGCATGTAGAATGCCTTGATTTCCTTCGGGTAGTCGGTGACGAACACGGGCTTCTTGAAGATCTGCTCGGTCAGGTAGCGCTCGTGCTCGGTCTGCAGGTCGGTGCCCCACTCGACTTTATACTGGAAGTTGTCGTTGTTCTTCTTCAGCAGCTCGATGGCGTCGGTGTAGGTCACGCGGGCAAAGTCGCTGGATGCGACCAGCTCGAGACGCTCGATCAGGCCCTTGTCAAAGAACTGGTTGAAGAAGGCCAGCTCGTCGGGGCAGTTGTCCAGCAGGTAGCGGATGACGTAGCGGGTCATGGCCTCGGCGGTCTCGAGATAGGTGTTCAGGTCGGCGAACGCCATCTCGGGCTCGATCATCCAGAACTCGGCGGCGTGGCGGGTGTCGTAGCTCTTCTCGGCGCGGAAGGTGGGGCCGAACGTGTAGACGTTGCCCAGCGCCATGGCCATGGCCTCGGCCTCCAGCTGGCCGGAAACGGTCAGGTTGACAGGACGCTTGAAGAAGTCCTTCGTGTAGTCAACGCCGCCCTCGTCGTTGCGGGGGATGTCGTTGAGGTCAAGGGTGGTCACTTGGAACATCTCACCGGCGCCCTCACAGTCAGAGCCGGTGAAAATCGGCGTATGCACGTAGGTAAAGCCGTGCTCATGGAAGAACTGGTGCAGGGCGAACGCCGCCTGGCCGCGCACGCGGAACGCAGCGTTGAAGGTGTTGGTACGGGGGCGCAGGTGGGTCATGGTGCGCAGATAGTCCATGCCCATCTTCTTTTTCTGCAGCGGATAGTCGCCGCCGCAGGGGCCGAGCACGGTGATTTCATCCGCATTGATCTCAAAGGGCTGCTTGGCGCCCGGGGTCACAACAACGCTGCCGGTGACCTCAAAGCTCGTGTACAGACCGCACTTGGCGATCTCGGCATAGTTGGCAAGCTTGTCGGCCTGAAAAACGATCTGGACGGGCTTATAGCAGCTGCCGTCGGACAGCGAGATAAAGCCGATATTTTTAGAATCGCGCACAGTCTTGGCCCAGCCGCAGACGGTGACCTTGGTGCCGTCTGCAGGGGTGGCCTTGTACAGCGATGCAAGTTCCGTTCTCTGCATGGATAGTCCACTCCTCTTTATATATGAATGTTCCTATTGTAACAGGTATTTTATAAAAAGTAAAGAGCCGATATTTGCAGAGTTGCAGGGTTGCAGGGGCCGGGCATGCCCGGCCCGGAGGTATCCAGCGGGCAGGCGTTTATGGGAAGGTGCAGGGCCGGACATGTCCGGCCCCTACCGCGCGGCGATGATGTTACGTTTGCGATGCCATGAAGGTCTGTGGGGCGTCGGGGACGCCGATTCCTACCGTAGGGGCGGATTCCATATCCGCCCGTGGGAGTGTGCGGCGGCGCAAGCTGCCCGGGAAGATGAATCCCGCCCCTGATTAAAATTGTAATAAGAGATTTACCCTCCCAGCACCCCGGCTAACGCCTCGGCGGCGTACTCTCCGGCGCGGAGGGCCTCGTCCAGCGTGTTTGCGTGGCCGCCGATCTCTATTAAAAGACTGCCTGTCGTTAAATCCTGATTGTAAAACCGATACCCGCACAGCACGGGGCGGGTCAGGCCCGGGTAGGCACTTTCCATAGCGGCCTCCCATTCGGCGGCAAAACGCAGATTGAGCCGCCAGTTAGGCAGGGCAATGCTGCTGCCGTTGCCGCACCCGGCAATGACCATGACCTGCGCCGTGCTCTCGCCGTCGATCTCGCACACGGGCTTGACCCGCGTGCCGTCGCTGTCCTCGATGGCATCGCGGTGGACGTCCAGCACGACCTTTATAGAAGGGTAGCGCTCCAGATACGCCTGCACGCCCGCGCGGCTGCGCTTATAGCTGTCGGTGTAGCCGGGCGCGTCGTAGAGCGTTTCGTCGTGCAGCGTGCGGATGCCCGCCGCGTTGAGCACCTGCGCCATTTTCTCTCCGACGGCGCACATATTCAGCGCCGTGCTTTTGCTGCGGGCCGTGTAGCCGGGGTCAAACACGGGGTCCGGCCAGGTCTGGTAGCTCTCGGTGGCATGGGTGTGCATGATGAGCACCTGCGGCAGGGCACTGTTCTTTTCAACGACAAACGGTAAATTTTGCGTCGTTACGGCGGCGCGCAGGTCAGCGTCGGTGTGCTCGGTGCTGTTTCGGATGCTGCCTGCGGCCAGTGCCACATAGCCGTCGCCGCTGCCCTGCCTGAGCGTCACGCTGCGGATGCGGCCCGCGTCGTCCAGCTCCGGCGCGGCGCTGGGGTATGACTTCTCGGATCCCCACTACGCGGCCTCCAAGGCGGGCATGATCGGCCTGGCGAAGGAATTGTCCCAGGAGCTGGCAGCTGGTTGAATGAAAGATAAAAAGAAATGAAAGAAAAAAGACATTGAAAGAATTTCCACAAGGGGAAGTGATTCCAGTGTCTTTTTTATCGTGTATGGTGCAATGGGTTGAAATTTTTGTTGTTTAGCCTGTTTTTGAGTGTGGCGGTACAGCGGAAGTGCTGCCTATTTCTTCTTCTTCGGATTCACCGGCGTCTCCTGCCGGAGCTGTTCCGCCAGGATTTCAATCATCTGTTTTTTCAGATAGACATCAAACGCCAGCTCACTGATAAAGGCGAACAGCTGTAAATACTCGCGGTCTTCACAGTCATAGTCCTTGAATGTCTGGCTGGCGGCGTCAAATTTTGCCATGACGTCTTCCTGCAAGCGCTTGCGCTGCCCTTTTTCCAGCGAAAAGATTTCGTTGTAAAGCTCTTCTAATTCCGGGCTGGAACCATGGGAAAAGTGGTGCTCGCTGATGGGCGAGAAGAGCTGCTCAATATCCCGAAAGGATATCACATTTTTAAAATAATAAATCAGAATCAGCATCAGCAGATGATTCTTGGAGTAGCGTTTTTTGACGGGCGGCGGCAGCAGGTTATTTTTGGCATAGTTATTGATCATGGTTTTGGTCAGGATCTTATCCTCGCCCAGCCATTTGGAAGTGTTCAGGTGGCTGTCCATGAAGGTCGTGACCTGATCCATATATAAATCAATACCGGGAATCTCCGACGGATGCACCCGGGTCAGACTATCAACATAAGCCAGCAGATCCTGCAGGCGTTCTTCGTTCGATTTCATGTATGTACCTCGCTGCGTTGAAATTCGAAAGCTGCGAAACAGGGAGGCGATTTTGGCGCTTCCGCTGTCATGAACTCTCTATGTGATATTATATAGTTTTGAAAACCAGATAGCAAGGAGAAATTTAAAATCAATGAAAATTCCGTGACATCCAAGAGAAAATAGATTATACTAGAGCGTATTCGAACATACTTTTTGTCATTAAAAATAGATTATATAAGAGGATAGAAGGGAACGAAACATATATGAGCAAATACGACACACTTAACCCGATGCAGCGGGAGGCGGTTTTTCACACGGAGGGACCACTCCTGGTTCTGGCAGGCGCCGGTTCAGGAAAGACGCGCGTCCTGACACACCGGATTGCGTATTTAATCGAGGAAAAACGGGTGGCGCCGTGGAATATCATGGCGATCACATTTACGTGTGGATAAGATTGTGGGGGAAGGCGCGGAGGCGATCTGGGTCAGCACGTTCCATTCGAGCTGCGTTCGGATTCTGCGCCGGTTTATCGACCGTCTGGGATATGACTCGAATTTTACTATCTATGACGGCGACGACCAGAAAACGCTGATGAAGCAGGTGCTCAAGAAAATGCAGGCGGATCCGAAGCAGTTTAAGGAGCGGGCGGTGCTGTCAC
>ERZ772969.1002-NODE-1002-length-23974-cov-4.311426_pt1 | contig 23974 bp, 24 predicted proteins | sample MGYA00511676_ERZ772969 | MGnify/ENA primary metagenome ERZ772969 (study PRJEB29015, sample SAMEA2737651) | human gut metagenome | biome: human gut; feature: human-associated habitat; material: faeces | place: China | collected 2012 ... | reverse complement strand
CAATAAATAAAAAAGAGCGGAACTATGGGATTCATAGAGTTTCCGAGACCGCTCATGGAAAAATATGAGGGGCAGCCGCGCAATAGTTTGATTCTTTTTGACAGGTTTGGGAAAAGAGTTCTGACTTACGCAAAGGTACATACCTGTGATTTCGGAGAAGAAAAAAATTTGACGCCCGGTGAGGAGTTTGTGACGGCTGCGCTTGATACGGCAAAGGGTGAGGTAAAGGTGGGAGCGATGATCTGCTATGACAGGGAGTTTCCTGAGAGTGCAAGGATCCTGATGCTTCAGGGCGCAGAACTGATCCTTGTGCCAAATGCCTGTCCGATGGAGCTTAACAGGCTCTCCCAGCTTCGCGCGCGAGCCTTTGAAAATATGGTGGCAGTTGCGACCTGCAATTATCCGGCTGCCGTACCTGACTGCAACGGATGCTCAAGTGTTTTTGACGGTGTGGCGTATCTGCCGGAGCTGGAGGGCTCAAGAGATATGTGTATTTTGCAGGCGGGGGAGGCTGAGGGGATTTATATGGCGCGATTGGATCTTCTGATGCTCCGTGATTACCGCGCGTCGGAGGTGCATGGAAATGCCTACCGACGCGCTGCAAAATATAAGCTTTTGACAAAGCAGCAGATTAAGGAGCCGTTCATCCGGGAAGATTACCGCGGATAGCAGAACGGCATTTTCCATTAGTTTTCGACTGCTTGTTTTTTTACCTGCGCCAGCGCCTTTGCAACCGGCGGAATCGAGATAATGATCAGTGTGACAACAGCCTCAGGAACGAGATACGATGCCTGATAACCAGCAGAGTAAACGAGCGGATGCATTCCCTCCGGCGCATAGGAGGCGAAGAAGATAACGCCGGATGCGGTAGAGAAAAGAAAACGTCCGAGAACACCGACTATGTAACCGATCTGAAGTCCGTATTTTTTATTGTGAAAAAATCCGGCAAGTCCGAGCGCACCAAAGGCGAGCGGGTAATCGAGCAGCATCTGCGGCAGTGTGTAGAAGATCGGTTCTGTTACAAACTGTACGAGACCATAAGCGACAGCTGTCATGATGCCGACATAAGGACCGTACCAGTAAGCGATCAGCACGATAAACAGCATGGATAAAAGTGTCACCGAGCCGCCCATAGGCATTTCAAACAGCTTGATCATGGAGCAGACAACGGCAAGTGCGATAGCCGCGGCAGAATAGACGAGCTGTTTGGTGGTCAGCGTCTTTTTTTTGCTGGAATTGCGCTGGCGCCAAATTGCAGCCCCGATGATGAGAGCTGCGATAACGATCACAAGGATCGCAATACCGATGGGAGTGACATGGACGGAGCCGTCTCCCCATGCCCCTTCCGGTGTAGCAAAAAAGTTGTTCATAAAAAAATCCTCCGTATAGGTGAATACGCACCGACAGGGGGATTTACTTGTAAAAAGTGAAAAAGCTTCCTTACGCCGGTATTATCCGGTTCAAGTAATAAGGGTCGATGGGAATCCATCTCTCAGCAAAAGCCCCCCTAGCGTTGTGATATTCAATTTTCTTTTGACGGAACTAACTATAGCAACTTGGTGTGGGAATGTCAAGTGCAAAAATGTTTTGCCTGCGCAAGCAATTATGCTATAATGGATAAGCGAATCTTAGGGAAGGCTTTAGAAACAGAGGTAAGAGTATGACGGCAGATGAAACATTAAACGAATTGCTGGTAAAATTATTTAAGGATATTATGGAAATAGAGGGGCGATGTCTTGTGTGCGAGGAATTCGGCGGCATCACCTATAACGATTTTCATGTGATCGAGGCAATCGGGATCAAGGAGCCGAAAAATATGACGGACATTGCCAGACTGCTTGGCGTGACGACTGGGACGCTCACGAAGGCAGTTGTGGGGCTTGTTGATAAGGGTTATGTATGCAGGGAGAGAAGCAAACATGACAGACGCGTGATATGGGTTTCGCTGACGGAAAGAGGCAGAAAGGCATATGCGCACCACGAAGGCTTCCACCGCAAGATGATCTCGGAGGCGAAGGGACAGCTGAATGAACAGGAGACAACGATTTTGATCTACAGCCTGGCAAAGCTGATCGATTATTTTCGTGACGAATATAAAGAGGGAGAGAAAGAGAGGGAGACAAGATAATGGGACGAGGAATCATGGGTAAGAATCACTGGGCATTGTTTTTGCTGCTATTGGCGGGGATCGTGCTGGGAGGCTTCATCGGAAATCTGGCTGCCGGGGTGCCGGGCTTTGGCTGGCTTAACTATGGGCAGAGCTTTGGACTGACAAGCCCGATCGTGCTGGACCTCGGGATCATGGTGCTCACATTTGCGCTGTCTATCAAGATCACAATCGCAAGCATCATCGGGGTGCTGCTTGCAATCATTATCTACCGATTGATCTAACACCGTCAGATTTCACAGAAAAGTCCGGCACAACAGTGTGTACTTTAACAATTTAATGAATGAAAGAAAAGAGCCTTGCGCTTCGGAAAAAAGTATACTAAAATAACGTTACAAATGTTGTGCTGGAGACAAAGGCTGCGGCACTGCACTGGAGACTATAAATTTTAGAAGGAGAATGTGCAGGATGGGATACGTTGATGAAGTTTTAGCGAAGGTAAAAGAAAAGAATGCTTCCGAGCCTGAATTTTTGCAGGCAGCAGAGGAGGTGCTGGAGTCTTTAAGACCGGTGATCGACGCCAACGAGGCAGTATACAGAAAAGAGGCGTTGTTAGAACGTCTGGTGGAGCCGGACAGACAATTTAAGTTCCGTGTTCCGTGGGTGGACGATCAGGGACAGGTGCAGGTCAATATCGGTTACCGTGTACAGTACAACAATGCGATCGGACCATACAAAGGAGGTCTGCGTCTGCATCCGTCGGTAAATACAGGTATTATCAAATTTTTAGGCTTTGAGCAGATTTTTAAAAATTCTCTGACCGGACTTCCGATTGGCGGTGGTAAGGGTGGCGCTGACTTTGACCCGAAGGGCAAATCGGACCGAGAGGTTATGGCATTTTGCCAGAGCTTTATGACTGAGCTGTGCAAATATATCGGCGCGGACGTCGATGTGCCTGCCGGAGATATTGGAACAGGTGCAAGAGAGATCGGATATATGTACGGACAGTATAAGAGAATCCGCGGTGTGAACGAGGGTGTTCTGACCGGAAAGGGCTTAAGCTACGGCGGATCGCTGGCGCGTACCGAGGCAACGGGATACGGTCTTTTGTATATTACGCAGGAGCTGATGAAGTGTCATGGGGAGTCCATGGAGGGCAAGACGGTCGTGGTATCAGGCGCCGGAAACGTTGCAATCTATGCGATCGAGAAGGCACAGCAGATGGGGGCAAGGGTTGTGACATGCTCCGATTCCACCGGATGGATCTATGATCCGCAGGGAATTGATGTTGCCCTGCTTAAAGAAATCAAGGAAGTGAAGCGTGCGCGTCTAACCGAGTACGCGGCTGTGAGAAATGGAGCGGAGTATCATGAGGGACGCGGTGTATGGAGCGTGAAATGCGACATTGCGCTTCCGTGTGCAACACAAAACGAGCTGCTCATCGACGATGCGAAGCAGCTTGTGGAAAACGGTGTAAAGGCTGTCTGCGAGGGTGCAAATATGCCGACTTCTTTGGACGCCACAAAGTATCTGCAGGAGAGCGGCGTGTGGTTTATCTGCGGCAAGGCTTCCAATGCGGGCGGCGTGGCAACATCGGCGCTGGAGATGACACAGAACAGCGAGCGTTTAAGCTGGACCTTTGAGGAGGTTGACGAAAAGCTGCAGCAGATTATGATCAATATCTATCACAATATCGACGAGGCGGCAAAGCGCTACGGTATGGAAGGCAACTATGTGGCAGGAGCGAATATTGCGGGCTTTGAGAAGGTTGCGAATGCGATGCTGGCACAGGGTGTCTGCTGATTACAGAGATAGGAATAAAAAGCAAAAATAAATAAGTCACTCTTGTCTTAGTCGGACGAGTGACTTATTTTTGTCATACTATGAGGCTAACCACTTTGTGGGCGGTTGCTCTCTTTATGTTTATTATAGTATATGGCTGTTAAAGTTTCAACAAAAAATTTGCAAGCTATTGAGAAGTTCCATAAACCATGTGTTTATGGAGCTTTTTCTTAAAAAACTATGTGGTTGGTGGAAGGTACAGTAATATAAAAACAAGACAAGTGTAGGATTATTTAAACCGGAAAAATATGTTATGCTCTCTGAAAGAGAGTGATCGTGTACAGAGTGGTAGCCTCCCAGACTTATGCAAGAGGGGAGGTGGTGCGTATGGAAATGTTTTCATTTCAGGATTTGATTCTGTTTGCAACATTTTTAATCACACTGCTTGCCTACATAGATAGGAATAACAAGCAAAAATAAAAAAGCCACTCCTGTCTTGGCCGACGAGTGACTTTTTTAGTAACTCAATTTGAGGCTAACCACTTTGTGGGCGGTTGCTTTCTTTATGTTTATTATAGTATATGGCTGTCAAAGTTTCAACAGGAAATTTTGCAAGTTGTTTAGAAGGGGGGCATCACTTAATCATCTAATTAGATGATTTTGCGACACTCCCTTTTTCTTCAAAAAAATTATGCGGTCAGTGGAAGATACAAGCTTGAAAAAACAGGGATGACGTGATATTCTTATTTCGTTAAAAAAGAATTGACAGCAAATTAGAAAGAGGCGGGTGCACATGGATAAAATTGGATTTGACAATGACCTGTATATGAAGAAGCAGAAGGAGCATATCCTAGAGAGGATCGAGCAGGCGAAGGGCAAGCTCTATCTGGAGTTTGGCGGCAAGCTGTTTGACGACTATCATGCGGCAAGAGTTCTGCCGGGATTCGACGTGAATGCGAAGATCAAGCTGCTCTATGAGCTGCGCGAGACGGCGGAGATTATTTTTACGATTTCTGCGGGCGATATTGAAAAGACAAAAATGCGCGCGGATCTTGGTATCACCTATGACATGGACGTGCTGCGCCTCATTGATAATATTACGCATCTTGGCATTGAGGTCAACAGCGTTGTCATCACCCGCTATACCGGACAGCCTGCGGCGGATGCGTTTATGTCCAAGCTTACGATGCGCGGCGTGAAGAATTATGTGCACAGACCGATCAAGGGCTATCCGACAGAGATTGATTATATCTGCAGCGAGGAAGGGTTTGGCGCGAATCCGTATGTCGAGACGACAAAGCCTCTGGTAGTCGTGACGGCGCCGGGACCGGGCAGCGGCAAGCTTGCCACCTGCCTGTCACAGGTCTATCATGAGACGATCCGCGGAAATGCGGCGGGTTATGCTAAGTTTGAGACGTTCCCGATCTGGAATCTGGCGCTAAAGCATCCGGTCAATCTTGCTTATGAGGCGGCGACCGCGGACTTAAACGACGTCAACATGATCGACCCGTTCCATCTGGAGGCATACGGTGAGACGACAGTCAACTATAACCGTGACGTGGAGGCGTTTCCGATCGTGGAGAGCACGCTTGCAAGCATTAGCGGCGGAGCATTTGATTATAAGAGCCCGACCGACATGGGTGTGAATATGGCGGGCTATGCGATTTTTGACGACGAGGCAGTAAGCGCGGCGAGCTGTCAGGAGATCATCCGGCGTTTCTTTGCGGCAAAATGTGCACACCGGCAGGGAAAGGGAGAGCAGGAGGCGGTGGAGAAGATCAAGCTGATCATGCGTCAGCTCAATATCACGCCGGATATTCGCGATGTGGTGAAGGCGGCGCTTGACAAATCTGCGGCGAGCGACATGCCTGCGGCGGCGATTGAGCTTCCGGATGGAAGGATCGTCACCGGAAAGTCGAGCGAGCTGATGACGGCAAGCTCCTCTGTGGTCTTAAATGCGATCAAGGAGCTGACAAATATCGACGATGATCTGACGCTGTTAAGCCCTGTGATTTTAAAGCCGATCGTAGAGCTTAAGACGAAGATTTTAAATAACCACAGCACGCTTTTAAATCTGGAGGATGTGCTGACCGCGCTGTCTATTTCGGGAGCGACAAACACTTTGACCGCGCGTGCCATGCGTGCTCTACAGCAGCTGCGCGACTGTGAGTTTCACTCAACGCAGATGCTTTTGGCGGGGGATGAGGACACGCTGCGCAAGCTTGGGCTGCGCATGACCTGCGAGCCAATCTATCCGAGTAAGGAACTGTATTTTTAAAGGGGAGAGCGCATGAATTTTTTGGAAGAACGCATCAAAAGGGACGGCATTGTCAAAGAAGGCAATGTCTTAAAGGTTGATTCCTTTTTAAATCATCAGATGGATATTGCTCTTTTTAACGAGATCGGAAAGGAATTTCAGCGGCGGTTTGCAGGAAAGCCGATCAATCAGATTTTGACGATCGAGGCGTCCGGTATCGGAATTGCCTGTATTGTCGCGCAATATTTTCAGGTGCCGGTCGTATTTGCCAAGAAATCCAAGAGCATCAACATTGAGGGAGAAATGTATGTGGCAGAGGTGGAGTCCTTTACACACCACTGCACAAATCAGGTCATTGTCTCCAAGAAGTTTCTGAATCAGGATTCTCATGTTTTGATCATTGATGATTTTCTCGCAAACGGCTGTGCCCTTCAGGGACTGATACAGATCGTGCAGTCTGCGGGAGGCACGGTGGAGGGCATTGGAATTGCGGTGGAGAAAGGCTTCCAGTCCGGCGGACGTATGATCAGAAATCTTGGCTACCATCTGGAGTCGCTTGCCATTGTCGAGCGCATGGACGCGGCAACAGGTGAGATACATTTTCGCGCCTGACAGACGGGCGGTAGGTCAAAGATAGAGCTCCATATCATCGGAGGACAGATGAAAATGACTTTTGTCTGCGCGAAGAATCCCCTCTTTTTGCATTTTACTAAGTTCATTTGAGAGAGCGCTGCGGTCTACGTTGAGATAGTCGGCAAGCTGCTGTCTGTTAAATGGAATGACAAAATCGCGGCTGCCCTGCCGGATTGCCTGATAAGAAAGGTATGACAGCAGGCGGCCGCGAATTGTTTTTGACGCGGTGTGCAGACTGCGGCGCGACAAATGAAGATTTTTCTGAGCAGAGATACGGAGCAGATTTTCAATCAGCTTGTGGTGATAGGTACAGGCGTGGTGGCAGACTGCCAGCAGACGCTGCACATTTAAAAATAAAATTTCCGTTGTCTCACAGGCAACGACCTGAAACATCAGGGGTTCATCCGGGATGCTTGCGTATGCTTCTGCAAACACTTCTCCGGGAGAGACAATATCGAGTACATTTTTATTTCCCCAGAAATCATCATTTTCAATAAAAACGCTGCCGGAGAGAACGATGCCGAGGGAGTGTATCACAGTTCCCGCATGATAGACAACATCATTTTTGGCGTAGCTTTTTTGCACTGCCTGCACACAGTCAAGTATCGCTGTAATCTCGTCTTCGGAAATACCCTGAAATAATCCGGTCCGTGTTAAAAAAGAAGTATCCATAAAAACCTCGCACGTTGTAAAAACAACATATTTGATGCAAAAATCATAATATACTGAAATCGAAAAGTCAAGACGACAGAATACAGGAGGAACGAGGATATGATTCGCAGAATTATTCAGATTGATGAGGAAAAGTGCAACGGATGCGGACTTTGTGCCGAGGCTTGTCATGAGGGGGCGATCGGAATGGTGGATGGGAAGGCAAAGCTCTTGCGGGATGACTATTGCGACGGCTTGGGAGACTGCCTGCCGGCTTGTCCGGTTGACGCGATTTCCTTTGTGGAGCGTGAGGCGGCAGCCTACGATGAGGCGGCGGTTCTTGCAAAAAAGAAGGAAAAGCAGCAGGCGGCGACGTGCGGCTGTCCGGGCGCACAGGCACGGGCGATTGTGCGGGAGAGCGTGCAGGAGGAGAAACAAACAGCTGTATCGTCGCAGCTGCGCCAGTGGCCGGTGCAGATGAAATTAGCGCCGATTCACGCGCCATATTTTGACGGGGCAAATCTGTTGATCGCTGCAGACTGCGCCGCTTATGCATACGGCAATTTCCATAATGAATTTATGAGAAATCATGTGACGCTGATCGGTTGTCCGAAGCTGGATGAAGGGGATTATGCCGAGAAGCTTACGCAGCTGATCGCCAGAAACGAAGTAAAGAGCGTGACGGTTGTGCGCATGGAGGTGCCGTGCTGCGGAGGGATCGAGAATGCTGTGAAAAACGCGCTGCGTGCAAGTGGAAAGATGATTCCGTGGCGTGTTGTGACACTGTCGACAGATGGGCGCATATTAGAATAAATCCGCATCAGCGGCGGCTTTCAGCAGCGAAGCTCTTTGGCGTTACGCCATATTTTTTCTTAAATTCCCGATAAAAATACGAGAGGTTGCGAAAGCCTGCCGTCAGGGAGATCTCCAGTGCAGAGAGTCCTCCCTGTGCGAGCAGCTTTGCAGCCTTTTCCAGTCTTAAGTTCTTGATATATTCCAGACAGGAGATTCCCATATATTTCTTAAAAAAGCGCATAAAATAGTACTCGCTGAAATAGCAGAGCGCCGCGAGCTGTGCAATAGAAAGCTCCTCGGTATAATGCTGTGCGATATATTCGAGCGCGGCTTTCAGCTTGGCGGCATGCTCCGCATTGAACGCAGTCTGTGCGGAAGCGTTGTGGCAGTAAGGGATGATCTGCGCGAGCAGCCTTAGAAAATCAGCCTTCATAAGCAGCTCATAGCCCACGGGTGTTGTCTCATAGCACAGGTTTAAGTCTGAGAACGTCTCGCATAGCTGCTGATAGACTGGGTGCTTTTGGGAAAAGAGCACCGGAGGAAGCAGGGAGAGCGATGAAAGCGGGGTCAGATAGCGGACGGCACAGACATCTGCGGCGTGTATGCCGAGAAAATCCATATGAAATACATAGGTTTCCGTGCGCAGATACCCGCCGTACGGGACATGGATCGCATGGAGCACGGTTGGCGGCAGAAAAATAAAATCTCCGGCAGCCACCTCGTAGGTCTGAAGCTGTACCTGATAGACGCCGCTGCCCTCCGTCACAAGGGTAAATTCCGCCTCGTCATGCCAATGCGCAAAGACGGTCGGATGGGAGTTGTCCAGGATCGTCAGATATTTTTTTAAAGGAAACATCTGCTCGCCGTGTCGGGCATTTTCTTTTTGCGCGGGCGTACGCTGCGTGGCTATTGGCATGATTTTCTCCTATCGTTTTTTGAAAAAGCAGTATTGTGCAATAAATAGAAATAATACTGCAAGAAAAATTAAAAAAATAAGATATAATAACAGTATCATACAAAAAGAAGGACGTAAAGCAAAAAAGGAGAAATACAATGGAAAAAAAGTGGTGGCATGATAAGGTGGCATATCAGATTTATCCGAAAAGCTTTTTGGATACGAATGGAGACGGTATCGGCGATTTGCGGGGGATTATTTCCAAGCTGGACTATTTAAAGGCGCTTGGTATTGATATAATCTGGCTTTCTCCAATTTATCAATCTCCGTTCGTGGATCAGGGATATGATATTTCAGATTACTATAAGATTGCGGAAGAATTTGGTACGATGGAGGAGTTTGACGAGCTTTTGGCGGAGGCAAAAAAGCGGGAGCTGTACATTGTGATGGATTTAGTCATCAATCACTGCTCCGACCGCCATGAGTGGTTTCAGAAGGCGCTGAAAAATCCGCAGGGAGAATATGCCGATTATTTCTACTTTAGAAAAGGTAAGGACGGTAAGACGCCGAGCAACTATCGCTCGTATTTTGGGGGAAGTACCTGGGAGCCGGTACCGGAAACGGACGAGTATTATCTGCATCTGTTTGCAAAGGAGCAGCCCGATTTAAACTGGGAAAATGAAAAGGTGCGCAAAGCGATCTATGATATGGTGAATTGGTGGCTCGCAAAGGGTGTCAGTGGCTTTCGGATCGACGCGATCATCAACATCAAAAAGAATTTGGAGTTCCCCTCGTTTCCGCCGGACGGAGCGGACGGACTGGCGAGCTGCGTCAAGATGGTGGAATCCGCCGAGGGAGTCGGTGTGTTGTTGGAGGAATTAAAACACGAGACGTTTGAAAAGTGGGATGCTTTTACTGTCGGAGAGGTCTTTAACATGAAGGAGGATGAGCTGAGAGAATTTATCGGAGAGGACGGTCATTTCTCGACGATGTTTGACTTTTCCGCGCATGAGCTGACAAGGAGTGAGCAGGGCTGGTATCAAAACCCGCCGCTCGTATTTTTGGAGTGGCGAAAGACTGTCTTTGCATCGCAGCAAAAGCTGCAGGGGGTCGGGTTTTTAGCAAATATTATTGAGAATCACGACGAGCCGCGCGGAGCAAGTCATTATCTTCCCGCACATGCACAAAATGAGATGGGAAAGAAAATGCTTGCAACGACCTCCCTATTGCTGCGCGGGATCCCGTTTCTTTATCAGGGGCAGGAGATTGGGATGACAAACTGCCGCCGCAACAGCATTGAGGAATATGATGATATTAATACGATAGACCAGTATCAGGTGGCGCTTGCCGCCGGATGCAGTAAGGAGGAGGCTCTGCGCTGCTGCTATGAGAACAGCAGGGATAACGGGCGTACGCCGATGCACTGGAGCGCGGAGGCAAACGCAGGCTTTTCGGCGGGAACTCCGTGGCTTGCCCTAAACCCGAATTATACGGAAATCAATGTTGCGGCGCAGGAGGAACGTGAGGATTCTGTTTTAAATTATTATAAAAAGCTGATTGCGCTGCGCAAAAATCCAAAATACAAAGAAATATTTACCTATGGAAGCTTTGTGCCAATTTATGAGGAGTATGCGGATATTTTTGCGTTTGCGCGGGCGTCGGATGACGGGGAAGGGACGATCTGTGTGGCGGCAAATTATGGGACGGAGTGTGTGACACTTGATATCAAACAGAGCAGGACGCGGGGAGAGGTGCTGCTTTCCAATACAAAACGGGAGAATGAGTGGCGGAAGGAGATGGCCTCACAGGGAACCGTGACGCTCAAAAGCTGTGAAGTAATCGTTTTTTGCTGATAAAATATTGCGTTGGGTAGTGTTTTTTTAAAGGAGGGTATGATATACTGTAACATATGTTTGTCCTGCATCGGCAGAGGCGGTAAGGGAAAGGATGTGTTATATGATGGATGATAAGATCACAATGGAAATTACCAACGATAAATTGGAGGAAGCGATCGGCGCTTATGTGAGGGAGCGGACACAGGAGAAGCTGGTTGCAGTATTAAATCTGCTGCGGCCGACGAAGCTTTTGGTACCGGCGATGCTAAAGGAGCAGAATCAGCCGACGCCGTGTCTGCTTAAGAGCAATAACGGAGATCAGTTTCTGGCAGTATACACCTCAAAGGCACAGATACCGGAGGAGCCGAAAAGCCAGGCGATTCTTTCCATGCCGTTTCAGGCGTGCAACGGTATCATCGTAAAGCCTGAATTACAGCTTACGGGAATGGTGATCAATCCGTTTTCGGACAATCTGATCTTAAAGCGGGAGCTTATTGAGAAGCTGCATGAGGCGGATATGAATGCGGCGCAGATGAAGCAGATCAAAATGACGCCGGAGCAGTTTCGGGCGTTTGTGAAAAAACAGACGGAGTTTTATGTATTTCCCAAACGGCTGCACACGGAGGGGGAGAGCTTTGTACAAAGTCTCTGCGAGGAAAAAGAGGCGTTTGTCAACCGGATATTTGCAGAGGCATATAAGGAAGAAAAGCTGTACCCATATACGGAGGAGGACTATTCCGTGATGGCGCTTGAGATTGCGGAGGATTTGACGCTGATCCGTGTGGATCTGCCGGAGAGGGAGCTGGCAGCCGGACTTTGCAGCCGTGTTTACGTTACCTTTGATCCGATTGCGAAAAAGGCGGGATATTATACGATTGAGCTGACGAAGGAACGAAACGTGCATCAGCTGGCAGAGGTACTGCCGGACGGAAAGCGTGTCGAATTGGGGGAAGCGCCGGTGGAGGGCGCGGAGCTCCAAAAAATCATTGACCTTGCGCGGATGGGGAAGGCAGAGGTTACAAGCTGACGGGAAAGGAAAGGCAAAATGGGATTATGATGGATATGATAAAGAGGATGAAGGCAGATATGTTTGTTTCTGCTGCGCTTTGTATCGTGCTTGGAGTGGTGCTTCTGATCTGGCCGGCGCAGACGATCGACCTTTTTTGCAGAATACTGGCGTCGGGACTGATCATCATCGGCATCGTCAATCTTGTCTCTTATTTTGTGAACAGGGAACTGCATCCCTTTGGCGCAGTGCTCGGCACGATCGTGACGCTGATCGGGATATGGATATTTGTGCGTCCGGAGAGCGTTGTGAGTCTGGTTCCCATCGTGATCGGCGTGCTGCTCTGCATACACGGTATTCAGGATATGCGTCTTGCGTTTGAGACACGGCAAAACGGTTATGAGCGGTGGTGGAGTATGCTGGTGATCGCGCTTATCAGTCTGATCTTTGGACTGCTGTGTATCAGCAATGCGTTTGGAATCGTGACCCTTGCGCTGCAGTTTATCGGTGTTGCCCTGATCTATGACGGACTGACGGACATCTGGATTGCAAGCAGAGCTATCCGGGCGGTGAGGGATAAGGAACGGCAGGAGGAAGTGCTGGAAGCAGAGTACCGCGAGGTGGATGCGGAAAAGGACGATTGGGGCTAGCGGAAGCAGGCAGACGAAGACTTGAAAAAGAATGGCATATCTGCCGCTTAGGGATGGTAAGATGAGACGAGAAGAATTTAAAATGGAGCGGACCGGACTGCTTGCAGTGGGAGATGTTTTGCCGATCACAGAGGGGAAGCTGCCGAATTCCTATTATTATACGCTTGGAAAGGCATATGCAATGTCGGCGAATTATGCCGTCGGCGAGCGAATCGTATCGGGCGAGGGCACGGTGGTGGAGGTGCGTGAAACGCCAAAGGGCTATTTTGTGACGGTAGAGTTTGACGAGTAGCCCTGCATGCAGACACAAAATTGAGGCGGACAGCCGGGTCTATGAAAGGGAACTATGACGGGACAGGGGAGAGAGGCAGTCGATGCGCTTTTGGCAGAGAGCTTTAAGGAGCTGGCGTTAAGACAGCCGATTGAGAAAATCACGATCAAGGAGATCACGGATAAGGCGGGATTGATACGCCCGACATTTTATAATCATTTTCAGGATAAATATGAGCTGCTCGAGTGGATCATCATGACGGAACTGCTAAAACCGATGGAGCCTCTGCTGCAGAATGGTATGGTGGATGAAGCGCTTTTGCTTTTATTTACAAAAATAGAACGGGAGCGGGATTTTTATACCAGGGCGTGCAGGCTGGAAGGGCAAAATTCCTTTGAGAGCATAGCAAAGGGCTGTGTGGAGCGCGTGCTGCTGCGGATCATTCAGGAGACGCCAAACGGCAAGCTGCCGAAATATGTCTGGCTTACGCCGGAGCTGATCGCGGAATACTATGCACAGTCGATGTGCTATGTGCTGATCCGGTGGATCGAGTCCGGTATGACGATCACCGGCAGGGAGCTCATTGACGTCTATAATTATATGATGAAGCATTCGATGGACGAGGTGCTAAAGGAGCTGTCCGGCTAACTGTTTGGCGAGTGCTTGCAGATACAATTTCAAAGCTTTGTCGCGGAAGGTATACATTTTTTGGTATTTGTATAGGGAAGCGATACAGACGGAAAAGATTGAATATTTCATATTCAGTCTTTTTTTTATACAATGCGGGCATGGAAAAAGAAAGCGGGCAGAAAACGGCGGCGCTTTGGAATGGAGGTAAACATGATCAAGTTTGGAAAAGGAGTGGTAAAGCTTAGAATACCGATTCTGATTTTGAGTATTCTTCTGCTGATCCCGGCAGGGCTTGGGTATTTGAATACAAGAGTGAATTATGACATTCTCACATACCTTCCCGAAGATATTGAGACGATGAAGGGGCAGGATATTCTGCTGAAGGAATTTGGAACAGGCGCGTTTTCTTTCTGTGTGGTAGAGGGCATGGAGGCGAAGGAGATTGCCGCTATGCGGGAGGAGATCGCAGAGGTTCCCCATGTGAAGGATGTGATCTGGTATGATTCCTTTGCAGACATCAGCATTCCGATGGAGCTGCTTCCTGATGAGCTGTATGAGTTTTTCAACAATCAGGAGACGGACAGCACGCTGCTAGCGGTGCTCTACGATACCTCGATGTCGGCGGATGAGACGATGGATGCGATCGAAGAAATCCGTGCCGTTGTAAAAGGGGATTGCTATATCAGCGGAATGTCGGCGGTCGTGACAGATACGAAGAATCTTTCCAATCAGGAGACGCCGGTGTATGTGTTGATTGCCGTCATACTTGCGGTCATTGTGCTGTCTCTGACGATGGATTCGGCGATCGCTCCTCTTTTCTTTTTATTAAGCATCGGCATGGCAATTATTTATAATCTGGGGACGAATGTATTACAGGGGGAAATTTCCTATGTCACGCAGGCGCTTGCGGCGGTGCTCCAGCTTGGCGTTACCATGGATTACTCTATTTTCCTATGGCACAGCTATGAAGAACAGCAGACGCGCTTTTCGGGTGATAAAAAACGGGCGATGGCACACGCGATTTCCAATACGGTCACATCGGTCGTTGGAAGCTCGATCACGACGGTGGCAGGCTTTATCGCACTTTGCTTTATGAGCTTTACGCTGGGTATGGACCTTGGAATCGTCATGGCGAAGGGCGTGATTTTCGGCGTGCTCTGCTGTGTCACGGTACTTCCGTCAATGCTTTTAATTTTCGATAAGGCAATCGAGAAAACAAAGCATCGCCCGATCATGCCGGATCTCGGTGTGATTTCCGGCTGGATCGTCAGACATTATAAAGTATTTTTGGTACTGTTTCTTGTCATCTTGGGACCGGCGGTCTATGGCTATAACCACACACAGGTATATTATGATCTGGCAGGCACGCTCCCAAAGAGCCTTGAGAGTATTATGGCAAATGACAAGCTCGATGAGAATTTCGATATGGGAGCAACCCATATGATTCTTGCGGACAGCAGCCTTCCGGCAAAAGAAGCGAAGGCAATGCTCTATGAAATCGAACAGGTGGATGGCGTCAAAATGGCGCTGGGCTTTGATTCGCTCGTAGGACCGAGCGTGCCCAGAGAAATGATTCCCGATGATGTGCGTGAATTACTGATCAGCGGAAATTATCAGCTTATGCTGGTGGGATCGGAGTATGCGGTGGCGTCTGACGAGGTCAATGCACAGTGTGAGCAGATCAATACGATTATCAAAAAATACGACAGCTCGGCAATGCTGATCGGGGAAGCGCCGTGTACGAAGGATCTGATAGAGATTACAGACGAGGACTTTAAGCGTGTGAGCGCTGTCTCGATCGGAGCGATTTTCCTGATAATCGCACTTGTATTTCAGTCGGTTTCGCTTCCGGTCATTTTAGTATCCGTCATTGAATTTGCAATTTTTATCAATATGGGCATTCCGGCATACACAAAGACAACGCTGCCATTTATTGCCTCTATCGTCATCGGAACGATACAGCTTGGCGCAACTGTAGATTATGCGATTTTAATGACGAATAAATATAAAAAGGAACGCTCCCAGGGGGCAAAGAAGGAGGATGCGGTGACAGCCGCGCTGCGCAGCTCGATGCAGTCAGTGATCGTGAGTGCGCTAAGCTTTTTTGCCGCAACGTTCGGTGTCGGACTTTATTCAAATATTGATATGATCAGCTCGCTCTGTTCGCTTATGGCACGCGGCGCGATCATCAGCATGATCGTTGTTATCTTTATTCTGCCGTCAGCGTTTATGATTTTTGACCGTCTGATCTGCGTGACGAGCTTTGGTTTTAGGCAGAAGCGTGTGCAGGAAAAAGAAGAAGCGATGATTCATTCGTAATTTGATTTTTAGAACATGGAAAGGTGGAAATTTTATCATGAAGCTGCAAAAATTAAAAGAAACATTCAAACACAAATATGCGATCCGTATTTTATCGGGAGTGCTCATCGTAGCGCTGGCCGGCACAGGCGTATCGGTTTCAAGCGTCAGTGCGGCAAAGGCGAAGGGCGGGCAAAAGCAGACGCATGTGCAGGAGGTGTCGGACGATACGGACGGGCAGAGCCGGACGGAGGATGCGCTTGAGGATATATTAAGCGACAGCGTGACGATCACAGAGACCCAGATCGGAAAGGAGGAGACAGTTTATATTATTGCAGACGATCAGGGTGCGGCAAAAAATATGATTGTTTCCGATCATCTGCTGAACCATGACGGCAAGGAAACGATCACGGATGCGTCGTCGCTAAAGGACATTGAAAATGTAAAGGGGGAGGAAACCTTTACGCAGGATGGGCAGAGGCTTACATGGAATGCAGGGGGCAATGATATTTATTATCAGGGAACCTCAGAGAAAAAAACGCCGATTACGCAAAATATCACCTATTATCTGGACGGAAAAGAGATTGCGCCAAAGGAGCTTGCGGGAAGATCAGGAAAAGTAAAAATACGCTTTGACTACACGAATCATGAAAAATCAGGAGACGTCTATGTGCCGTTTATGGCGATCAGCGGAATGGTTCTTGACGACAGCTTCCGCAATGTTGAGGTGACAAACGGCAAGGTTATCGCAGACGGAAACAGACAGGTGGTTGTCGGCTACACGCTGCCGGGGCTAAAGGAGAGCCTTCAGGTGTCGGATGGTGATTTTGACGCCGGGATCACGCTGCCGGAATACTTCGAGGTGACGGCGGATGTCACTGATTTTACCCTTGATATGACGATGACGGTTGTGATGAATGCGGCAAATTTCATCCACGCGGAGGGTGGGAGCAGCTTATCCTTAGAGGATGAGCTAAACAGCCTGACGGATGCGACCGGACAGCTAAAGGATGGATCGGCGGCGCTTGCCGACGGCGTTGATACACTAAAAAGTAAGCTTGGTGAATTTCAGAGCGGCATGAATACGCTGGCGGACGGGGTAAGCTCCTTGCAAAACGGAGCGGGAAGTCTGGCGGACGGAGCGAATGCGCTCAATACAAGCGCGCAGGCGATCAACAACGGCATCACCGCGCTGGATACAACGCTGCGAACGGCATTGACGGAGGAGGAGAAGGCGGCATACGCCGCACAGGCACAGGCTTCCGTTGATGCGACGTTTGCACCCGGATCAGATACCTACAATATGATTTATCATTCGGCAAAACAGAGCTTTACCGATGCGATGAACCAGAGCACGGGCATGATCGCACAGTCTCTTGCGACCGATGCATCCGGCAATCCGACTGCACTGTATCAGGCGCTGTTTGCGGCAGCATCGGAACAGGCGTTTATGCAGTATGCACAGGGGCAGGGGCTTGATCTGACGCAGATGAGCGTGGCTGATTATCAGGCGGCGCTGGCACAATTTCGCGGGGCGAATCAGGCGGCGATCCATGAACAGGTGATGGCGGGTCTTGAAACGACCGCAAGCGGTGTGACAGGAGGGATCGCCGCGCAGGGAGCGGACACGATGGCAGCCGGTGTCGTGGGCGCCTGTCAGAGCGCATCAAAGCAGGCGGCGTCAGGCGCGCTTGTCACTGGCATTGAGACGACAAAAAATAAGATCGCGGATTCAATCGAGGCGACACAGGCAAACGGCTACAGTCTTGTGACGGGGGCGGCAGCGTTAAGCGCCGGAACACAATCCCTTGCCGCAAAGGTGCCGGAGCTTGTGAACGGCGTGAATGCGCTAAAGGACGGAGCGGGTAAGTTGCAGAGCGGAACAGGCGCGATCGTGGATGGCGTCGGTACACTGGGCGAAGGCGCGCACGAGCTTGCGGACGGCATCGTGACCTTTAATGAGGAAGGAATTTCCAAAATCGTCAATGCATATAACGGTGACATCGAACCGCTCCTTGACCGTGTACAAAAGGTCATCGACGCGGGAGAGGCTTATCAGAATTACAGCGGCATTGCGGACGGCGTCAATGGAAGCGTGAAGTTTATCTATAAGACAGACGCCGTAAAAGCAGAGAAAAAATAGTTTTTGAAATTTGCATTTGATGTGTCTTTGCAGAGCGCGTATAATGGAAAGGAACGGATATGGGGGAGAGGACGGATGAACTGGATAGAAAATTTTCTGATCATAGCAGGAATTTCACTTGATATTTTTGCGGCGATGGAATGTCAGGGTTCGCTGGTTGCGCGAGTCGATAAAAAGCAGTTAATTGTTATCTGTGCGCTGGCAGGTGTATGGCAGCTTGTGGCTTTGGCGATCGGAAACGGGGTGTCCGTGCTTCTTTACCATAGCAGAATGACGCATGATGAGAGCTTGATCGGACTGGTGATAGCGGCAGTGATCTTTTTTGCGCTGGGTGTCCGGCTGCTTTTCAAGGCAGTGCGAAATGAGCGCATCAACGAGCGCAGGGAGGAGACGCTTCACATGGCAAGCTTCTGGAAAATGGCGGCGGGAACGAGTATCTATACGCTGCTTGCGGGAGTCGCATTTGGTTTTTTGCGCACAGATCTGCTTTTAATGCTCGCCACGGGGGCATGTCTGACTGTGGCAGTTGTGATCACGGGGATGTATGTCGGGTATCATTTTGGCTTTGTGCATAAGACAAAGGCGTATATTGCCGGCGCATTTCTTCTTTGGATCGCGGGCGCGGATGTGGTCGTGCGTCATATTCTGCACTAAGCATAAAAAAGAACAACGGCAGGACTGTCTGCGGAGAAAAATTTATATTCCGCGGCGGTCCTGCTTTCTGTGCGTCAGGTCATAGGGAAGAACGTCAAAAATCAAAGGAGAAAGAAAAGGTGACAAAGATATTATTGACCGCGGTCAACGCGAAGTACATTCATTCCAATCCGGCAGTTTACAGTCTGCGCGCATATGCAAGGGCGTATCAGGAAACAGAGACGGACATCGTGATAAAAGAATATACGATCAATCATCAGATCGAGGATATTCTGGCGGGAATTTATAGGGAGCAGCCAGGGGTACTCTGCTTTTCCTGCTATATCTGGAATATTTCGTATGTGGAGGAATTGGCGGAGGAATTTCATAAGTTGTGTCCCAATGTGCCGATCTGGGTGGGAGGACCGGAGGTCTCCTATGAGACGGAAGCGTTTCTTGAAAGGAACCCGGCAGTTTTTGGCGTGATGCTGGGGGAGGGCGAGCAGACATTTTTGGAGCTCTGTGCGCACTATGCAGACAGTGCTTGCGGCGGAGCGCCTTTTAGGGCTTGTTCCGAGCAGGTATGCGGCGGGAAGCTTTCAGAGATTGCGGGAATCGTATACCGCAGCGGAGAGGAAATCTGCCGTACCGCAGTGCGTGCACCGCTTGCACTCAGCCAGATCCCGTTCTGCTATGAGGAGCTTGCGGATTTCTCCAACCGGATCATCTACTATGAATCGAGCCGCGGCTGCCCGTTTCGGTGCAGCTACTGTCTGTCATCTGTGGATAAGCAGCTTCGTTTCCGTGATCTTCGCATGGTAGAAAAGGAGCTTGCATTTTTCTTGGAAAAGAAGGTGCCGCAGGTAAAATTTGTGGACAGAACCTTTAACTGCAAGCATGAGCACGCAATGGAAATCTGGCGTTTTATTGCGGCGCATGACAATGGGGTGACAAATTTTCACTTTGAGATCTCAGCGGATTTGCTGACGGAGGAAGAATTAAAGCTGCTTGCGTCGATGCGTCCGGGACTGGTGCAGCTTGAGATCGGTGTGCAGTCAACAAATGACGCGACGATTTCGGAGATTCACCGCACGATGGATCTTAAGCGGCTGGGAGAGTGTGTGGAGCGCGTGAAGGCGGGAAGAAATATCCATCAGCATCTGGACTTGATCGCCGGGCTGCCGTACGAGGACTACGATACCTTTGGGCGTTCGTTTGACGAGGTGTACGCGTGGCTGCCCGATCAGCTGCAGCTTGGCTTCTTAAAGGTGTTAAAGGGCTCTTATCTGTATGAGCACGCAAGGGAGTACGGTATGAAGTATCGCACAAAGCCGCCGTATGAGGTACTTGAGACAAAATGGCTGCCGTTTTCGGATGTGCTGCGCATCCGGCAGGCAGAGGAGATGCTGGAGGTTTATTACAACAGCGGGCAGTATCAGGTGACGATGCAGCTTTTGGGAACGCAGTTTGACAGTGCGTTTGCCATGTATCAGAGGCTCGGCGCATTTTATGAGCGCAGGGGATATTTTGCGATGAGCCATACAAGAATGCGCCGCGCGGAGATTTTGCTTGCGTTTGCCAAGGAGGAGGCAAAGGAGGCGGCGGATGTGATCAGAGAGAGCCTGATTTTTGATCTGTATGCGAGGGAAAATATGAAAAGCCGTCCCGTGTGGGCAGACGAGCTGGCAGAGTGGAAAGCGCTCACAAGAGCGTGCTGCAAAAACGGAAAGCTTTCGCATGTGGAACGGTTTTCCTACGAGCTTATCGGGCTGGGGCAGCAGTCCCTTAGGGCGCTGCCGCCGCGCAGGGAGCAGCCGGTGTATGTCCTTTTTGATTATACGAGACGGAACGCGCTTGACCGTCAGGCGTATTGCAGGTATATTACAGAAGTAGAGCAGGAATAATCGAAAGGACGTGACAATAGATTGTTAGAGGATTATACGGTGATCGATCTTGAGATGACCGGTTTAAATGCAAAAACGGACGCTATTATTGAGACGGGAGCGGTGCGTGTGCGCGGCGGTGAGATTACGGCGACCTGCGGCGAGCTGCTTTTTACGGGAAGGAGGCTGCCGGAGAAGATCACAGAGCTGACCGGTATCACGCCTGATATGGTAAAAGCGGGGCGTGATCCGAAGGAGGCGATGGAGGAATTTTTTGAATTTCTGGGGGAGGATATTCTCGTCGGACAGAATGTGATCTTTGATTACAGCTTTTTGAAGCAGTGGGCGGTCAATCATGCATTTTCCTTCGAGCGCACGGCGGTCGATACATTAAAGCTGGCAAGGAAATTCCTTCCGTCCGAGCAAAAGAAGGATCTGGCAAATCTGTGTGGATATTTTGGAATCGCGCGTGCGCGTGCACATCGGGCGCTGGACGATGCGGTGGAGACCTTCCGTATCATGGAGCAGCTAAAGGCGCGCTTTGGAGCAGACCATGCGGAGGCATTTATGCCGCAGCCGCTCCATTATCAGGCAAAAAAACAGACGCCCGCGACCGGACGCCAGCTTGAATACCTCAGAAGATATGCCGCGCACTATGGAATTAAGCTCAGTGAATTGGAAAATGAAATGACGCGCAGCGAGGCGTCAAGACTGGCAGACCGCCTTATTGCGCAGTACGGCAGGCTGCCAGCGCATCCTCAAGATGAGAAATGATAGAAGCCTTCATCGGGGTGCGCAGAGTCTTGGCATTGGCAAGAAGCTCCTTAAGCCCGGCGGTATTTTCCTGTTCCTGATAGAGCGATGCTAAAAGCTCATAATTTTTGCTGTGATCGGAGCCGCAGTCGATGCCAAATTCAAGCACGGTCTGCGCTTCGCGGCGATAATTAAGATCGCGCAGCGCCTGTGCATAGGAAACGAGCGTCCGGCATAAGTCTGTAAAATGCTCGCCGCATTCGGTAAGGGCTTCCAGATTGGCAGGTCCGTAGAGCATTTTCAGATCGGTGTTGCTCTGGTGTTCAAGATTTAAAATACGACAGCCGGAAAGCTGCTTTAATTTTGCTTCGCATTCGATCAATTTCGGGTCATCGCAGATATTGATTGGAAATTTCTCTAAAGGTATGGTAATATAGGGGAGACTGCCGATGTCCTTGCGGCGGACATGATTTGCCTCATTTTCGCGTTCCCAGAAGGCTTCCTCGATGCTCTCCTGGTCACGCAGCCCTTTTTTGCGGTAGTAGGCAAGCAGAAAGATAAAAAAGATAAACAGTCCTAAAAATATCATAAGCAATCCTTTCTTGTGGTAATTATGGCAAATGGAGGAAACTATGTACGATTTTGGTAAAAAGAAAAACCGTAAGCTGCTGGCAGCGGTCATCATTGTGATCGTAGGAACGATGCTGCTTACAACGATACTGACAGCGTTCATGTAAAATATACTAAAAATAACAGGGCGCGTCAAATATATTCGTGGTTCTGCATCTTGAAAAAGAAAGCGGGTATGTTAAAATAAGACGAAAGTAACGGGAATATGGGAAAGTAGCGCATTGTGGGCGCACAGAAAAAATCAGAGGGGAAAGAATGAAGAAGAAAAACAGATTTTTGATGCTGCCGAAAGCGGCGGTATTTGCAGGTCTGCTTTTGGCAGTTCCGGTCACTGCGCAGGCAGCGGAAAGCGAGACGATCGCAGAGGGCGTCTATATCGGAAGTATTTATGTGGGCGGAATGACGAGAGAGGAAGCAGCGGAAGCTGTGGATACTTATGTGCAGGAAGCGGACAGCGCAGAGCTTACGCTGTCGGTGGGCGGCAAGAGCGCAGAGGTGACGGGAGAGGAGCTTGGCGTCTCCTTTTCGGATATGAGTATCATTGATGCGGCTTTGGACGTTGGAAGAAGCGGGAATCTTATTAAGAGATACAAGGATAAGAAGGACTTGGAGCAGGGCGAGAAGGTGATAGATCTGCGTCTCTCCGTTGATGCCTCCAAGGTTGCAGAGGTACTGGAGGAGAAGGCGAAGGAGCTGGATCAGGAGGCGGTAGACAACGGCCTTGAGCGCAAGAACGGCAGCTTTGTGTTTGTGCCGGGAGAGCAGGGGATTGCAGTGAACGTCAAGGAATCTGCAGCCGCCATTACTTCGTTTATCAGAGAGGAATGGGACGGGGCGGCTGCAGAGCTTCCGCTGGTGGCAAAGATCGTAGAGCCGCGCGGCAGCAAGGAGGAGCTGTCTGTCATTGAGGACCTCCTGGGCGGCTACAGCACAAATTATAAGGACTCCAATGCAAACCGCTGTACGAATATTGCGCTTGCGGCGGACCTGATCGACGGTACGGTTTTGTATCCGGGAGAGGAATTCTCTGTTGCGGACGCGATTGGTCCGTTAGACGCGTCTATGGGCTATAAGCTGGCGGGAGCCTATGAGAACGGGCAGACGGTAGAGTCTTACGGCGGCGGTGTGTGTCAGGTCTCTACCACCCTGTACAATGCAGTGATCCTGGCGGAGCTTGAGATTACAGAGCGCTTTAATCACTCTATGGTCGTAGGCTATGTCAAGCCGTCTATGGATGCGGCGATCGCAGGAGATTATAAGGATCTCTGCTTTGTCAATAATTATGACAGCCCGATTTATATTGAGGGCTATACGGTCGGGAAAGACCTTTATTTTAATATTTACGGAGATGAGACGAGACCGAAAAACCGCGTGGTGACTTATGAGAGTGAGATCGTATCAAGACAGGATCCGGGGATCCAGTTTGTTGCGACAGGAGACCCGGTCGGATATATCGGAGTGGCGCAGGGCTCACACGTCGGATATGTAGCAAGGCTGTGGAAGGTTGTATACATAGACGGCAAAGAGACAAAGAGAACACAGGTGAATTCCAGTTCTTACATGTCAACGCCATCGGTTGTTCGTGTTGGAACAAAGAAAAAAGAAGTTCCAAAGCCAACGACAGAAACTGGAAAGAAAACAACAAAGGCAGAGGATAAAGCCAAAGCCGATGTGGAAAAGCCAAACGGTAATTAATGAAGAATAATGAATGAAAAATAGATAAAACAGAGCAGGTATATGCCTGCTCTGTGTGGGAGATGTTATGCGGATAGGAAAAGTAAAAGAGAGTATTTTAAAACGCTCGGTACTAAGACAGTTGCATAATCACAGTGAAGAAGGCTCTCTGGCATCCGGTGAGGATGCCGGGGTTCTTTTTATGCCGGAATTTTCAGAGGATGCCGGGGTGGCATTATCGGTGAATCCGATAGAAGGCTGGACATTTGCGGCAAAGAGAGCTGTCTATGGCGCTGTAAATAGTATGCTGGCAGCCGGAGCAAAAATCAAGGCAATTTCACTTAGCGTTCTTATGCCACAAGATACAGAGGAAAAACAGTTAAAATCTTTAATGAAGGAGATCGATGCACTTTGTACACAGGAAGACATTCTGGTAATTTCAGGACAT